>OGTN01000082.1_pt1 | contig 55919 bp, 46 predicted proteins | sample 1574591 | NCBI WGS metagenome assembly OGTN01 (sample SAMN03295830, study PRJEB24534) | human gut metagenome | isolation source: fecal sample 5 from infant 4 | host: Homo sapiens | place: USA: Pittsburgh, PA | collected 2014-07
TTTTGTCAAGCTTTTTTTACAATTTTTTAAATTGTTTTTTACTCAACCTTTACAAAAGCCTTGCTGTCTTAATTGACAACTTCTATATGTTATCATTAAGAAGTTGTTTTGTCAACTGTTTTTTTTAATTTTTTATTTTTTCTAAAAAATAACAGCTGCCTTTTTTTGACAACTGTTATATATTACTATTTTATTTTTTTACTGTCAATAGTTTTTTTATATATGTTTCCTTATCTTGTAATTGTAGTTTTACAGCCTGTTCTTTCTACTTATAGCTTTATTGTGATCTTTTTTTATTTTAAATTTCTGATAGTTTCTTCCACTTTCTAATTTTTGTTCTAAATGTTTTAAAGGGTGCCACTGTATTTACATGTATAAATTTATAGACTTCCCAGACTGCTGTTTTTGTTGCATCATCAGCCCACCTTCTCATGTGTGGATTAAATAATTCCTCTTCTGTCATATCATCTATAAGTTTTAGGATTTTATTTATATTTTCATCTAATATACTTTTTAATTCTTTTAATGACAAATTTGAATAGCTTTCATTGAACCATTCATATAATTTTCCCAACTCATTCCATTTGAATTTTTCAGATGGTGTTTTTACTTCAATGCCTGCTTTTTCATTTTCTTCCCACTTTAACAAAAGGCTTGTCCATCCTACTTGATAGGAAAGATTTTCTGCCGGAGTTCTATCTACTTCTTCAATTCTTTTATCTTTCAAATTTTCATCAATATCATTAAATTCTTCGATATACTTTTTATAGGATTTTATAATCTCTTCTTTCAGTTCTTCTTTGCTTGCGTATTGTTTCATAGATGTTCCTCATTAATTATTTATAAGTGTTCGTTATCTCTTATTAATTTTTTTATTTCTGCTATTTCAGCTTGTGCATCTTCCAGGTTTTTTGTCAAATTAGGAAAGGCTTTTAATATTCTCTTCTCTTCTAGAACTTCTTTTCTTTCTTTTAATTCTTTGATTCTGTTCTCCAATTCTATAAATTCTGGTTTCTTCTTTAATTCTTCCTGTTTGTTTTCTATTTGAATAGTTCTGTCGTAGACTTTTATACCTATTTTATCTGATACTTTCCTTATATCTTTGCTTACTCTATCTATTGCCTTAAATTCTTTATTAAGACCTATAAGAGTATTAACTGTTGCTATCATGTCAATAGCCATTATTATTGCTAGACCTATATCCATATTTTTTAGGACTGCAATTGGTATGAGTTTTACTAAGTCGCTTATAAGAGGGTGAACTGCTTCATATAATAAAAAGCAAAATAAGCCCCATATTACCGAAAATTCAATACATATATAGCCACCAACATTTAGTTTTTTGTCTGAATAATCCCACCATCTTTCGTGGAATATTTTCTCCAAAAGAAAGCCTGCCACAAATTCTATTGCTGTTGCAATGACAATTGAGCCTAAAAATAAGACAAATTTGTTTTTCTCGGCTATATCTGTGAGAAAATATATTACTGATATGGCGCCAAAGCCATAAATGGGGCAGTAGGGTCCTGATAAAAATCCTCTATTTATAAACTTTCCAACTGTTACTGCATGAAAGCTCACTTCAACAACCCAGCCTATAAAGGCATAGATAAAAAAGTACATTAAGTACAAGAAAAAATATTTTTCCATTTATTCCTCTATTCTTAATTTAAAAATATGTTAGGTTCACTAACATATTTGATAAAATTATTAAATTTCACTGTAGTTTTTTATGACTTCTCTTCTTCCACTTACTTCTAATTTTTTGTAAAGCACTGTTAGATTATTTTTTATGGTTTTCTCACTGATGTAAATTTCCTTTGAGATGTCCTTATTGGTTTTGCCTGCTATTATTTCCTCTAATAAGTACTTTTCTCTCCTTGTAAGTGTCTTTATCTTGTCGAACTTTTTGTTCCTATTTCTCTTAGCTTCCTTTAAGCTTTCTTCTATATATACATGCCCTCTTAAGGTCTTATCCACTGCTTCAAGTATTTCTTCTTCTGATGACTTAAGACTTAAAAGGGAGTAATCGATGTTAAGGGGAAGGTCCCTATCTTCAACTATCCTTATTTTTTCTTCTCTTCTATTTTCTAAGTTTTTGTCTTCAAAAATCAAGAGATCAAAGTCTTCCCTGGTAGATTCATAAAAATCAAGGACTTCATAATCCTTTAATATATTCTGAAGTCCCCTCTTTATAATTTCACAATTAGTCTCAATGGCAATTCTAGTCATTTAAACTTTTTACACTTTCTCTTTCAAGTATTTCTGATGGAAGCACTACATTTTCTGAAAAGTCGCTATCTTCCTTGGCAATTTTCTTTAAAATCTTTCTAATGGAAACTGCTCCAATGTCATAATAAGGAATCTTCACAGTAGTAAGTTTTGGTCTATAAATATCTGAAATGTAAGAGCCGCCAAAGCCTGTTACAGAAATATCTTGAGGTGTCTTGTAGTTGTTGTCTAAAAGCAAGTTCATTAGGTGAATTGCAATTGTGTCATAGGATGTGAAGAAGGCTGTAATTTTTTCTTTTTTAAGTGTCTTTATTATTTCTTCTCCTTCATTTTCTACATCCTCTGCATCAAGACCTTCAACAAATAAGTTTATCTTCTTTAGACCATGTTCTTCCATGGCTCTGTTGTAGCCTTCGATTTTTTTCTTTTCAAAGGTTCTGTCATAGTCCTTTCTAATTCCTAGAGAGGCAATATTTTTGTGTCCCTTAGCAATTAAAAGATTTACCATGTCATAGGATGCCTTTTCATAATCAATTGTGGCAGAGAATTTTTCTATGTCGTAGAAATTGCTTATAATGACATAAGGAATCTTGCTTTCTTCCAACTTGTATTCAAGTTTAGGATTGTGCAAGTTTGAAATTACAATTATTCCTTCCACTTGTTTTTGTGCCAACAAGTTTGCAAACTTCATTTCAGATTCTTGATCGCCATAGGAGCTTGACAAAAGTATGTCGTATTTATACATTCTTCCCACTTCTTCCACTCCTCTTAGGATTTGTGAAATAAAGTTAGACCCAATGTCTTCTACAATTACACCTATTAAATTAGATTTTTTTGTAACTAAACTTCTAGCCACTTCATTTGGCTTGTAGTCCAAAACATCTATGGCGTGCAATACTCTTCTTCGTGCCTCTGGGCTAACGGGCTTTGAGTCATTTATTACCCTTGATACTGTAGAAATGGACACATCTGCCATTTTTGCTACATCTTTAATTGTAGATGCCATACTTTCCTCCTTATGGTACTATTATTTTCAACCTATTTTCCAACACTTTAAAATTCATAGGAAGTGTAGAAGTTTTTTCTCCGTCAACATCTATTGTCACTTCTTCGTCAGATTCTATGCTAATATTTTTTGTCTTTAGGTAAATTACCTTGTTGTGATCTATGTGCTTGCCCCCCATTAGTGAGGCAAAGAGTTCAGGCGCATCAGATATTTTTATTCTCTTAAAAATTAAAACATCTAAATATCCATCAGATACATCAGCAAAGGGCGACATCCTTTTAAAACCGCCAACTGAAGTTGAGTTGGTTATTAAAAATAAAAGTGAGTCTACACTTTCGTCGATCTCGTCGCTTTTTACCTTTAAATTAATTGACTTTTGATATTTAAAAATTCTCTTTTCCAAAAGTTCCCTGGCGCCTTCAAGATAGTATGCCATATTGCCAAGACTTGCCTTTTTCTCAGCAGAGACAGTGTAGGCAATTTCAGTTAGCATTCCGCCAGCAGCTACATTTATAAAGGCCCTATCACCAGCAAGACCTAAATCAATGGTCTTTACATGGTAATTTTTTATCATTTGATAAAACTTAAAGGGCGAAGTTGGCAGTCCCTGAGCATTGGCAAAGTCGTTTACAGTTCCACTTTGAAGAATTGCAAGGGGAGTATCTCTCTTTGAAAGATATATTCCATTTACAACTTCATTTACTGTACCATCGCCACCAGAACATATTATAAAATCTTCCCCCGTGTAATTTGCAGCGAAATTTTTGCCGTCGCCTTCCTCATGGGTAAATAATAATTCAATTTCATATTTATCATGGCTCATTAGCTCAATTAATTCTAAAATTTTGCCAAGAGCTGCGCCTCTGCCCGAATTTGGGTTTGCAATTATCTTAACTCTCTTCATTCTACTCCTCGTACTATGTAAATTAAATCTCAAAGTTCCCTCTTGGTCAAGACTTAATTTTGAAAATAAAAGAAGACGAAGCAATAACTCCGTCCCCTAGATCATTTTAAAAAGACTTCTTTAACTGTCTTTGCAACTTCTCTTAAAATATAAAAATAGTCGATGGCGTTATTTGAACTAAGCGAAATAGTTTTAGCAGTATCAGAAATAACATCTGAAACATTCATAACTGTGTTTGATACCCTTAAAGAAGTATCATCGACCTTTCTTGTAATTCCATTAACAGTGTCTGAAACTGAACCAACTGTGGCAACAACTTTTTCAATTTCTGGTTTTACATCATTGACTAGCTTTGTCGCATCAGTTGAAATTGAATTTACATTTGTAGAAATGTCCTTTGCATTGTCCATTATTGAAGGAACAGTCTTTATAGTGTGATCAATATCACCTTGGTTTCTTTCAATAATTTCATTGACATTCTTCAAGATTTTCATAACATTTAGTAGCGCTAAAAATAGTGCAACTAGTGCAGCTATACCAGCTACATACAATAAGAAACTTAGTAGGCCACCAATTGTAAATGCTTGATCTAACATTTTATGCCCCCTATCTTATTTTCTAGCTTCTTTTTCTGCCTTTTCTTTTGTATCTTCAACAGTTTCCTTTACATTTTCAGAAGATTTTTTTGCTTCTCTCTTAATGTCTTCTGCGCCTTCTTTTAAGTCGCCCTTAACTTCTTCTGCTGTATCTTTAACTTCTTCAGTAGTGTTTTTTACATCTTTTTTGATGTCTTCAGCACCAGCCTTAACAACTTCGCCAATTGCTTTAGCCTTTGCCTTAGCTACTTCAACATCTTCGTCAAATTCATATTTTTTAATAGCAGCCTTGTCTCTTAAGTCACTGTAAGTTTTCTTAGCTTGTTCGCCAGCTTGGTATGCCTTAAATTGGATAGTATCTTTAGCATCATTAGCTGCATTTAGTGCTTGGTTAGCAGCTTCCTTTGACTTGTTGGCAATGTCTTCACGAGTCTTTTTGCCTTCTTGTGGTGCAAATAAAATTCCACCAATAGCTCCAAGTGCTATACCTGTAGAAATCTTAGAAATTTCTTTAAGTCTTCTTCTTCTAGCTGCTTCGTTACGTTTTTCTTCTAAATAATCAAATAGTCCCATAATAACACTCCTTATTTCATCTTAAAGTTCTTTTCGATTCCTTAATTTATTACCCTATTTATATAAAAATAATCAATTAATTAAAGTCTAATAATAGTAAAAACCGCAATGCCGTTACCTAATTAATTCACCCCGCCCATTTTCATGGTGGGTTAAAAACTTGATAGCGTCTTCTGACTTCCGCTCAAAGGCGGCTTGTCATATCTCACTCATACACAGTTTCCCGTGTTCTATTTGTCGGTTGAATTAAATAGGATTATTTCGTACATCGCAGAATTTACCTAATTAAATTATAACTCAATGAAATCACTTTTTCAATAAAGCGTGGGAAAAAAGTGAAAATCTTCAGGAAGATTTGCAAGAATTTCTATTTCCTCATCCTTCCTTGGAAGCTTTAATTTTATGGAATAAGAGTGGAGGGCTTGCCTACTTATGAAATCAGATTTTTCTCCGTAAAGACTATCGCCAATAATGGGGTGACCAAGGTGACTTAGGTGGACTCTAATTTGATGAGTCCTTCCAGTGTGAAGAGTCAAAATTACTAGACTCATATTGTCATATTCACTGAGGACCTTGTAAGAGGTAATGGACTTTTTGCCAATTACATAATTTACCTCTCGCCTAATTCCATCTTCACTTGTGGCTATGGGCGCATCAATGATTCCTTCCTTATCCTCAAAGATTCCTTGGCAAATTGCCAAATATTTTTTCTCAACCTTGTCTCTAAATTCACTAGAAATTTTATCTTGAGCAAAGGGATTTTTGCAGGCAAGGACTATGCCCGATGTATCTCTGTCAAGTCTATTAATAAACCTAACCTTTCTCTTAATATTATTTTCCTCAAAATATCCCAAGATATAATTTAAAAGAGTGCCTTGGCTGTCGTCCTTTGCCGTGTGAGTCACCATTAGTGGCTCCTTATTTATTACAAGGAGGTCATCATCTTCATATAAGATGTCAAGAGGTCTTTTTTGGACCTTGCCATTGGGCTCTTCGTCTTCAAATTTTAGAGAAATTATGTCATTTATCTTTAACTTTTTATTTTTTCTTATTAACTTTCCATTTAAGTAAATATTTCCATCTTTTACAGACTTTCTTATCAGGCGAGAAGAGACTCCACGCTTTTTCAAGTAGTCGTTGACCTTCATTTTTTCACTAGCTCTGAAATTTAAAAAGTCTTTTGAATTTAATCTATACATTTTACACCTCTAGTCAAGGAGACTTTATTCGTTTATAATATAAATATTAGAGAAAAAAATCAAGGGGGTTTAAGCTTGTCAAAAATTATAAATATACTTACAAATGCAAATTTCGAATCAAAAAAAACTGCCACAGATTTGCATAAAGTTTTAACAAGATATGGCTACGAGCCCTTTAACGGCTTCAAAAAAAATGCCGAGCTTTCCATTTGCATTGGCGGCGACGGTTCCTTTATAAAGGCTATTCACAAAAATGACTTTCCAGAAATGCCCTTCGTAGGAATAAATACAGGTCACCTTGGCTTTTATCAAGAGATAAAGCCTGACGAAATCGAAAAATTTGTAAAGGACTACCACAGCGGCAATTACATTGTAGATGATATAAAGCTAATAAGATCGGACATCTACACAAAAAATAAGGTCTATAAATTTTATTCAGTAAACGAAGTTGTCTTAAAGGCAGCCCATTCAAAGACCATACACATGAATGTCTTCATCGACAGAAACCATGTAGAAAAATTTTCTGGCGACGGCATCTTAGTTGCAACACCATCAGGCTCCACTGCCTACAACTTTTCATCTGGCGGCGCCATAGTCTACCCAAGCCTACATGTCCTACAGATGACGCCAATTTCTCCAGTGAACTCTGCTGTCTACCGCTCCCTGGGCTCATCAGTAATCGTTCCTGGAGCTCACACAATTTCTCTTGTTGTTGAAAAGCGCTACAAGGATTCAAATCTTTTATTAGTTGACGGCTCCGAATATTTTTTCAACAACCTTCACAGGGTAAACATTAGGCTATCAAACAAGACCATAAAGAAACTCGTCTTCTCAAATAATTCCTATTGGGACAATTTAAAAGACAAGTTCCTATAAAGTTCTGAAATTTTTCAGAGCTTTTTTTATTTTTTGTGAATTCATAACTAAAAATTTAAAAGCCTCTTGCTAAGAATATAAAAAAATCTCACCCAAAATTTATGGATGAGATTTATTTTTTTTATTTATTTTTCTTCACCTATAGGAGGAACTGGAAAAGTAAATCTCTTTTCATTCAACCTTATCCACCTTTCATTCTTTCCACCTGTAAGTCTTTCATAGTCATGGCCATTCATAGCTTCTACAATTGGTCCATATGCCCAATAATTTTCTTCAACATCTTTCATTGGTGCTAATTCTGATTTGTGTGACTTTATAAAATCTAGATCAGCGTACCTATTTAAAATTATATTTGTAGCACTTACTACCTCTGCTCTTGTAATATATTTATCAGGCTTAAATGTACCATCTGGATAACCACTTATCCAGCCTTTATTTGCAGCCTGTCCTATTACTTTACTTGCCCAGTGATTTTCACTTACATCAGAAAAACTATTATTTCCTTGCCCGTCTAAATTATCAAAGCTTGCCGCCATTTGAGCAAATTCTGCTCTTGTTATCGGTTGATCTGCTTTGAAACTTCCATCAGGATATCCTTTAACAAAATTTTTCTCATTCATAAATGTTACTGCATAGGCATACCAGTCATTCTCCTTGACATCATTAAATACAATGCTGTATATTTTATTTTTTTCAGGCCTATCTTTTAAAAGTCTAGCAAACATCATTGTTACTTCTGCTCTTGTCATTTGTTTGTCTGGACCAAAAGTTTCATCAGGATAACCCTTCATATAAGCATAGTGGTCTAATAAATTAATTTCTTCTTTTCCTGCTATTACTTTTATTGTTTCTGGTTTTTCAGATTTATGCCATGTCTTTATAGCATCTGGTTGTTTTATCCAAATAGCATAAACTACAGTATCTTGGTTTACAATAGTACTACCAGTAAAGCTTGTACCAGTGCCATCTTCTTTTGTATTCCACTCTTTAAATATATATCCATCTTTAATTGGATCTATTGGCATTGACTCATTAGTTAATGAATCATTGTCGATTGTTTTGCCTTTTTCCACAGTAACAACTGCATGAGTTTTGTCAGAATCTTTGAAAGTAACTTTTACATTTTGAGCTTCTTTATTAAGAGTAACTTTTGGACTTGGAAATTCGATGTCTGTTCCCTGAATTCCATTTCCATCAATAGGTGTCAATTTAGCTGATTTATTAGTGTCAAAAGAATAATTACCACTTGTTTCTGGTACCTTAACGAGTTTTTCATTATACTTAAGAACAGCTGGCTTTTTTGGATACAAAGTTTCATTTATTTCTAACTTAAGATTTTCATTTTCACCTTTTGTATAAGTTAAAACATAACGATAAGTTCCGTCATCTAATTTTCCAAAGCCATATTTTGTTTCATCAATTTTTTCAGGTTTAAGATTTTCCTTTGCAACTTCGAGGCTAATTTTATTAATGTCATTTACAAAATCAAAATCTTCGCCTATATAATCTGTAAGATAGGAGCCTTTTGTGATTTTATCTAAGATTCCCTTTTTTATGTTAGCAAAATCAGTGTTGAGTTCTCCATTGTTAGACTGCCTTGATAAATATTTTAAAAATTCACTACCATCAAAATCAGCTGCATTTTTAAAATATACATTCATTTTGTAACCAGCATTCACCATTTCTTGAAAAGTATCATCTGTTCTCATAAAGGCAACGTCAATGTTTGATGGTGCATTTAAATCAATTGGAGTTATTATATTATTAAGTCCGCCACCTTTTCTTCGTGAGAAAAATGTATATTGATAGTCATATTGTTGCCAATTTTTCGTAGTGTCATTTTCTTGGTCTCTATAATAATCTAAATATTCAGATAATTTTTGCCAGTTTTGCGTAGCTTGAGAAAAAATAAAGTTACTGCCATCAGAAAATTTTTTCCAATCATTTTTTAGATTATATTCTCGACTTTGATATTCCCAAATTCCACCTTGTCTATCAGCTCCATAAAGATAGTTTGTGCCAGTGCTAGGATTTGTTTGCTTTTTCGGGTCTCCAAAGGATCTAGTATAGGCTTCTTTGTAATTTCCATCCTTACAGTAAAGATAAGTTGCCCCATCACTAATAAGAATAACATACTTATTTTCTGATAGTACATCATTATCCTTATCTAGCATATCTTTTGCAGCTAAAAGTCCTGCATGCATATTAGTGCCAAAGCCAGGAGAAGATCCCATTGCATCTATTATTCCATCATAATCAGAAGTAATATCTGTTAAATCTTTTTTTATGTTTCCTATATATGAGAAAGAAACTACACCAACCTTTACATTCAAACCCTTTTCTTGTGTTTCGTCTTTTAGGGTCTTCAAAAATCCCTTTGCTTGCTCAAAAATTTCCTGTTCCGCTGAAGCTCCTGATTTATCAAGTACAAAAACAACATCGGCTGGTAAAACCTCTTGCTTGCCTGGAAATTCTAATTTAATAGTTGTTTCCAAATTTTCATCTAATGTCGTAGCTTCCTTGATATTTCTATCTAAGCTATCAGCATTGGATTCAGAATTATCATTGCTTGCTTTTAATTCATCTTCCGTAAGATTATTGCTGTTGATTTCGTTAAAAGCACTTGCATTAACAGTAATTCCTTCTGTTAATATTGCTAGCATCATTAAAGTAGCCAGCAAAAAACTTGTGATTTTTTTTGTAAATTTTTTCATAATATTTTCCTCCTTACATGTTTAAATTTATAAAAAAAAATTGACAAAAGTACATACCTATGCAAGGTAATTGCTTTTGTCAATTTAAAAACCATATAAAAAAAGGCAGAATTATCCTGTCTGTCTGTCTGTCTGTCTGTCTGTCTGTCTGTCTGTCTGTCTGTCTGTCTTAATTATTGAATCCATTATCATAACTTGTCAAGTCCTTTTTATTTTTATTTATTATATCATTTTTTTATTTCCATTACAATAATAATAGTCACAATTCTCAACTTGTTTACAGCCTTTGCATTTTAAATTGCAACAATAAATTAGCTACTTTATATAAAAAAATAAACTAGACAATCTTTTTCCATATCTATTTAAATAGAAAATTTTTTCTGTAATTTTTTCATAAATACTTTTCTAGCATTTAAAATCTTATCCATTAATGATGTCTTAACTACAAATTTAAAAACCTCTTGCTAAGAATAAAAAATCTCACCCAAAATTTATGGATGAGATTTATTTTTTTATTTGTTTTTATTTTTTATTGCTGCCTTTATGAAGCCATTAAATAGTGGATGAACTTTTGTTGGCCTTGACTTAAATTCTGGGTGGAATTGACAAGCCACAAAAAAGTCATTGTCCTTTATTTCAATTATTTCAACTAAATCTTTATCTTCATTTATTCCAGAAAAAGTCACGCCAGCTGATCTAATTTTTCCTCTAAAGTCATTATTAAATTCATATCTATGTCTGTGTCTTTCTTTGATTTTTTCTTCTCCGTAAAGGCTATAAACCAAAGTATCCTTTTCAATTGTACAGTCATAATTTCCAAGTCTAAGAGTTCCACCAACATTCTTGATGTCCTTTTGATTTTCCAAAAGATCAATTATTGGATAATTTGTATCTGGATTTATTTCTGTAGAATTTGCATCCTTGTAGCCAAGTTTATTTCTTGCAACATCAATAAGTGCAATTTGCATTCCATAGCAAATTCCAAAGTAAGGCACATTGTTTTCGCGAGCGTACTTACTTGCCATGATCATGCCTTCTGTTCCACGAGAGCCAAAGCCGCCTGGCACAATTATTCCGTCAAGCCCTTCTAAGATGCTAGCGTCCTTTTCTATATCTTCAGAATTTATCCATTTAATCTTTACCTTGTTGCCATTTTCGCAACCTGCATCAGTAAGTGCTTGGGTTACAGATAGGTAGGCATCGTGAAGGCTTACATATTTGCCTACAAGACCAATTGTAACTTCGCCCTTGACATCTTTAAATCTCTCAACCATTTCTTTCCACTTGCCCTTTGATGCTGGTCTGTCTTCAAGGTCAAGTTCTTTTAAAATATAATCATCTAGATGTTGCTCGTGGAAAACAAGTGGCACTTCATAAATTAAGTCTACATTAGTTGATTGGATAACTGCTTCCACTGGCACATCGCAGAATAGAGAAATTTTTTCTCTCAAATCCTTTGTGACAATGCCATTAGACCTAACAATTATCACATCAGTTTTAATTCCGTTACTCATAAGCTCCTTAAAGGAGTGTTGAGTTGGCTTAGTCTTTAGCTCGTCAGAGCCTGGAATATTTGGCACTAGAACTGTGTGGACAAATAAAACATCTGATGTTTTATTTTCTGAGTGAATTTGTCTTATTGCTTCTAAGAATGGTAAAGACTCAATGTCTCCCACTGTTCCACCAATTTCTGTAATTACAACATCAGCCTTAGATTCTTTGGCAGCCTTATAAACTGCATTTTTTATTTCGTTAGTGATGTGGGGAATTACTTGCACAGTTGCTCCGTCATAATCACCACGCCTTTCCTTGGCAATAACTGTTGAATAAACTTTACCAGTTGTAATTGATGCACCCTTAGTTAGTTCTTCGTCGATAAATCTTTCATAGTGGCCAAGGTCAAGGTCAGTTTCTGCTCCGTCCTTAGTTACAAAAACTTCTCCATGTTGGTAGGGACTCATAGTGCCTGGGTCCACATTTAGGTAGGGGTCAAACTTTTGCATAAATACAGAGAGCCCTCTGTCCTTTAAAAGTCTTCCAATACTTGCTGCAGAAATTCCCTTGCCAATTCCTGAAACAACTCCACCTGTAACAAATATAAATTTAGTCATACTTCCTCCTAGCTTAGTGAATTAAAAATATCTTCATAAGATGGCAGCGTAATATTTTTTCTTGAAATTAATTTTTCCATGTCATCGGCAACTTCTCTTGTGGCAAGAAGTTTTGTTGCAATATTTCTTTCAACATACTCTGCCTTTTTGTAAATGTCATCTATTTTGCTTGAATGTAAAAGCAAGGCTTCAATTTCACTTTCACATTCCATTAACTTTGTAATCATCTTATCTATTTTATCATACTTAGAGCTTAGCAATTCATTATTTTTAAAATTTAAAACCTGACTCAAGTCACTTAGCTCTGCAAGACCCATAGGGATTATGTCCTTTTCAAGCATGGAGATCATTATCTTTGCCTCTAAAGTGTGATAGATTACAACTTCTTCTAGGTTTACTTCATAGCTTGCCCTTATTTCCTTTTCAGTATAAATTCCCCTCTTTAAGAAAATATCATTAAAATCAAAATCCTTTAAGGCAACTAAGGCATCAAAATAAGTCTTGTGGTTTGCAAGTCCCCTTCTCTTTGCCTCTTCTCTCCACTCAAGAGAATAATTATCTCCGTCACAAATTACCCTGTCGTGTTGGTCCATTACTTCCTTTACTATTTCAAGGACAAGCCTTCTTAATTTCTTGTAATCATCCTTATAGGGCTCAAGTCTTTCATAAATCCTTGAAAGAGAATCGGTCATGGCGCAGTTAAGTGTAATGTTTAAGTCAGAGCCAGTCTTTGATGAGCCAAGCATCCTAAATTCAAACTTATTGCCCGTAAAGGCAACGGCAGCAGTTCTATTTCTGTCGCTGGAATCCTTTGGCACGCTTAAAAGGTTATAGCCCCTAAAAGTGTTTTTGTCTTCTTTCTTGTATTCAATTTCTTCTTTTATGTCTCTAAAGAGTTCTTCTAGGTCGCTACCCAAAAATAAGGAAACTATAGCTGGTGGGGCTTCGTCTGCTCCAAGTCTAAAGTCATTTGAAGTTGATGATGCGCTAACTCTTAAGAGGCTTTGATACTTGTCTGTTGCTTCAATTAATGCTGCCACAAATAATAAAAATATGTCGTTATTGTAGGGATCCTCGCCTGGATCAAAAACATTTAAGCCATAATTTGTGACGATGGAATAATTGTTGTGCTTGCCAGAACCATTTACACTGGCAAAGGGCTTTTCGTGGAAGAGACAGACCAAATCATTTTCTAGGGCAGTTTCCTTTAAGATGTTCATGAGAAGTTGGTTGTCATCAATTGCCACATTTACATTTTCAAATAAAATTGCCATTTCAAATTGATTTGGGGCAACTTCATTGTGCTCTGCCTCAGAATAAATGCCAAGCTGGTAAAGTTTTTCGTCAACATCCTTATAAAATTTTTCAACTCTTGCAGGAATTTGACCAAAATAGTGGTCAGACAACTCTTGTCCCTTGGGAGATGGAGCTCCCACAATAGTCCTCCCAATGTTTTTGAGGTCGCTTCTCTTTTTATATATTTCTTTATCAACCAAGAAAAATTCTTGTTCAAGACCAACCTTTACCCTCATCCTGTAGGCATATTCATCCTTCTTAAATAAATTTACAATTTTTACGCCCTCAGCACTTAAAATTTTTGTAGAATCAATGAGGGGTCCTCTCTTGTCAAGCTTTTCACCCTTGTAGGACATAAAAATAGTGGGGATGTAAAGTACATTTCCAATGATAAAAGAATTTGCTGTAAGGTCCCAGTAAGTGTAGCCCCTCGCCTCAAAGGTAGACCTCATGCCACCACTTGGAAAGGATGAGGCATCTGGCTCGCCCTTTACAAGTTCCTTGCCTGAAAATCTATTTATTGGCTCACCATCAGAAGTCCTTGAAATAAAGGCCTCATGTTTTTTTGCAGTGTGACCGCTTAGGGGCAAGAACCAGTGAGCAAAGTGGGTTGCACCATTACTTAGGGCCCAATCCTTCATGGCATGGGCAATGGCATCGGCAGTCTCTCTGTCCAAGTCCTTTTCATTTCTTAGGGCATCCTTCCACTTTAAATAAATTGGATAGGGAAGTGCTTCTTTCATCTTTTTCTTGTTAAAACTTTTTATTCCGAATTCCTCGATCATAAGTTTCCCCCCATAAAGTTTTTGAAAAATAAAAAAATGGCAATTAATTAAAATTGCCATTATGAAAAACCTGTGGTTTCTTTTTATTTTATTTCAAATTCTATTTCTTGTCAATAAAATATAATCACTCTGAATCCTTTGAAAGCAATACATGGACATCAAACCACTGACCGTGAATTGAAATTTTTACATCGCCGCCAAGAATTTCTGAAAGATTTTTTACAATGTTAAGTCCAAGTCCTGAGCCTTCAGAGTGTCTGGACCTGTCTGCCTTTAAAAGTTCTTCAAAGAGTTCATCACTATTCATATTTAATTTTTCATTCATAATATTTTTTACATAAAATTCAACGCTGGACTCCCTTTCAATTACACCTGCAAGGACCTTTGTGCCAGCTCTTGAGTGTTTTGCCGCATTGGAAAGAAGATTTTCCACGATTCTCACAAAGAGATTTACATCTGTGTAAATTAAAATTTCGTCGCTAGTTGAGTTGTAGAGAAAATCCAAGTCCTTTTGCTTAAAGAGAGAATCATAGTCGCCATAAATTTGTAAAATCATTTCATTTAATTCAACTAAGGACCTCTCCACAGCAATGTCCCTGGTGCTTGTCTTTGATGCAAAGACCAGGTCCACAATTAGGTCCCTTAGCCTTGTGGAATTTCTCTTTAAAATGCCTATAAATTTTTTTGCCTCATCGTCTAATTCATCTTTCTTGGATAAGAGATCGGCATAATTAATTATTGAAGTGAGGGGCGTCTTTAAGTCGTGGGAAATATTTGTAATTAACTCCACCTTTAATTTCTCTGACCTAAAATTTTCTTCCAGCCTCTTCCTGTCACGCTTTTTAAAGTCTTCCATTAGGACTGTGATTTTTTCCAGGTACTCATTTTCAAAGGGCTCTGGAATGGCAAAGTCGTAGCCATAGAGTATGGACTCCACTAGCTCAATGGATAGGGTGTTTTGTGCAAACTGAACTTCAACAATAAAGACTGCACGAAGTATCATAAAGAGGAGGACATTTAAAAGGACTATGCCCTTGGTAAGCAGGCTGTAAAATAAGATGTATAAAATAAATAGGGTCACATTTAAGGTGCCAAAGAGCCTAAAATTTTTAAACTGTCTGTACTTAAAGAGGTTATAGGTAAAAACTGTGTCCAATAATTTTTTTCTCTTGATTTTTATAAGGACAAAAAGAAGAGTAACTATCCAAGCCAGGATAAAGTGTTTGTTAATATTAAAGAGCTCGAAAATAATTACGCAGGAGGCAAAAATATTTTCCACAAAAATTTTATCTGAAAGATTTACAAAAATTTCCTTAAAATAATCTTTTATATCAGAAAGCATTACTTTGCCTCAATTTTATATCCCATTCCATAGACAGATTTTATTAAATCAGGTTTTCTTGGATTGATTTCCACTTTGTCGCGAAGGTGAGAGATGTGGACAGAAATAATTTTTCTCACATCAATTGCCTCGTCTTCCCAAACTCTTTCATAAATTTCATTGGAAGAAAAAACTCTGCCAGGATTTTTTAATAGAAGATACAAAATTTTGTATTCATAGGGAGTAAGGCTCACAACTTCTCCCTCAACTCTCACTTCCTTTGACTCATCAGAAAGGCTCACTCTTCCAATTTTTATGTCGCCCTTTTTAATTTCTGATGCCCCAAGGGAAAAATACCTTCTTATAAGAGAGTTTACCCTTGCAGTAAGCTCCACTGCGTTAAAGGGTTTTGTTATGTAATCATCTGCCCCCACATTTAAGCCCACAATCTTATCTGTAACTTCACTCTTTGCAGAAAGCACAATGATAGGAATATTTGTAACTTCGCGCATTTTCATAATTAGAGTTATGCCATCCATAACAGGCATCATAATGTCTATGATTGCAAGATGTATTTCCTTATTTTCTAATATTTCAATAGCAGATGCGCCGTCTTCTGCAGTAAAAACGCTGTAGCCTTCTGCCTTTAAATAAATTTCTATTGCGTCTAAGATATCTCTCTCGTCGTCGCAAACTAATATATTGTAATCCATAATCATCATCCTTTACTCTATTTTATCATGTAACGAATTGTTATAACATAAAATTTAATATATAATACACAAGAGGTGTTCAATGAAATTTTTAAATAATTTTATAGATAAATCAAAGGACAAAAAAGCCTTTACTTTTTTTGACAAATTAATTTATAGAATATTAAATCACGACACTCTCTCCTATGGAGGCAGTCTCACATATTTTTTAGTTCTATCAATTTTTCCTTTTTTAATTTCATTAATAAATGCAATTAATTTTTCAGGGATTTTAGACCCAGAATATATTTTTTCACTCTTAGATGTACTTCCCAGTGAAATCCAAAGCATTGTCACAGATTTTTTGAGAGAGCTTCAAAGTTCATCTTCAGGATCTTTCTTCACAATTTCCTTTGTGGCAGGTCTTTTTACTGCATCAACTGCAGTTTTTAAACTAATAAAAATAATAAATTCATCCTATGGTTTTGATGAAAAGAGAGGTTTTATTAAGCTAAGGCTCATTGCCCTCTTCTTCACCCTTTCACTTATCACCATGTTTTTTATGCTGATCCTAACGCAAATCTTTGGTGAAATAATTTATGCAACAGCTATAAAATATTTGGACATAGACAATGAATTTTTCGACAAGATGTGGCGGATAGCAAAAAATATAATCCCCCTAGCCTATATGTTAATTACCTTTATGCTCCTCTACAAGTTTTCCCCATCAAATAGCAAGGAGAACATGGTGACTTTTAAGGGAGTCCTTCCTGGTGCAATTTTTTCAACAATGGGCGTAATCATTGTTTCCATAGTCTTTGGGTTCTATGTGTCAAACTTTGGCAATTACTCCATCACCTATGGGTCTCTTGGAGGTATTATAATTTTTTTAATTTGGCTTTATTTACTTTCAATAATTATTTTAATTGGGGCAGAGATAAATGCAACTCTCTACTCCATGAAAAATTTTAAGTCTTTAAATATTTGGCCAAGACATGATTCCATTTTTAAAAATTTTGATAATTAGGCAATTTCTGTGGCTGCAATAAGTGCAGTCACTTTTTTTATGCCTGAAGCCTTGGCAACTTTTACAAGTTCAGAAATAGTTGTGCCTGTAGTTATTACATCGTCTACAATTATTATTTCCTCTGGAGCCTTTTTTACAGCAAAGGCATTTTTTAAATTTTCTTGACGCTGGTCTTTTTTTAGACCTACTTGAAATTTTGTGTCCTTAACTTTCTCGAAGACTTCTTGGCACTTTAAATCAAGTTTCTTTCCTATGGTCTCTGCCAAAATCTTCGATTGATTGTAGCCTCTTTCCCTTTCTCGGCGAGGGTGCATGGGGACAAAAGTCAAAACTACTTCAGATAAATTTCTCTCCAAAAGTTTTTCTATCATAATTTCAGAAATAATTTCTCCATAGGAGAGCTTGCCCTTGAACTTAAAGTCGATTATGAGCCTTCTCATTATACCAGCATAAGTTGAGGAGACAATTAAATCGTCGAGGCCCTCTATGTCATAGTAAAAGGTTGGATTTTTGTTGACAAGCTCATAACAAGCAGGGCAAAGTCCATAATTTTTTACAATTTTTCCACAGAGGGGGCAATTATTTTCCATTAACTTCATTTTGCTTCCTCAATTTTTCTGCCAAGTTAGAATATCTCTTAACAGTTTTATTATTTTCAACCATCTTAACAAGGTACTCACTTTGACCAACTAAGACCACTGCCTTTGATGCACGAGTTATAGCTGTGTAAATTAAATTTCTCGTAAGCAGCATTGGCGCAGCCCGGTAAAGGGGAATTACAACTACTGGAAATTCACTGCCCTGAGACTTGTGAATAGTCATGGCATAGGCAAGTGCCAGCTCGTCTAAGTTCTCACTTGAATATTCCACGCTTCTCACATCGTCAAAGACCACTGTAAGCTTTTTATTTTCCTTGTCAATTTTTGAAATGTAGCCTAAGTCGCCATTGAAGACTCCCTTTTGTCTGTCCTCATAAAATTCATTTTCAATCTTTGACTCAAGCTCATAATTATTTTTTGTCTGAAGAACTCTGTCGCCAAGCTTAAATTTTTTGCCTAGGACTTCTATGCAGTCTTCATTTTTATTTAAGTGGTCTTGGAGAACCTTATTGAGATTGATGGTGCCGTGATTTCCCTTTTTAGTTGGAGTCAAAACCTGGACTTCACTTTCACTTACATTAAAATAATTGGGAAGTCTAGTCTTTACTAAATCCTTAATAATTTCAAGACCCTTAACCTCTCCTCTTTCAGAAATCATAAAGAAGTCGCCCACATTTAAAATTGGCATCTCGCCCTTATTGATTAGGTGAGCATTTTTTACAATCATGGACTCCTCTGACTGCCTGAAAATTTCTTCCAAGTTCACAGATTCTATTGCGCCTGACTTTAAAATATCTGCAAGGACATTTCCTGCCCCAACAGAAGGCAGTTGGTCCTTGTCGCCAACTAAAATAAGTCTAGTTGGACTTTCAATGGACTTAAGAAGTGTTTCCATGAGAAGAATATCCACCATGGACACTTCGTCTAGGATCAAAACATCGCATTCAAGCTCCTCAATATTTGAAAAGCCCAGGTCTCCTGCAAAGCCAATTTCAAGGAGCTTGTGAATGGTAAAGGCGTCACGACCAGTTTGCTCTTTCATCCTCTTGGCAGCCCTGCCTGTAGGTGCAGCAAGCTTTATGACCTTATTCATGGACTCAAAGATGTCAATTAAGACCTTTAGGGTGGTAGTCTTTCCCGTACCAGGTCCACCAGTTATTACAAAGACTCCCCTATTCATTGCCTCTTTCACAGCCCTTCTCTGAGTCTTTGAAAGCTCAATCTCCCTAAATTTTTCTGTATCAGAAATTTTTTTGTCTATGTCAATTTCTTCCTCAAAGGAAATATTTAAATCATTTAATTTTCCTGCCACATAATTTTCTGCAGCCAGATATCTTGCAATATAGCAGTTGTAGTCATCACCATCTCTTTCAACAAAAAAGTTTTTCTCAAGACTTAGGGTCCTTGCAAGGTCATCTCTATCTTCAAAATTTAAGCCCAAAATTTTTTCCGATGCCCTAACTAATTTATCCAGAGGAAGATAGGTGTGGCCATCTCTATTGGCAAGCATGAGGGCGTACTTTAGGCCTGCAATTTTTCTAAAGTCAGAATCCCTTTCTATGCCAAGGCTCTCTGCAATCTCATCAGCCTTTTTAAAACCTATGCCTCTAACACTGCCAATTAAATCGTAGGGATTTCTCCTTACAATCTCTATGGATTCTTCGCCATACTCCTTGTAAATTTTTAAAATCACAGAGGCAGGCAGGTTGTACCTGGAAAAATATAAGAAAATTTTTCTCATGGCATATTGCTTGTCCAGGGCTTCCTTTATGTCCCTATATTTCTTTTTACCAATGCCTTCAACAGACAAAAGTTTCTCGGGATTTTTTTCTATTACATCAAGAGTTTCATCCTTAAATTTATTTACAATTCTCTCTGCCATTTTTTCGCCAACATGAGGTATGTTTGCACTTGAAAGGTAGGATATAATGGCAGCTTCGCCCTCGGGCATGACTTCTTCCATGTCAACAAAGGCAAACTGCTCGCCGTATTTATTGTGATATGTAAAATCCCCTGTGAATTTGTATTTTAAATTTGTCTTAAAAATTGTAGCAGAGCCCACTATGACAAGGTCGCCATCTGTTGAAGTTATCTTGGCAACAGTGTATCCATTTTCTTCATTTCTAAAAATAATTCTCTCCACAATTCCTTCAAGAGTAATCAATTACAACACCTCGCCTTTATTGTATCAATAAATTAGAATTAAATACAGAAAATAATTTAGGCTAAGATCTTATAGGATTCTCAAAAATGTTTATAACTTTTTAAAAATTTTTTCCACTAAAAAAGAGGTCCTCCTGGACCCCTTCTCAATAAAAATCTTCATCAGATTTTTTCTTTTGTTCTTCATAAATATCTCTGTAATTTTCTTCGTAGTCTTTTACTCTTTCATGAGGCTCCTTAAACTTTTCGCCGTAGCTATCATCTATCCTATTGCCATAGGGCTCAGATGGGATGATAATGGCAAGGGCAATGTAAACCCAAATGCTAAGTCCGCCAGGCACAATTAACAAAAAGGTAATCAGCCTAACAATTGTAGAGTCAATGCCCAAATATTCAGCTATGCCTCCACAAACGCCTGCCAAGACTCTATCCTTTCGCGACCTATAAAGTTTCTTCATTTCACACTTCCTTTGATTTAAAATAAAATCTATTCACAAAAATTTTACCCAAGATGAAAGTTTTTATTCAAAGGACAAAAGTAGCTCGCCACTTTCCACCATGTCGCCTTCTCTTACAAAGATATCCTTAACTTTTCCGTCAATGTTTGCCACAATATTTGTCTCCATCTTCATGGCCTCAGCTATAAATAATTTGTCGCCCTTTTTGACTTCATCGCCTTCACTTACAAGGACCTTTACGATCTTTCCTGGAATAGAAGAGCCAACTTCCCTTTCATTTTTTGGATCTGCATAAATTTTTTCCTCACTAGAAATTTCTCCGCTCTTAACAGTTTCGTCCTTGATATTAATAGTTCTTCTTGACCCATTTATTTCAAAAGTTAGATTCCTTGTGCCATTTTCTAAAAGTTTCCCAACTTCAATTAATGTGACGATTAAAGTTTTTCCCTCTTCAATGGAAATTTCTGTGGATTCACCTTCCATTAGTCCGTGGAAAAATACATCAGAGCCAATGTGTGTAACTTCTCCATTTTCTTTTATATAGTCGATGTAGTCATCAAAGACCTTTGGATAAAGGGCAGAAGAAATTAAGTCTTCTTCACTTGGCTCTATGCCCTTGTCTTCCAAATGTTTTTTGATGGCATCAAAGTCTTCATCAGGAAGAAGCTGGCCAGGTCTTTTTGTAATAGGCTTTTCTCCCTTTAAAATCATATCTTGCAAATCCTTTGGGAAGCCTCCGTAAGGTTGACCCATCATGCCCCTAAAGTAAGTCATAACAGAATCTGGATAGTCAAGATTTTTGCCCTTATCTAAAATATTTTCTGGAGTAAGTTCATTTTGCACCATGAAAATTGCAAAGTCGCCAACCATTTTTGAGGAAGGAGTAACCTTAACTATGTCGCCAACCATTTCGTTGACGCGCTTATACATTTCCTTTACATCCTTAAACTTGTGACCAAGTCCAAAGGATTCTACTTGTGGCTTTAAGTTTGAATATTGACCGCCAGGAATTTCATACTTATAAATTTCTGTAGTTCCAGATTTTAAATCAGATTCAAAGTTTGCATAGACAGGTCTTACTGCTGCCCAATATTTTGAAATGTCTTCAGCCTTATCCAGATCAATTTCTGTGTCCCTGTCAGTATTTTTAAGGGCAGCCACAACAGAATTTAGGGCAGGCTGTGAAGTTAGTCCACTCATAGAGTTTACGGCTGTATCAACAATATCTACACCAGCTTCTGTTGCCTGCAAAATTGTTGCAACGCCATTGCCTGTTGTGTCGTGAGTGTGAAGGTGAATTGGAAGACCAATTTCTTCCTTCAAGTTTTTAATTAACTTCTTGGCTGCATAAGGCTTTAGTAGTCCAGACATATCCTTTATGCCAATGATGTGGGCACCAGTCTTTTCAAGTTCCTTGGCAAAGTCCACATAATATTTTATAGAATACTTGTCCCTGTACTCGTCTAAGATGTCGCCAGTGTAGCACATAGTTGCCTCAGCAATTTTGTCATTTTTAAGAACTTCGTCAATGGAAAGTTGCATGCCTGGCAGCCAGTTAAGGGAGTCAAAGATCCTAAACAAATCAATTCCATTTTTTGAAGATTCTTTTATGAATTTTACAACAACATTGTCGGGATAATTTTTGTAGCCAACAGTGTTGTTGCCACGAATTAGCATTTGCAAAAGCATATTTGGCATTTTTTCGCGCAAAATTTTTAGTCTTTCCCAGGGATCTTCGTGCAAAAATCTGTAGGCAACATCAAAAGTTGCGCCGCCCCACATTTCCACAGAGAACAACTTATCCATGTTGTAGTTTAAAGCTTCAGCAATCTTCACAAGGTCAATAGTCCTCATTCTTGTAGCCATGAGAGATTGATGAGCGTCACGCATAGTTGTATCTGTCAAGAGAAGTTTTTTCTCTTCCAAAATATGTTTCTTTAAGCCTTCTCCACCAAGCTTGTCAAAAATTTGCTTGTAACCTTCAAAACTTTTCCTTTCAAAGTCTGGCACCTGTGGCACATCAAAATTCTTTTCAAGAGCCTTAGAGTCGTTGACAACTTTTTCGGCAATAATTTTCATTAGCCTTAACTCTTTGTCCTTAGATGATTTTATTTCAAATAACTCTGGATGTTCTTCTATAAAGCCAGTGTCGCAAGTTCCCTCTTGAAATTCTTTTGTGTTTAGGACATTTAACAAAAATCCAATATTGGTCTTTACTCCTCCAACCTTAAGTTCAGATAAAGACCTCTTTGCCTTTCTAATTGTGTCCTTCCAAGTCCTTGCTTCGGTGATGACCTTGACAAGAAGTGAGTCGTAATAAGGAGAGATGACAGCACCAGTAAAGCCGTTGCCACCGTCAAGCCTTACACCAAAGCCTGAAGATGACCTATATAAATTAATTTGACCAGTGTCAGGCATAAAATTATTTAGAGGATCTTCAGTTGTCACACGACATTGAATAGAAAAACCTCTGTGTTCAATGGAATCTTGACTCTTGATGCCGATTTCATCACTGTCAAGCTTGTAGCCCATGGCAATTAAAATTTGTGACTGCACAATGTCAATGTCTGTGCACATTTCTGTTACAGTGTGTTCCACTTGCACTCTAGGATTTACTTCTATAAAGAAGTGGTCGCCCTTGGAATCAACTAAAAATTCCACAGTGCCTGCATTAGAATAGCCAATGGACCTGGCAATCTTTAGAGCATCTTGGCAAATTTCTTCCCTGAGTTCCTTTGGAAGAGAGAAGGCTGGAGTGTATTCAATTACCTTTTGGTGACGCCTTTGAATTGAGCAGTCCCTTTCGTAAAGATGGACGATGTTTCCATACTCGTCGCCTAAAATTTGCACTTCAATATGTTTTGGCTTGTGAAGATATTTTTCAATGAACATTGAATCATCGCCAAAGGCTTTTTTTGCTTCATTTTTTGCAGATTCAAATTTTTCTAAAAGTTCATCTTCGCCTTCAGCAATTCTCATTCCTCTACCGCCACCACCAGCAGCAGCTTTTATCATTACAGGATAGCCGCAAGATTTTGCAAATAAGAGAGCCTCTTCTTCATTTTTAATCGGCTTTTCAATTCCAGGAATAGTGGCAACTCCTGCTTCTTTTGCAACGATTTTTGAAGTTATTTTGTCGCCAAGCTTTTCCATGACTTCAGACTTGGGACCAATAAAAGTTATTCCCTCTTCTTCACACTTTCTTGCAAATTCTGGATTTTCAGACAAAAATCCATAGCCTGGATGAATTGCATCAACGCCCTTTTTCTTGGCAAGACTAATTATTTCGTCAATATCAAGATAGGCATCAAGAGGCGATTTCCCCTTGCCAATTAAGTAGGACTCGTCTGCCTTAGTCCTAAAAAGGGCAAGTCTATCTTCTTCAGAATAAATTGCAACAGAGCGAATCCCCATTTCTCTAGCTGCTCTAAATATTCTAATTGCAATCTCACCACGATTTGCTACTAAAATTCTCTTAAACTTTTTCATGTTTTCCTCCCTTTTAGTTTTACATATTATACATCAAATATAAAGTAAAGTGTAGAAGTAAGGTCGATTAAATAAAAAAAGAGACCTCGGCGGGTCCCAAAATTTTTATAACAATTTAATTTCAAAGGCAGACATCTGCTGCAAATCGAAGTTCGCTTCGCTTCTTCTCTTTGGCAGATGGTTGCCGCTGACCTACCAGCAATTTGCTTCGCAAATTGGGTTAGGTCAAGCAAAAAGAGCCCTGTTGCCAAGGCTCTTGTAAAAATAATATATAATTATCTTTTTGAGAATTGTGGAGATCTTCTTGCTTTTTTAAGACCGTATTTCTTTCTTTCCTTCATTCTCGGATCTCTTGTTAAGAAACCTGCTTTTTTAAGAACTGATCTATATTCAGGATCAACTTCAAGAAGTGCTCTTGCAACGCCGTGTCTAACAGCGCCAGCTTGTCCTGAGTATCCGCCACCAACTACTTTTACGATTACATCAAAGGATGCTTCTGTATCAGTAAGTTCTAGTGGTTCCTTTGCAACTGTTCTTAGAGTTTCATAATCAAAGTATTCTTCGATATCTTTTCCGTTAACTGTAAATTTTCCATTGCCAGGTAGAAGTCTAACTTGAGCGATGGATTTTTTTCTTCTTCCAGTACCTCTGTATTGTATTGTATCCATTCTTACCTCCAATTAAAATTCATATACTTCAGGTGCTTGTGCAGCGTGTGGATGTTCTGGTCCTGCATAAACCTTTAGTTTCTTGATCATTTGTCTGCCTAGTCTTGATTTTGGAAGCATACCCTTAACAGCTAATTCAATAACTTTTTCTGGTCTCTTCGCCATCATTTCAGCATAGACAACTTCTTTTCTTCCGCCTGGATATCCAGTGTGATATGCGTGAATTTTTTGGTTTAGTTTATCGCCTGTCAATACAACTTTGTCTGCGTTAATAACGATAACAAAATCTCCACAGTCCACATGTGGTGTAAAGATAGGTTTTCTCTTTCCTCTTAAAACACTTGCAATTTCAGATGCTAATCTACCAAGGACTTTGCCTTCAGCATCTATTACATACCATTTTCTTTCAACTTCATTTGCTTTAGCCATGTAGCTTTTCAATGAATTTTCCTCCTAAATAGTTTAAAAATTATTCCGGGGCTTTTTAAACATGACCTATATTTTAGACTAGATAGCCTTTTTTGTCAATATTTATGGGGAAATTTTTTATTTTATTTTCACTTTTTTTCGTCAGTGATTTTTATATGCTTTCTCTTTCTTTTTCTATATTTACATTTTCAAGTGGAGTAGGATAAATTGATTCCTTCTTGAATTTTTCTATTTGCTTCTTGACTCTATTTACAGATGCAATAGTTCCTACGCCTGCTATACATCCGCCAGGGCAAGCCATACCTTCAAGTAGGTATCCGTCAAGCTTACCTGCCTTTGCAATTTTTAACATCTTCATACATTCTGAAAGAGTATGTGCTCCTTGAATGTGGATGTCCTTGTCTGGATTCATTTTTTCTGCCACAATTTTTACAGATTCAGCAACGCCACCTGCAATTGGGTAACCTCTACCAAGGGCAGAGCCGTCTTCTACATCTTCTTCTACTTTTATTTCTGATGGTTCAATGTCTTTGGCTACAAACATGCCCATTAATTCTTCAAAGGTTATTACAAAGTCAACATCAGATTTTACCTTTGTGTCAATGGCTTCTAGTTTTTTAGAAGTACAAGGTCCAATAAATACTACAACTGCATCTGGGTCCTTTTCCTTTATGTGATTTGCAGTGTATCTCATTGGAGAGCCTGAGTCAGAAACTTGCTCAAAGAATTCTGGGAACTCATTTCTGATCATGAGAGTCCATGAGAAACAACAGCTTGTGCCCATGAAAGGTATGTCTTCGGGCACTCTCTCAAGGTATTCCTTTGCTTCGTGAAGAGTTGTAAGGTCTGCTCCAAGAGCAACTTCAAGCACATCTTCAAAGCCAAGTTGTTTTATTGCTTCTATAATTTGTTTTGCACTTGTGTTGGCACCAAATTGTCCTATGTAGGAAGGTGCTATGGCTCCATAAACTTTTTTGCCAGACTTTATTGCCTTTATTAGTTGGAAAATTTGTGTCTTGTCTGATATTGCTCCAAAAGGACATTCTGCAATACATCTTCCGCAAGCAACACACTTGTCGTGGTCAATGTCTGCTCTGCCATACTCATCTGATCCAATGGCATTGACGCCACAGGCAGCAGCACATGGTCTTTCGTATTTTACAATTGCTGAATATGGACAGGCATCGTGACATCTGCCACATCTTACGCACTTGTCCTTGTCAATTATGGTCCTATCTTTGCCCATGGAAATGGCATTTACTGGGCATACATTTATACATGGATGGGCAAGACACTTTCTGCAATTGTCCGTTGTATAATAAGCCTTAGTTGGACAAGCTTCGCAACCAAATTTTATTACATTTATCAGTGGTTTTTCATAGGCGTTGGTGTCTATGTCTACCTTATCAAATCCGTCAGTTACATTTTTAAATACGCCAATCTCTCTAACATCTAGCCCCATGGCTAGTCTAAGTCTTTCGTCGACAACTGCCCTCTCTCTAAAGATATCACTTCTATATCTCGCCACTTCGCCAGGCACAATCTTGTAGCTGGACTCCTCAAGGGCAGAAATATCTAAATCATTATAGGCAATTCTTGCAACTTCAGCAAAAACTTTTCTTCTTATGTCGACAAGTGTTCCATAAGTTTCTTTCATCTTTTCCCCTTATATCCTTAATTTATCAATAATTTTCGCGCTTACTTCTTGAGCAGTAGCCTTTAGCATAATTTCGTCGTCTACAATTACAACTGGTGATGCTTCGTTGTTGTGAATTTTGCAATAATTTAAGCAGTGTGCAAATTCAATTTCCAAATTTTCTGCAGAACAAAGTTCGGATTCTGGTCCGCACAAATGATCTTGTAAGTACTCTACTGCGTCGTAAATAGCGTTAGCTCCCATAAGAGTGCATCTCGCACCCATGCAAATAGTAACTTTCATATGTCCTCCTCTTCACTCTATACTGATAGTTTAACATTTAAAATTTACTTCTTCAATCATCATTATAGTTTTTTTATAATATTATTAATAATAATGTTAAAATATAGGTGAGGTGTTATATGGAACTTTCAAAGATGCTAAAAAACTTAAAATTATTTAACAATTTAAATGACTTAGAGCTTGAAGAAGTGAAAAACTTTTTATCTGACATAAAAGTTTATAAAAACAAGACCACTATCTTTAATGTTGGCGACGACATAAAAAATTTTGGAATTTTATTAAGTGGGCAAGTTGAGCTTGAAGTTGACGATGACTTTGGCAACAAAACTATTCTCTCAAAATTAACTGCACCAGCACTTTTTGCTGAGTCCGTCTTAATAAGTGGAGTGAAGGAAATTCCCCTATCTGTAGTTACAAGTGGGGAGGCAGAAATAATTTTCTTCGACTACAATTCTTTTCTTGGCAAAAATTTAAAGTCAAAGGAAAAAGTTAAGGACAATCTTATAAAAATCCTTGCTGGCAAAAATTTATTTATGCGCGACAAATTAAACCTACTCACCCTTCCCACAGCTCGCACAAAAATTTTGTACTACTTGTCCAATGAAGCAAGAAAAAAAGGCTCAAAATATTTTACCCTTGACTTCAACATTACAGAGTTAGCACAATACTTAAATTTAAACAGGTCTTCACTTTCTCGTGAGCTTTCAAAACTAAAAAAAGAAGGCCTCATTGATTACCACAATAAGACCTTCCGAATTTTATAGTTTTATGAAATTTTATTATCTATTTTGATGGGCTATTCTTGCAGATGCAGCTGCGGCAATTGCTGCCACCAAGTCGTCTGCAAAAGTAGTTACTCTCTCAACTTTTTTCTTTTCATCAAGTTCTTTTATTATGCCAATTTTTTTCTTGTCAAGATAGCCAAAGTTGGTAAGGCCAATTGTGCCATACATATTTACAATGCCGAGAGTTAAAATCTCGTCAATGCCATAGAGACCTTCGTCGTCATGGATAATTGATTGAATTGGCTCAGGGAGCTTGCCTTCATTTGCCAAGTCGTCAAGGGCAAGGCCTGTCAAGATGGCGTGAATTGACTCCCTCTTTTTTATTACACTTTCAACACTTTCTAGGCATCTATCTAAATCAAGATCTTTGATGTATTCGCCTTGAAGCTCTTGAACGAGCTTTGCAATTTCAATTAACTCAACTCCAAAGTCCTGTAATCTTTTAACAGTATGCTCATAAAGCTCCTGGCTGTCGTATTTATAAAGTATATCTTTCACAAATCCTCCTATTTTTTTCTAGTTCTAATTCTCGCTCTATTTCTCTTCATGATTTTTGCCCTAGAAATTTTTATGCTAATGCCATAAATAAATCCAGGAATAAGTGTAGCTACAAAAAGACTTAGGGCATTGTAGTTTATGCCCAGAACCTTAATTGCATAAACCTCTGGCATCAAAAAGAATTCCATGGGAAACTTCCAATAGGGCCCTCCAACTGAGCGTGTGAAAAAATCTTTCCCCAAGCCCAAAAATCCAAGGGCAAATAAAATTAAGCCAATGAGAAAAATTAAGTTGCCTGCAAAAAAGTCAAGGCTCCTTGCATTTCTCTTTGAGAGCATTTTTCCAAAGTTATAGTAGAGGACTACTATGACTGCAACTAAAATAATTTTGAAAAAAATATTTCCATAGACCAAATTTCTCATGTTGGTACTTAAATTAATGAGGGCTGAAATGGCAAAGGTTATAAAAACTATTAAGATGTGAAAAATTAATCCTCTAGTATTATTTCTCATTTGCACTCCTATTTATCCAAGAAATTTTGGGCTTTTCCTGATAGTTTTATCTTCATGTCCTTGTCAACCCAAATAATGGCAGAATCAGTTTTATCTGCGAGGGTATTTATCTCATCATCAGTGGAATTAAAGGCAGCAGTAGATAAAAAGTCACAAAGGCCTGAATCCTCTTTAATAATTGTGACAGACTTTACATTTTCAGAAGGCTTTAAGGTATCTGGGTCGATTATGTGGCAGTATCTCACACCATCAAGGTCGAAGTACCTTTGGTAATCGCCACTTGTAACTATAGATGTGTTAGCAACATTTACTGCAGCAAGAATTGGATCCTGACTTTCAAGATCGGGATTTTGAATTCCAATTTTAAAATTGTCACGACCGTCTACTGGCTTTCCAATAATTCTAACATTGCCGCCAGCAGAAATTACACAGGACTTAACTCCTCTTTCTTCAAGCTCTCTAGCTACAAGTTCTGTTGCAAAACCCTTGGCAGTTGCACCCAAATCAAGCTCCATGCCCCTATCTATTTCAACAGATTTTTTCCCTTCATCTAATTTTACATTTTCAATATTTGTAAAAGGACGGAGCTTTTCTAATTCTTCATCACTTGGTAGAGCCTGACCCTTTAGGGCAATAACTTCTTCCTCAGTTTTTCCAGATTCATAAAGTTCTCTGTACTCATTCCAAAGCTTTGTAACAGGACCAAGGGCAATATTTGTCTTGTGTGAAATATTTTTATTGTAATCCACAGAATCCTTTATTAGCTTAAATAAAGTATCATCCACAACAACAGGCTTTACTCCAGCCTCATCATTAATTGACTTGACATTTACATAGCCATCATAGTTTCTGTAGTTGTCAAAAAGTTTGTGCAGGTCTTCAAACCTTTCCTTGGCATAAGTCAAATTTTCACTGGCAAAACTTTCGTCATCAGTATAAATTGCAATGTGAACCACTGTGTCAAAAGTGTCGTAAAATTCAATTTCGCTCTTTTCACCATCTCTTGAGATTTCTTTTGCAACCGGCTTTTGCTCTGCCTCAATGGCATTTTTATTTTCACTTACATTTGCATTTTTATTTACATTTTTGTCGCCGCAAGCAGAAAGAATCAAAAGACTTCCCAAAGTCACAGCGAGTATTGCTTTTTTCATATTATCACCTTCTATATGATACCATTTAAAGCTAGACTTTTTCAATAAATAATAAGTTTAAGCCTATTTTGTTCAAAATTTTTAAAAAAATAAAAGCCGCCCCTTGGCAGCTCTTATTCAAATAATTTTACTTATTTATTTTTTTGTTTTCTTCTTCCTTTTCCCTTTTCTTGAATCTTCCAAGTAGAAGTAATAGACCTGATGCAAGTCCTGCTGATGCAGTCTCAGCAACTAGTCCAGCGTCTGCTGTCTTAGGAGCTCTGTCATCATTTTTAGCTTGTGCCTTTGCAGCTTCACTTGACATTACTTTATCTGCTTGAGAATTTTCTTGGATTGAGATTTTCTTTTGGTCTTGAGACTTTTCTGCATTTTCAGTTTTATTTACTTCTTCAGATTTTTCAGAATCAGAAATTTTATTTTCCCCTTCAAAGTTTTTGTCCTCAGGATTCTTTCCTTCTGGAGTTTTTTCTTCTGGAGTTTTTCCTTCAGTAACCTTTCCAGGTTCAACTGGCTTATTTGGCTCAACTGGTTTTTCAGGATCAACTGGTTTGTTAGGACTTATGTCATGATTATCTGGTGTGCCTGTAGTGTTTGGTTTGTCAGGAGTTTCTCCACCTGAATTGCCTGGATTATTTGGTTTTGTCGGATCTGTTGGATTTCCTGGATCTGGGCACATATTTTCCGTAGGTTTTGTGCCAACTCTGATAATCTTATCTACAGCTACAGTGATTACTTTATCTTCTCTTGATTCTTCTTTGCTGTTTTTAACCTTAACTGTAGTTTCTTTCTTACCAGTTGCACCTTCTTTTTCAACAACATAAGTTCCTGCATCTAAAGTATTGTCTTCAATGACTTGAACCTTATATGGTATTTCAGATTCTACTTTAAAGCTTCCTTCAGTTAGAGAACCATATTCATAAACTGCATTAGTTGGTTCAATTCTTTCAACCTTAGTTTCAAGCTTTCCTGTTTCCTTGTTGAAGGAGGTTGTAATAGTTACCTTACCTGGAGTTCCCTCAGAAATCTTGTTAACTGTTCCTGCTTTTAGCTCAGGATTGTGATTGTATGTTGTTTCTTGTGGAATATTTTCTTCCTTAACAACTGGCTTGATACCAACTCTTACAACTCTATCTTCTTTTTCTTCGATAACTTTTCCCGCTGAATCAACTGTTATATCACCATCTTTAGTAGTTATAGTTGTTGTTACTATTTCCTTGCCGTCTTTACCTTCGTTGTCTACAACTCTAGTACCTGCTTCAAGCTTATCATCATAGATTACTTTTGTTTCGTAAGGAATTGCTTTTTCGACAGGAGTTTCCCTTTTTCCTTCAAGTGGTTTTGTGCCTACTAGGACAATGTGTTTAGTTGCTTCTACAATTATTGGTTCACCGATTTGTTTAGCTTCGCCGTCTGATTGACCATTTTTAATAGCTTGTTCATAACTTGTAGTCTTAGACCCTGCCACACCTTGTTGTTCTATTTTCTTTTCGCCTTTAGAAAGAGTCGGATCTTCTCTAACTTCAACTTCATAAGGAAGAGGGCAAGTTTTCTTGTATTCATAAGTTCCTGTGAAGTCCTTAGTGCCTACAATTACTTTTTGTACTGCATTAGTTACGACTTCTTCAGTTGTTTGTTCAACTTTACCAGTTTCTGGGTTGTACTTGTCAATGACTCTTGTTTCTACCTTACCTGGGGTAAGTGTACCAGTTTCAACTACTCCCTTGTTTTTGGTATTATCGTAAACATATTCGATTTTTACTTCAACATCTTTAGAATAGTTGTTTTCTGGTGTTTCGACTTTTGTTCCAATTTCAATAATGTGTTTTACAGAATCTTTTCTGTTGGATTCAGTCTTTGTCATTTCACCAACAACTTCTCCATTCTTAAAGTCTTGTTTGTATTCTATATCATAAGAACCCTTAACACCTTTTTGTATTTCATTGTTTGTGCCAGCTGGAAGTTCATTATTGTATCTAACTTCAACTTCAAATGGTATTTCGAAAGTTTCTTTGTGTTTTACTTCGCCTGAAAAATCTGCTGAGCCTACTTCGATAATAGCATCGACAGGTTTTTCTTCAGTAACCTTCTTTTCATCTTGAACTTTTGAATTTACTATCGTCCATTCAGTTTTCCTAGAGCCCAGCTTTCCTTTTTGTTCAACTCCGTCAACAGTCTTGTATCTCCATTCGCCTTTTTTAAGGTCTGGATTTACTTCAACCTTAGTTTCAAATGGTAGAACTTCTGTATGGGAGTGAGGCCCTTCAGTCATTGTACCGACTCTAATAACTTGATTTTTAACATCTTTTGTTTTTTCTACAACTGGCTCATCACTACTTACAACTTTTCCATTTTCGATATGTCTCTTTGTTTTAGTCACTGTTTGGCCATTTTCTCCTGCTTGATCAATTACTTTTTCTCCAGCTTTAAGAGTGTTATCAAAGACTATTTCTGTTTCAAATGGTATGATGTTATTTTTTACCTCTTCAAATTCGCCGTTGTAATTCTGCATACCTACAATAACTTTTCTCTTACCTTTCACTACAACTGTCTCTTGGATTGTTTCAATTTGACCCGTTGCAGGATTGTATTTGTTTTTAGTTCTTGTAATTACCTTTCCTGGAGTTAGGTCAGAAACTTCAATAGTACCCAAACCTTTATTTTCATCAAAAACCCATTCAACATCTACGCCAACTTCATTTTCAACATCTTTAGAATTTTCAACTGGTTTTGTACCAATTTCAATAATATGTTCAATTGGTTCTACATACTTATCAGTAAGCTCTTTTTCAGTGAAGTTTGCACCCTCTTTTAGCTGACCGTTTACAATTTCTCCGCTGTATTCGTAAGTTCTAGATCCAACCTTACCTTCTTGCTTAACATTTGTTGTGCCTGCTGCAAGGTCTGGATTTTCAACAATTTTTACAGTGAATGGTACATCTTTTGTAACTGTATTTTTAACTGAACCAGTGTAATCTTTTTGTCCTACCCTGATTACTGCATTGATAGGATCAGTTTTTTCAAGTTTATAGTCTCCGACAATTTTAGAGTTTTCAATTGTCCAAGTCTTTTTATTTGTACCAGCTACTCCATCTTTTACAATCTTGTAGTTGTCTTTTGCGTCTGGATAGTTTTTATAGAAGTCTGGGTCAAATTCAACTGTATAGCCAAATGGAATCTCGTCTGTGTCGACAACTTTTCCTTCTGTTCCTGCAGGGATTTTGATCTTCTTGTTTTTAGCTTCTTTAGTTGTTGCTTTAGTTACCTTGATTTCACCTGTGTTAGGGTCTCTAGTTGTCGTGATAGTTACAAGACCATCGTTTCCTTCTTCTACTACTTCTGGTTCGCCATCTTTTCTTGTGTAGTCAAGCTCATATTCTAGACCTCTTGGAATTGCAACTTCAGTTGTAGCAGGTTTTGTACCAATTCTAACTTCGCCATCAACGGCTGATGTGATTGTCTCAGTAGTTACAGCTTCCTTGTCCTTTTGGAAAACTCCATTCTCATCAATAATTCCCTTTTCGCCATTGATGACAACTTGTTTGAAAGTTAATTTTTGTTTTCCTTCAGTGCCCGGTCTTTCAATAACCTTTCCTGCTTCCAAAGTATCATCATAGACTACATTTGTTTTATAAGGAATCTTAGTTTCATATTCCTTTGCTACTTCTGCTTTGTATTTAGGACGGGCGATAAATTGAGCTTTGACAGTTTCTTCTTTTTTAACTCCAAATTCGTCTTCATAATTAACTTTTACATCAACAAAAAGATTTTCTCCACCTTTGATATCTGCGCCTTCTGGTACAACTGCAGTTACAACGCCTGTTTCTTTGTCTACAGTAATATTATCCCAAACATGACCTGCGCTGTCCTTATATGTGCCTGGGACTATTTCGTAGGATAAAGGTTTGTTTTTCTTTGTATCTTCTGGAATAGGATCCGGAGTGCTTGTTAATTTATCTCCCTTAAAGCCGATTTTTGCATGGTATTCTGGTCTATAGTTATCAGATTCTTGAACTACAAAGTGGAACCAATGTGTATCTTTTGATCCATTTGTGTAAGTGTATTCCACAGGTACTGCCACAAAGTCTCCTGCTTTAGCAGATTTTGGTGGTGTGATGGAAAATCTGCCAATATCTCCGTCAGTTAGAGTTACCTTCCATTGGTCCTTATCTTCCTTACCTTCATTTGCCTTGTTGACAAAATCTAAGATTACCTCGCCGAAAGCTTCCCCATTTTTCTTGGCTTCGTTCATATCATCTCCAGATTTTATATAAGGGCTAAGGCTATCTTTTGGTTCATAGATTTTTACTTCAAAAGGTTCGCCAGGCTTAACCCCTGATGATGTGTTTTTTGAAGTATCTTCATTATTTCCATCTATAAAAGATTGGTCGTAATAACGTGTGTCGTCGAGGTTTAGTTTAAAGCCGCCGATTAGATTGTAGTGGTCGTAACGGTCAATGCCTTGGAGATCAACTTCAACTTCTTTACCATCGTGGTTAATCTTCTTTGTGCCGGCACCTGTTTCTGTGTAATAGCCATAGCCACCATTGCTCTCAACAATGGCTTTAAATTCACCTGCCGTTCTTGGACGAGCAAAGAATTTAACTTCCAGGTTTTGGATGCCCTTATATTTGGCATCCTTGTAGAAGATGGAATTTTCGTTAATAGAACCATCTGCATTGATTGTTCCATCAGGCATTTCAACGACTACTTTGCCTTCATCATTTATATAAGCCTTAGCTCCCGGAACAACTTCTCCTGTAAGAGGATGGTAGACTTGGCCGACTAATCTTTCTCTGGCGCTGTCATCTAAATTGTCTACTATTACATTGGTCGTAATGGTTTGACCTTGGACAAATTCCTTTTGGTCATGACTGCCGTTAAGCTTAATTAAGTCAAGCTTGTCGTTTTCATTTGGCCATGGGTTTACCGAGAAGGTAAAACTGGAATTGGGCCCTTGAGTGGCTTTGAGACCGTTAGCATTGTCTTTTTTATACTTTCCTTCCCAAGCTATAATGGTAGGATCTTTGGTATTGACACTGTTGATATGCTCTAGATCCTCTTTCGTTGAATAAAGATTTTCGTTCCTTTGAACTCTAGAGCCAGTAATCTCGACTTCTGCTTTTGCTTTATAAGTAGGATCATTGAAGTTTCCCTTTTCCGAAAGCTTATCTCCTACCTCATTGGCAGAAATATTTTCGGGATCAAGGACACCCGCTTGGTTCCCAGAGTTGGTAAATCCAAAGTCAGTGTAGGTTCTTTGACCCTTTTCCTTGTCGAATTCCATCTCGAGACCCCATTGGGTCTTATCTTCGCTTGTTGCAGATGGTTCTAAGGTATCATATCTGAATCCATCTTTGAAATCCATGCTAGGTGTGTCTACCGTGGAATAACTTGTGCCATTGCCCTGTTCCATCTCGGTAGAACGATAGCGTTCCTCTTCGCTATAGTTTTGGATCTTCTTTTCATCTTCGGCATAGTTCGGCTCAGTGGCTTCTTGTCCATCTCTAAGAGGTGCTTCAACTTTTTCTTCTGATGTCTCTAAATTTTCACTTGCCTTTTCACCTTCAGCATTTGCTTCACTAGCTATTTTTTCTGTAGACGCTTTTTCATCTACAGCTGAAGCTTCTTCTGTAGCTTCACTAGGGTCTGAAGCATTAGCTCCTTCAACATTTTCGCTTTCTGTACTAGGATTTTGAGAAGGAAGTGATTCACTTTTCTTATCCCCTGATACTTCAGGAGAATTAGCCGATTCCACTACAGCAACATTTTCTCCTGTGCTAGATTCTTTTGAATCAATAGCAGAAATTTCATCCTTTTTTTCAGAACTTTCTTCTGAATTTGCAACTACTTCTTTAAAACTACTTGCATGGTTTTTGTTTTCACTTTGGACAACTGCCGTAGCTGCTGATTCTGCAGCCGCGTCAATTTCTGATGCTGCATTTACTTTTACAGACATGGATATTGACATAACAGTCGCCATAGAAAGTACGGCAAAAACCTCTTTACCATTCTTAATTGGGTTCATCTTTTTCTACTCCTTTAAAATAAAATATTAACTTCTACACTTAAGGCATAAGATTTTTAATTTAATGCCAGTCTTGTTTTAAGTCGTCAAAAAATCCGAGATTAATTTAAATTTAAACTTCTCGGATTTAAATTACGGTATTATTAAACGGTATTATTAACCTGATATATAACAATGTATACCTTTTAGTTCCCCTATTTAAACACAAAGCGTATTATTTTTCAAGCAAATTTTCACCAATTTACAAATATTTAATATTAGCTTAATATGATTTGTCTTGTTTAACTCAAAAAATAAAGCAATACAATAAAATTTTTATCAATCTAGCTTGAAACTTTGGTTTTTTATGCAGAATCTTGCCAAAAAATAAACAAAAAAATTTTTATTTTAAAAATCTTTTAACTTCATCTATTTTTAATTTATATTTCCCTAAAATTTTTGACAACAAAAAATCGACAGGATTTTTCCTGCCGACCTTATACTTTTTATAAAAATTTATAACTTCTATTAAATTAAAAATTATTTGCCATAAACTGGTCTAAGTGAGTCCTTGTACTTTTCATTCTTGCCATGAGTCAAGTCATGGAAAAGTTCCTTTAACTTCATTGTAAGCTCGCCGGGTCTTCCATGGGCAACTTTTATATCGTCAACTTCAACTACTGGTGCAACTTCCATGGCAGTGCCTGAGAAGAAAACTTCATCTGCATTATAAAGCTCAGTCCTTGCAATTGATTTTTCCACGCATTCAATGCCAAGCCTTCTCTGGCAAGCTGCATTACAATATCTCCTGTATTTATTTCTGTCCAATTTTATTTTATAACTTGCCAAATAAAATTTATCTAATAAAAATTTAAAATTTCCAACAAAAAAGAGGCTACAATCTTGTAACCTCTTTAAATAAAATTTTATTAAAATTAAATTTCAGCTTTAATTTTTTGTTCTCTTTCAATTGCTTCAATTAGTTTTGGGACAACTGCATTGATGTCACCAACAACTCCAAGGTCTGCAATTTCAAAAATTGCTGCTTCAGGGTCTTTGTTAACAGCTATGATAAGGTCAGATTCTTCCATACCTGCAACGTGTTGGATTGCTCCAGAGATACCCATTGCGAAGTAAAGTTCTGGTCTAACTGTCTTACCAGTTTGTCCAACTTGGTGATCCTTAGTTATCCAACCTGAATCTACTGATGCTCTTGATGCAGAAATTTCTGCTTCTAGTTTGTCAGCAAGTTCTTGAAGAGGTTTAAATCCTTCTGGTCCACCGATTCCACGACCACCAGATACTAAGATCTTAGCTTCTGTGATATCTTTCTTGTGAGATTCTTGTTTAGCAATGTCAAGTACCTTAACATTCATGTCAGCGTCAGTGAAGTCAACTTTAATTTCTTCAACATCGCCCTTTCTTGAATCGTCAGAATCAAGTGCTTGCATAACTCCAGGTCTAACTGTTGCCATTTGTGGTCTAAAGTCTTCACAAAGGATAGTTGCCATTAGGTTACCACCGAAAGCAGGTCTTGTCATCATAAGGTTTTTAGATTCTTCATCTATTTCTAGTTTTGTACAGTCAGCAGTAAGTCCTGTGTGAATTCTTGCTGCTAGTCTTGGAGCAAGGTCACGACCTATTGATGATGCACCGTAAATTACGATTTCAGGATCTTTTTCTTTTATAATTTGAGTGATTGCCTTAGCATATGGTTCAGTAACATATTCTTTAAGCATTTCATCTTCTACTACAAGAACTTTGTCAGCTCCGTGTCTAATAAGAGTTTGTGCGTGGTCCTTAACTTTTTCGCCAAGTAACATTGCAACAACATCTTGTCCAAGAGCGTCGGCAAGTTCTCTTGCCTTTCCCAAAAGTTCTATACCAACTTTTTCAAGTTTATTGTCTCTTTGTTCTATAAATACAAATACATCTTTACTCATTTTTAAACCCCCAATTAGATAATATACTTTTCTTGAAGTTTAGCAACGATAGCTTGAGCTGCTTCGTCAGCAGTAAGATCAGTTAAAAGAACGCCCTTGCCCTTACCTTGTTTAGGGAAAGATTTTTTAACCTTTGTAGGTGATCCCTTAAGTCCTATGTTTGCCATATCAAGTTTGTCTTTAATATCTTCAAGACCCCAAACTTTGATTTCTTTTTGGTAAGCTTCAAAAACTTTACCAATTGTCATATATCTAGGTTCTGCTAATTCTGCAATTGCAGTAATTAAGCATGGGAATTTAGCATTAATTGTGTGGTATCTGTCTTCGAATTGTCTCTTAACAGTAATACCCTTCATGTCTTTGTCTAGTTCAAGTTCTTCAACATAAGAAACTTGTGGAACTCCAATGTGTTCAGCAATTTGTGGTCCAACTTGTGCAGTATCACCGTCGATAGCTTGTCTACCACAAACAATTAGATCGAAATCTAAGTGTTCAAGAGCTGCAGTGATTGTACAAGATGTAGCCCAAGTGTCAGCTCCACCAAATGCTCTATCAGAAACTAGAATTGCATCGTCAGCTCCCATAGCAAGAGCTTCTCTAAGAGCAGCTTCAGCTTGTGGAGGTCCCATTGATAAAACTGTTACATGGATATCTGGATTTTCATCTTTAAGTCTAAGTGCTACTTCAAGACCTGATTTATCATCAGGGTTTATAATACTTGGCACACCATCTCTAATAAGAGTGTTAGTAACAGGGTCAAGTCTAACTTCATTAGTATCAGGTACTTGTTTAATACATACTACTATATTCATCTATAATACTCCTTCCGATTATTTAACGCCCATCCAGCCAGATACAACCATCTTCATTACTTCAGATGTACCTTCGTAAATTTCAGTGATCTTAGCGTCTCTCATCATTCTTTCAATTGGATAGTCACGAGTGTATCCGTATCCACCGAATAATTGTAGACATCTTCTAGTAATATCACTTGCTGCATCTGCTGCAAATAATTTAGCCATAGCTGCATAGTGTCCGTAAGCTTCGCCATTACCCTTTGCGTCAGCTGCTCTGTAAACTAATAGTTGAGCTGCTTCAGCAGTAGTTTTCATATCTGCAAGTTCAAATTGAGTGTTTTGGAATTGAGAAATTCTTCTACCAAATTGTTTTCTTTCAGAAGTGTATTTAACAGTTTCGTCAATTGCACCTTCTGCAATACCAAGAGCTTGAGATGCGATACCAATTCTACCACCATCAAGAGTCTTCATTGCAAGTTTGAAGCCCTTACCTTCTCTTCCAAGAAGATTTTCTTTAGGAATTCTACAATCTTCAAAAATAAGTTCACAAGTAGAAGAACCTCTGATACCCATCTTGTCTTCTGGTTCACCAACAGTAAATCCTGGAGTTCCTCTTTCAACTATGAAAGCAGAAATTCCGTGATTTCCCTTAGATCTATCAGTCATTGCTATGATTACAAATACATCAGCAAATCCTGCGTTTGTAATAAAGATTTTTGATCCGTTAAGTACGTATTCGTCACCATCAAGTACAGCAGTTGTTCTTTGACCACTTGCGTCAGTACCAGCACCTGGTTCAGTAAGACCGAAAGCACCGATTTTTCTACCTGCTAGTAGATCTGGTAAATATTTTTTCTTTTGTTCTTCTGTTCCATTTTCATAAATTGGAGCACAGCATAGTGAAGTGTGAGCAGAAACAATAACACCAGTAGTAGCACATTTCTTAGAAAGTTCTTCTACTGCCATAGCGTAAGCTACATAGTCTGCACCTTGTCCACCGTATTCTTTAGGAAATGGTATTCCAAAGAAACCATATCTGGCCATTTTTTTAACATTTTCCATAGGAACTTCTTCTGTCGCATCAACATCAGCGGCAACAGGTTCTACTTCAGTTTCAGCAAATGCGCGATACATTTGTTGTAACAATAGATGTTCCTTGTCCATTCTAAAATCCATTTAAAATCCCCCTAACAATTATTATAAAGAATGTTATTTAATTAACATACGTTATTTCTATTATATCATTATGCGTTTGTTTTTCAAGGTTTTATTTGCTTAAAAAGTCACTAGAAAAATAAATTTGCCATAACTTTGAAATTGAAATTAAAGTAAAAAAATTTCTTCAAAGGCAAAATTTATAAAGAATTTCTACATTTTATTTAACTAAAAGTATTAAATCCCCTGCCAAATTTTTAATTTATTTTAAATTAGGATAAGGTTTTTATAAAAATTTACACAAGATAAAATAAATTTACTTTAAAACTCAATAAAACCTCAAAAAATCACAAAATTTTTACAAAATAAAAAGGCGGTGACCCGCCCCTTATTAAATATCTGCCTTAACTACAAGTACAGATTTCTTTGAATGGTTGATAACCTTGTTGGAAACAGAGCCTAAAAGTGTTCTTGAGAAGGCACCAAGTCCCCTGTTGCCCATTACTATAAAGTCAACATCTTTTTCGTCAGCAAATTTGCAGATCTGTTCGCCAGGATTTCCTGAAGTGTAAAAAGTTTCAACCTTGTTTGGATATCCGCTTAAATCTGTTTCTGCGTCCTTAAGTATCATTTCTGCTCTTTCAACATTAGCCTTGTCTATTTCAAGAGTAAAATTAAAGTTTGCTGGATATTGTTCAAAAATTGAAGTTTCTGGAGTAACTGTCAAAATTAAAAGATCTGCTCCTAATTTTTGTCCCATGTCTCTTGCAACTTCGATTGATTTTTTTGAAGACTTTGATCCATCAATTGGTACTAATATTTTCATCTTTACCTCCTATAAATAAGTTCAAATTTCTATTATCTTCTGTTTTAATTATACCCCAAAAGAAATACTTTTAAAATAGCCTAGTAATTCTTTATACAGTTACAGTAATAACTTTAAAATTTCTTTGCCTTTAAAGATTTAGGGATTGGTAAAAGTTTCTCTACGGGCAAAAATTTCATCATCAATAAAAATTTAGCCGGCTTTTAAAAATTTAGGAATTGCTAAAAATTTAGGAAGGGCGAAAAATTTATAAAGTGGCGAATTTTTATAAGACAGCAAAAATTTCTTGATTACAAAAAAATTTTCAAGGCAAAATATTTTTTAAAATAAATTTGACAAGGCTACTTAAAAGATTTATTATAAAGAAAATGACACAGTGTCACTTTGGAGGTAATATGGCAAAAAATACTTTTGAAAACTTAGACAAGGATAAGAAAGAAAAAATTTATGACAGCCTAAAGGAATTTTTTGAGGAAGAAGATTTAAAGGATATAAATGTCTCTGGCATAGTAAAAAAACTTGGCATAGCAAGAGGGTCCTTCTACCAATACTTTGAGGACCTTGAGGATTCTTACTTCACTGTCCTTAAGAGAGAGACGGGGGAAATTCACCACAAGTTTTTTAACCTCTACAAGGAAAATGATGAGGACATGGAAAGAACCTTAAATGCTTATAGAGATTTTTTGGCCACAGAACTTTACGACAAGAATTTAAAGGCCCTTTACATACCAAAATTTTTTATCTTTGAAAATTCTTTTATGCTGCACGGCAAAAACTTTTTGCGTCAGCAGTTCTCCAGTGACTTCTACCACAAAATGACTTTCATTATGGCGGTCTTTCACGAACTCATCAAGGAGAGCATCACTTCGAACTACGACAAGGAAAAGTTTTTGAAAGTTTGTAACCTATATATCAACTTTTTGTTAGGAGGGATAAATAATGAATCAATTTGAAATTTTTTTCGACGGCCTATATCTCAGTCTAGTAATTTTTCTCGGCATAAGAATGCTTTTAATAGAAGATAAGGACAGCAGAATTTTAGGTTCCATGACTTTACTTCTTGGTCTCGGCGATTCCTTTCACCTTGTGCCACGAATTATTGCAAATGTAGAAGCTAATGGCTTTCTAGTAAACAGCTTTGGACTATTTTTAGGAACGAGAGTCTCAGCTATTACTATGTCAGTTTTTTATCTATTATTTTATTTTTACATCAAGAAGACAAAAAAGTCACAGGACAAGGGACTTGACTTGGCAATTATACTTTTATTTGCCCTTAGACTTGTAAGTGTTATTATTAGTTTTAACCACAGCGAGAAAATGGACATCATATCAAATGTCCCCTTTGTCTTAATGGGACTAATCGACATCTTTCTTCTATATAAGGATAGAAATAGACAAGACTTTAAAAATTTATACATCTATGTCTTCTTTAGCTTTTTATTCTATGTGCCAGTGGTCTTGTTTAAAAGGGTCAACCCAAGCATTGGCGCACTAATGATGCCAAAGACTGTCATGTATGTTTTAATCGTCCTTAAACTTTACAAGAACCTAAAAAAAGATTTTGTCAAAAGGGATATTATGGAATTTGCAGTAGCCTACTTGTTCTCAGGCATATTAGCAGGTGCAGTTTATCGTGAGCTTGGAAAAATTTATCCAGTGGAAGTAAAAATGGCTTTGGTTCACACTCACCTAATTGTACTTGGCTTTGCCCTTCCTGCAATTTTTTATCTTGTCCTTAAAAATTTGGATATTTCAAATGAAAAGTTAGAAAAATTATTTAGGCTCTACAACTTGGGAATTTATTTTAGCTTTACTACAATGTTCCTTCACGGTTTAGTAGACGGATATTCTCCCCTAAATCCTGTGAGAATTGGCATGATTTCAGTATCAGGCATTGGCCACATCCTAATCACCCTTGCAGTAATTTTAATTTCCCTAAATTGTCTAAGGGCAAGGGAGCTTGCAAGGGCTTAAATTTTAAGTAGCCATAAATTTTTAATAATCTTCACTCACTTAAAATAGAAAGAAGGAAACCTGTCCCAGAGGCAGGTTTTTTTTCTTTGCAAAACTTTATGATCTTAAATTTATTTATGGTCTGTAATTTTTTTATGACCTTAATTTTATTATCGGTTTAATTTTTTTATGGCATTAATTTTTTTATTGACCTAAATTAATTTACTGTCTTTAATTCTTCCCCCTTATCCCTTCCAAAAAAATCTTTCAAAACTTCCCCTTCCCAAGAGCCACACTTTGTAACATAAAAATTTCTACAAATAAAATAAAGACGACAAGTTTCCTTGCCGCCTTCATTCATATTACATATTAACTTTTATAAAGTTAAGATCTTCTTATTGCCAAATACTTACTTGGTCTATGCCTTCAATCTTAGCTGCATTGTGTCCGTTAGAAGCATCTAAGATTTCATAGTATGCCCAGTGGCTCTTAGATACATCAGAAAATCTTCTTAGTCCAGCTTCACTTACATTTGCGAAGGAATTTGACTTAGTATTTCTACCAAATACAGAGTTCAAAATTGTAACAGCTTCAGCTCTAGTAAGTTTTTGATCAGGTTTAAATGTGCCATCAGAGTATCCCTTGATGTTCTTGTTTCCGTAAAGTGCACTTATTGCATCAGATGCCCAGTGACCCTTTACATCCTTAAAGCTTCCAGTTCCTGGATAACCATTTTTAACAAAGGCAGAAATCATTTGAGCAAATTCAGCTCTTGTGATAGCTTGGTTTGGTTTAAATGTTCCATCAGAGTATCCCTTGATGAATCCCTTAGCTACTGCATAGTTAATTTCATCAGAATACCAAGCGTTGTTGGCATCCTTGAAGCTTGTAGTTGGGTTCTTAGGAAGTTCTGCACCATTATTTACAAGTTTAACAAACATTCTTACAGCTTCAGCTCTAGTAACTTCTTTGCCTGGTTTAAATGTTCCATCAGGGAATCCAGAAATATATGCAGGTTGATTAACTTTTTCCGTAGACACAGCTACACCCCCAACAGTGTAGTTAGTAGTTTTTGCAACGCTTCCTGTTTCTTTAGATTCAACCTTAATAGTTTCGCCAGCTCTTAGAGCTCTACTTAAAGAAACATTATAAATACCAGTGTCGCCTGCAGTTGTGCTTCCAAGAGAATTTCCATTTGAATCATATACAGTTATACTTGCATTCGCATCTGCATTACCTCTTACGAATTTTGCTCCAGCAGAAACTGCGTTAATAGTAGGTGCTCCTGAATATTCATTATTTGTACTGTATTTACTACCATATACATAGTATTCTAAATTTCTTGAAGTAGAAATAGAAGGACTATCCCATGTTACTTTGAAATATCCATCACTATCAGTTGTGTCCCTTCCAAGATAATCGTTGCCGTCATAAACATATACTGTTGTATTTCTATATCCCTTCAAATATCCCTTTGTTGAATAGCTAGTTCTAGAAATATCAGTTGGATAAACTCTCTTGTCATAGTCATCCCTATAATATCTGTCAAATCTATCATATCTGTAATTTCTGTAATATCCATCATAATAATCTAATGTATATTTATCTGAATTATATCCACTCTTTTCAGCCTTTAGATACCCATCATAGTATTTATAACGTCTGGATCTATTGTATCTATATGGTCTGTAACTTGTCCAATGTTTTTTGCCATTAGAATCGTAGTAATACCATTCGTCTCCGTCTCTGTAATAACGGTATCCATCATCATAATAATAATCGTCATCATAATATCGATAATCATAACCTACATAAATATCAAAATATCCATTTTCATCAGTTGTAGTAGATTTACCTGTCTTATCTCCATCATAATCGTAAAGTGTAACTGTTGCATCTTCAACTGCTACACCATCAGCAGTTACCTTACCATAAAATCTTCCATTATCATAGTATCTTTCAGAAATAGAAAGGTCTTTAGTTACTGGTACAGCTGGTTTATCAGCTTCCCATTTTGCTGTTAAAGTAATATCTCTTTTAACTTCATAAGGGAATGTTACTTTACTTGTTCCATCATACCAACCTTTAAAAGTATATCTATCTCTTTTTACACTAGGTTCATTTAACTTTGTACCTTTAGCGACTTTACTATCAGCTACTTCAGTTCCACCATCTGAATCAAATCTTACTGTGAATTCTTCTACTACTGAACCTGCTGGTGTTGGATCTTTTGATTTTTCTGTGTCAGCCGGATCTATTGTTTCCTCTTTCTCTTTATTGTCTGCTGTATTTTCTTCTTCGTTTCCTGTTTTTTCAGTAGGTGCACCTATTGTAGGTTCTGTTTCCGGTGTTTCTGTTGTTACTACTGGTTCACTATCACCTTTACCTTCATTCTCATCAGCAAATACATTAAATGGCATTGCGGTAATCATTACTCCCGCAAGCGCTAAACTAAGTAATTTTTTATTATTCATAAACTCTCCTCCTTATGATAAATTCCATTCATCAATATTAAAACATTTTCCTTGGTTCTATTATACCCAAAGTCAATGAAAATGTTTAACAATTTACGAAATTTTAACAAATTTAATAATTTTGTAACAATACTAGAGCAAACTTGAAAAAATTTTTAGAATCTTGCTATTTAGATTCTTTTCAAAATAGAATTGACAGGTAAAATTTTTTATTGTAAGATAATTTTAAATTTAAAGAGTTTAAAAGATTTTAGATATGGATTTTATAAAAATTTTCATAACTGGAGGCAACATGATAAAAATAGAAAACTTGAGAAAAACTTTTGCCACAAAAATTGCTGTAAATGACCTAAGTTTAGATGTGCCCAATGGAGTAGTCTATGGCTTCTTGGGACCCAATGGTGCAGGCAAAACTACAACTATAAAAATGATTGTGGGCATGCTCAGGCAAGACAGTGGCAAAATTGAAATCGACGGCATTGACACCCTAGAGGACCCCATTGGATCAAAGAAAAAATTTGCCTATGTGCCTGACAATCCTGACATCTATGAGACTATGACTGCCAGACAGTACCTAAACTTCATGGCAGATGTCTTCTCCCTATCCTTAGAAAAGAGAAATGAAAATATAAAAAAGTACGCAGAAATTTTTGAGATGACAGACAATTTAGACGCCACAATTTCTGCCCTATCTCATGGCATGAAGCAAAAAATAGTTTTAATAGGCGCCCTAATTCACGAGCCAAGGCTTTTAATTTTAGATGAGCCCATGGTTGGTCTTGACGCAAAAAGTTCCTTTAGGCTAAAAAATATTATGAGAGAAGTGGCTGATGGCGGCGGCACAGTTTTCTTTTCCACTCATGTCATGGAAGTTGCCGAAAAAATGTGCGACGAAATTGCAATTATTAACAAGGGAAAAATAATTGCAGAGGGAAGTCTCGATGACATCAAAGCTGCTGCCGAGGACATGGGAAGTCTTGAAAAAATCTTTTTAGAGCTTACGGAGTGATTTTATGACTAGATTTTTTGAATTAAAAACACTTTTAAAAAAAGACCTCTACCTCAGTCTTCTTGCTCCCCTAAAAAAGCCCTCAAAAAATGGCGGAGACTTTAGGGTTCTAACAGTTTTAGGCCTTGTAATTTTATTTTTCTACCTTGCCTTTTTATATTTTTTCTTAATTCTTGGCTTCATAATTCCTATGGCAAAGCTTGGAAAGGAAAGCCTGGTCCTAATGGTCTTCTTTGGCTTTGTCTCTCTTGGCACAATAGTCTTTACCAGCCCAGGAATTATTTCAAAAATTTATTACTCTAGGGATGTGGAACTCCTACTTCCCCTTCCCCTTAGACAAAATAATATTTATCTCTCAAAAATTTTAGGGTCTGTAGCCATAGCCTTCCTTACTAGCCTTGTAATTTTTATTCCCCTAATTTTTCCACTGGTTAAATATGGGAGTTTAAAGCTTATAAAATTTTTCTCAGTAATATTTCTTAATTTATCAAATATTATTTTTACAGTTTTGATTTTGTCAATTATCCTGATTTTATTTATGAGGGCCTTTGCAGGCATAGGTGGACTAAAAAATCTACTTCAGGCTCTTGGTTTTATTTTTGGAATTGGGGCGACCTTGGCACCACAGCTTATCACTAGGTCAAATCTTTCAAAGGAAGTGGTAGAAAAAAACATAATCGGCTTTATCAAGCACCTCTTCCCACAAGTTTATCTAGTGGATAAAATTTATGTGATGAATAATATCCCAGGCTTTTTTATTAGCCTTGCCATACTCATTGCCATGGCAGTAATTTTATTTATCCTAAGCTTTCCCCTCTCAAAGTTAATGATAGCTGGAGTTTTAAGGGCAAATACTTCAGGCTCAAGGGCAAAGAGAAAGGGCGAAAATAAAAACACATCTATTGCAATTTCCCTTGCAAAAAAAGATATGACAAATGTAATAAAGACGCCCGTTTACTTTTTTAACTTGGCAAGTGGAGCTTTTATGTTTCCAATTCTCATGATTTTTGGATTTTTAAAGGGTGAAAGTATAAAACATATTCAAGAATTTTTTGCCAATACAGAGTCTTTCGGTTTTGGAAAAATTGATGTCTTCTTTGCCCTATTAATAGGACTCTTTTTCTACGCAGCCTTTATGACACCACTGTCTATCACAAGCATAACTCGCGAGGGCAAAAATATTTTCCTCATGCAGACTCTACCCATCTCCTATGAAGATCAGATTAAGGGAAGAATTTTGGGGTCAAGTTTATTTCAATTTATATCAACTTTTCCAATAATAATATTTTTAGCCTACCTCATAGGCTTTGATGGCCTATATATTTTGGCTATGCTAATAGGGTCCTGCCTTGGGTCTTATGCCTCATCTTCCTTTGGAATTTATTACGGCATAAAATATCCAAAGCTTGATTGGGAAAACCCCCAAGATGCAGTTAAGAGAAACTTTCCAGTATTTTTATTTAGCATACTCAGTATGGCTGTTATGGCACTTTCCGCCTTTATAATTTTTAGGATCTATATGGCTTTTAGGTCCGTAAGTTTTGTTAAATTTATTATTATAGGCTACGTCACTCTTGCAATGGCACTTTCCCTTGCAATAAAAAAACAGGCAAAAATTTCTTTAAAAGAAAAATTGCCTGAATATAATTCTTAAGCTCACAAGTGGTGAGCTTTTTTATTTACCAAACATTAATAAGAAGCATTGAGATATCGTCGGTCTGTTCTCCGTCGTTAAATTCCTCTAACTCGTTATCTAAAATTTCTAGGACATCCTTATTATTTTCTAAGATAATATTGTGGACTCTCTCGTAGCCAAAGGATTCCTTCTTTGAATTTCTTGCCTCCACAACTCCATCTGTCATAAACAAAATGTAGTCGCCTGAATAAAGTTTTATTTCCTTCTCTTCATAATCGGGTCTGGCAAAAAATCTTGAAATTGGATAGCCCTTTGATTCTAAATTCATAAATTCTCTGTCCCTAACCATTATTGGCAGAGGCAAGTGGCCTGCATTGGAAAAAACAAATTTCTTCTTTTTTGTGTTGTAAACTCCATAAAAGCAAGTGAAATAATTTTCTATTTCAAGCCTTAGACTAGTAAACCTTGTGCAAAGTTCAGAGAGAGTTTTTTGGGGCGAAATGAGAGTAAGCTTATCCAGAGTCCTGACAACAGTCTTAATAAACATGGTAACCATGGAGGCAGCAAAGCCGTGGCCAACAGAGTCGGCTATGTAAATAGCTATGTGGTCATCATCAATTTCAAAGACATCAAACATGTCGCCACTTAAAATTGTAGAAGGTCTGTAAACATAATTTACTTTCAAGTTTTTTATAAAGCCCCTCTCTGGCAAAACTGTCTGTTGGATAAGTGAGGCTGCCATAGTTTCACTGGTCATGAACCTATTTTTCTCGATAATTTCCTTTTGCAGCTTTCGCGCCATAGTGACATTTCTAAAAACTTCAACTACACCTAGGATTTCTCCCTTTTTATTTATAATTGGTGAACACTTTACGGAAAAAACCATGCTGCCAATATTTTCTTCTCTTTGGATAACTTCGCCACTTAAAAGTGCCCGCCTAGTTATCTCTGGATCAAAAAGATCTTCCCCCAAGATGCAAACTTTTTTGTCCCTGTCATAACCTAAGAGGTCTTCCATTGCCTTGTTGACAAAGACGACTTTTTCATTGTAGTCCAGAACGCGAACTAAGTCTGCAATGGCATTTAGAACTTGAAAATCAATTTTGTCGTCAATTTTATCGCCTATTCCTTCTTCAGCTAAATATTTTTCCATGTTTCACCACCTTTATTTATTGTTTACAGTATAGCAAATTAAGATTCACATAACAATTATCTTTTTGGCTTTGGACCATAATATTGGTAGTAGTAGGTCTTAAGTCTGCCGTTGTATAATTTTCTATTTCTGTCAGCTTTTTTGCCAAAATTTTTCTCGAAGTTTTCATTGGCAGTAATTACATAAAAGGACCAAGTCTTTAAGGATTTTGCAAGCTCGCCCAACTCTTTGTTTAATTCATCAACATCTTCCTTGCCAATTCTCTCCCCATAGGGTGGATTTGTTATGATGACGCCATAGTCATCAGGAAGGTCAAGGTCTCTTATGTCCTTTTGGAAGAAGGAGATGTCTTCTTCTAGTCCAAGGATCTCTGCATTGGACTTGGCAATTTCAATTGCCTTATAGGACACATCTGAAGCTAAGATTTCCAATTTTTCATCATATCTTATTTCAGCATAGGCTTTTTTCTTTTCTTCCTTAAAAATTTCTGGATCAAAAAATTTAAAATTTTCAAAATCAAATTTTCTCATAAGTCCTGGCGCAATATTTTTTTCCATCATGGCTGCTTCAATGGGAATTGTGCCTGAGCCGCAGAAGGGGTCTGCTAAAATTCTGTCCTTATTCCAAAAAGTTAGCTTAACAAGACTTGCCGCAATAGTTTCTGATAGGGGAGCCTTGTAGTTTACCTCCCTATAACCTCTCTTGTGAAGTCCCTCGCCTGATGTGTCAAGGGTAATTTCTGCTAGGTCATTTAAAAGTGAAATTTCAATTTTTACTCTTGGACCAGATTTTTCGAACCAGGAAACTTTATACTTCATCTTAAGCTTTTCTATTATTGCCTTTTCAGTAATCCTCTGGCAGTCAGAAATAGAAAATAATTTTGACTTCCTGCTTCTTCCTTGGATGATGAAATTATCTTCCTTGCCAAGATAGTCCCACCAGCGAATTTCAAAAACCTTGTCGAAAAGTTCTTCAAAGGTCTCTGCCTTAAAGGAGTCAACTAAGAGTAAGAGTCTCTCTGCCGTCCTTAGCTTTAAATTTAGGATGGCAATGTCCTTAAAATCACAATCTATTTCAATTTTTCCGTCACTTACTTTTAAATTTTCGTAGCCAAGGTCAAGGAGTTCTCTTTTTGTAACAGCTTCAAGACCCATATTTGTAGTGGCGATTAATTTTATTTTATCCATTTTGCACCTCTAATTAATTATACTAAATATAAAAGTTTTTTTCCTTATTTTAAAATTAATGAGTTAATTAATTTAAATAGGGTAATAACTTTTATGTAGTAAAAATATAAATTTTTGGGGGTAATAAAAATGAAATTAACTGAAACAGTACAAACTGCTGATTTTAAATCTGAAAAACACGTTCCTGTAATTCACGTTGAAAAGGCTGAAGGTCTTCTAAAGATTAAGGCTCTTGTTGGAGAAGAAATCGAACATCCAAACACTTTAGAACACCACATTGCATGGATTAAAGTTTTCTTCAAACCTGAAGGAGAAAAATTCCCAATTGAAGTTGGTTCTTACGAATTTAGCGCACATGGCGAAGTCGAAGTATTTACAGTACCTTGCGTAGAAGCAGCTGTTAAGACTGACAAGGGTGGAGAAGTTTACGCACTAAGCTATTGCAATATCCACGGACTTTGGGAAAATTCAGTAGAAGCTTAAGAATAAAATTTTAAAAAGACGAGGATTTTTGTCCCCGTCTTTTTTTGTGCTTTTTTATTTATTTTTGTTGCAAAAAATTTTTAAACTTATAAAGAAGCCTTATAAATTTCTAAGACATCTTCCTTTTTAAGTTCCACTACACCTCTTATTGAGCCACCAGCATGTCTTGCTGCAGCCTCTGCCATGACTTCAAGCTTTTTGTCGTCAATGCCAACTTCCCCAAGAGTCATTGGTATATTCATGTCATCTTCAAAGAAGATATGAAGCTGTGCAATGGCTTTTTTGGCGTCATTAAACTTGTCCTCACTTGCCTTTATGCCAAAGACATTAATGCCAAAGTCCCTAATCATGTCCACTGTGTCATCATTTAAGATGTGGTTTAAAAATCTCGGAGTCAAAATTGCAAGACCAATGCCGTGAGTTATGTCATAGAAGGCAGAAAGTTCGTGTTCCATAGCGTGAACTGACCATCCTGTTGCCTTGCCCGTAGATAGTAGACCGTTAATTGCCCAAGATGATGCCCACATAATATTTGCCCTTGCCTCATAATTTTCTGGCTCTTTCATGGCAAGGGGTCCGTAGTGGATGCAAGTCTTTAAAATTCCTTCAGCCAATCTATTTTGCATGTAAGCTCCATCGCCTAAAGTGAAATAATTTTCCATAGTGTGACTCATTATGTCTGCTATACCTGCTGCTGTGTGCTTGGCATTAACTGTGTAAGTTAGCTCAGGATTTAAAATAGAAAATTTTGGAAGAGTGTAATCAGAGCCGAAGCCAAGTTTTTGTGTGGTTTCAGGATTTGTAATAACTCCTCCCCTGTCCATTTCAGAGCCCGTTGCTGAAAGAGTTAAAATTGTTCCGATAGGAAGCGCCCTTTCAATCTTTGCCTTTTTAATTACAATGTCCCAAGGGTCGCAGTCCAGATAAACTGCTCCTGCAACTAATTTGGAAAGGTCAATTACAGAGCCGCCGCCAACTGCCAAGATGAAGTCCAAATTATTTTCTCTAATAATTTTTACGCCCTCTCTTGCAGACTCAACTCTTGGGTTTGGTTCAATGCCAGAAAGTTCCTTGTAAAAAATATTATTTTCTTCAAGTATTTTTATTATCTCGTCGTAAAGTCCACTTCTCTTAATGGAGCCTCCGCCATAGGAAAGCAGAACTCTACTTCCATGTTTTTTTATTTCGGAAGCCAAATTTTTCATTTGGTCCCTTCCAAAAAGAATTCTCGTGCTAACATCAAAAATAAAATCTTTCATATTGACCTCCTAGTCCTTAAATTGTGAATTATAAAGTTCTGCATAGACTCCCTTTCTTGCAAGAAGTTCCCTGTGATTTCCCTTTTCAACAATGTCGCCCTTGTCTAAAACTAGAATCACATCAGAATTTACAATAGTGGAAAGTCTGTGGGCGATTACAAAATTTGTCCTCTCGTGAAGGAGATTTTTCATGGCCTTTTGTATTAGCGCCTCTGTCCTTGTATCCACAGAAGAAGTCGCCTCATCTAAAATTAAAATTTCCGGGTCAGACAAGAGGGCTCTTGCTATTGTCAAAAGCTGCCTTTGCCCCTGAGAAATATTTGACGCCTCTTCATTTAACATGGTGTCGTAACCCCTTGGCAGTTTCTCTATAAAGGAGTGGCAGTAGGCTTTTTTTGCAGCCTCAATCACTTCTTCTTTTGTGGCATCTTCTCGTCCATACAAAATATTTTCATAAATTGTACCCCTAAAGAGCCATGAATCTTGGAGAACCATGCCAAAAAGTGAGCGCAAGTTTTTTCTCGACACATCTCTTATGTCTTTGTCATTTATCTTAATAGATCCCCTATCAATATCATAAAACCTCATAAGGAGATTTACAATAGTAGTCTTGCCTGCCCCCGTTGATCCAACTATGGCAACAGTTTTATTTTTTTCAACTTCTAAATTTAAATCATTGATGACAGGTTTTTCTTTATCGTAGGAAAAATATACATGCCTAAATTCAATATTTTCCACTGGTCTTTTTATTTCATCTTTTACAAGTTCAACTTCAGGCTCTTGGTCCAAAAATTCAAAAACTCTTTCGGCAGCAGCAATTGAAGCTTGAAAAATTGATGCCATCTCTGCCAACTGCTCAATTGGGTTGGAGAGCCTTCTCACATATTGAATGACTGCTTGAATGTCTCCCACAAATAATTTGCCAGACACCACTAAAAGTCCTCCAACTATGGAAAGCATTACATAGCCAAGGTTTGAAATAAAAGTCATAATTGGAAGCATGATGCCCGTCATAAAGGAGGCACGATAGGAAACCTCATAGAGATTGTCGTTGATGTCCAAAAACTCCCTCTCTGCCCTTTCTTCATAGTTAAAGGCCTTAATGAGTTCAGACCCAGAAAAGTTTTCTTCGACGAAGCCCACCATAGAGCCCAGTCCCTTTGACTTCCTCCTAAAATATCCCTGAGACTTACTTGAAATAAATTTTGTGGAAAAGTAGGTCATGGGAAGGGTAAAGAGAAATACTAAGGTCAAGCTTGGAGAAATTTTTATCATGACAAAGAGTATGCCCACTATTAAAACAATAGAAGATAGGATTGAAGAAATTGTCTGCTGCAAATTCTTTCCCAGAGTCTCCACATCGTTAGTCATCCTAGATAAAAGGTCCCCTGTCTTATTCTTGTCAAAATAAGATGTAGGAATGTACTTGACCTTTTCGGAGATTTCTCTTCTAAAGCTTGCAATTAAGTCTTGAGTCACATCTGCTAAAATTCTGCCCCTAAAAAATTCAAAGACAGCTTGAAAAATATAGACGATAGCCATAATTATGCAAATTTTTATGACGAAGTCAAAGTCGATGCTGGTCTTCATCTTTAAATTTTCAAAAATTCTCGTGGTAATATTTCCCATTAGCTTTGGCGAAATTATTTCAAAAATTGATGAGCCAATAGTCAAGAAGATTGCAAGAAATAAAGGGCCCTTATAATTTTTTAGGTAGGAAATTATCCTTAAAATTGCCTTATTCTTCTTCATAAGCTTGCCCCTGACTCACTGCGATTTCCCTATAAATTTCATTTGTCCTCATGAGACTTTCATGATTACCATAGCCTGCTACCTGACCGTCTTCCAAAACCAAAATCTTGTCGGCATTTAAAATAGTAGCCACTCTTTGTGCCACAACAATAACAATTTTGTCCTGAAGTTTTTCCTTTAAAATCTGCCTAAGCTCATAATCCGTCTTATAATCTAGGGCTGAAAAAGAATCATCAAAAAGATAAAGTGAGGCATCGCGAGTGAGAGCCCTTGCTATGGCAAGTCTCTGTCTCTGTCCTCCAGAAAGGTTCTTGCCCCCTCTTGCTATTTCCTTATTAAGTGGATCCCCTCCCAAAAATTCTATAGCATCGGAATTTTTTATTGCTTCCAACATTATATCTTTTTCAACATTTTCCCTTGCGTAGGATAAATTTTCAGCAACAGTTTTTGAGAAGAAGAAATTTTCCTGTGGCACATAGGAAATTTCCTCTCTAAGCTCAAAGTTTTTAGACTCTTGATGTCTATGCCGTTAATGAAAAGTTGGCCCTCACCTGGCTCATAAAACTGCAGGAGAAGTCTAAGAAGAGTTGACTTGCCAGAGCCAGTCCCGCCAATTATGCCAAGGGTCTCGCCCTTTTTCACATGAAAACTTATGTCCTTTAAGACTTTTAAGCTGGCATCGGGATAGGAAAAGGACAAGTCCCTTGCCTCAATGTCAAAAATTTCCTCTGATAAAATTTTTTCGCCACCAGTTTTTGTCGCCTCATACTCAAGAACCTCATTAATTCTCTCCATAGATGCAAAAACTCTTGGCAAAAGGCTTAAAAGAAAACTCATCATTATCATGGCAATGAGAACTTGAGTGATGTACTGAATGAAGGCCATAAGTTCGCCAATGCCCATTTCTCTAATATCTACTAACTTTGCCCCATAGTAGAGGACAAAAATTATTCCAAAATTTAAAATAGTGCCAAGCATGGGCCTCACATTGACAAGAAGTTTATTCACAAGACTTGCCATCTCTTGATAAGATTTGTTTGCCTGGTCAAAAATTTCTTCCTCGTAGTCATCCTTGGAAAAAGCTCTTATGACGCGAAGACCTGTTAGCCTCCTCCTAAAAAGTTCATTTAACTTGTCAAGCCTTCTCTGCAAAATCGGAAAGTAGGGCAGACCTCGTTTGAAGACATAAAAAATTCCAAGTCCAATAAAGGGAATGGTAAGGGGAAAGACAAGAGACAGCTTTACATTTGTGGAAAGAGCCATAATGAGTCCGCCGATAAACATGAGTGGCCCTCTAATTAGCGGTCTAAGTCCCATTAAAACCATTTGCTCCACTTGGTTGACATCGTCAGTAGTCCTTGTGATAAGTGATGAAATAGAAAAGTGCTCAACATCGTCAAAGCTGAGATACTTAATTTTCTTAAAGAGCTTGTACCTAAGGTCTCTTGAAAAAGCCATAGTGGTCTTTGAAGAGTGGTAGGCAGCAGATGCCCTGCACATGACAGTTAAAATCACGACCACTATCATGAGGGCTCCAATTTTTAGCACATAAGCTGTGTCACCATAAGCCACACCCTTATCTATGACAAGACTCATAAGTCGTGGCAAAAAAAGTTCGCCTAGAGCATTGCCAAAGGTAAGAAGTATGACAACAATTATTCTAATTTTATATTTATTAAGTCCTTTATATATGCTCATAAAACCTCCGTAAATTCATTTTAGCATATAGACTTTTTAAAAGAAAATTACAGGAGAAGTTTTATAGTTTTTCTCAAAAAATTTGCAAAAAATTGAATTGTTTTTTACTATTTTATATCCTCGTGGAATAGGAATTTATTTTATCAATAATAAAAATATTGCTAATAATAAAAAAAAGAATCTAGATTACATTTAATCTTAGATTCCTTTATAAACACTTTTTAATTAATTTAATTTAATAAACTCTTTGACTAAAACTCCATATGACCATTTTAAATGCTCTTCTAATATAACAAGTGTTTCTTCCAAATCTCTATTTTTTAAACACTTTAATATTTCTAAATGGTATTCGGTGCTTTCAACTATAGTATCCGTTAAAGTATAAGCTTCATGCTGATATCGATCGATTTGACTCTTAATGCTCGAATAAATATTTTTAATATAATTATTATCTGAATTTTCTAAAATAAGCATATGAATTTCTTCATCTTTTTCAATTAAATAATCTTCAGTTATATATTTATTATCCTTTTTATCTTCCAAAATTTTTAATAAATCTGTTCTCAA
>OGTN01000100.1_pt1 | contig 50186 bp, 39 predicted proteins | sample 1574591 | NCBI WGS metagenome assembly OGTN01 (sample SAMN03295830, study PRJEB24534) | human gut metagenome | isolation source: fecal sample 5 from infant 4 | host: Homo sapiens | place: USA: Pittsburgh, PA | collected 2014-07
GAAGTTCGCTACTAGCTATAAATTAGCCGTGTCCGTTTTAGCGGGGGCAACTCCATTTGGACATTTAGGAGCTACAGCTGGCTGAAGGATTGCGCTGGCGATAGTCTGAAGTAGAAATGCTTGATTAGGGCATCCAAAAAAGATGCTTGTTAAATTTATACTGTTTGAAATGGATTTGAATTGCACTCATTGGCAAACGTGTGTTGTGGTTGGCGCTGCATACTATAGCGGCGATCGAGAGTATTAAACTTCCGGGCCCGTACATGCGGGAATATCCCGGATGCAATAGGGAATCTTTCAGGCGAACAGAGTAACCGTTAGTTACCCTGTTGTTAGTTAAAAATACGGAAATCGCACCTTTAGAGTCACACTTGGGGGGGGGAAGGACTGTCTCGCAGGTAAAACCAGCTTAGTCGGCACCATTATCTCGATGAGAAATATGCCCATTTATCCATTCCTCAATTTCGCCAGATAGCCAGCGAACGCTACGACCTATCTTAACTGGGTGAGGGAAAGTACCTTTTTTCATCCAGTCGTAGATAGCAGTCTTTCGAAACCCAGTAGCTTCACATACCTGTTTCAGGTCCATAAAATACATTTTCATTGGATTCTCTCTATGGTTTGGATGCAATGTTGGTTCAACCCGGTAAATGTAGGTTCAAAATCTGGTGGTGTTGGCTCACTGTTTTGATAAATATCCAAATAAAACAATGGTCTTTACGTTTTGAGGCAACTGAACCAACCGAACCAACGTATTTTCTGTATGTATGCGAAAAAAACTGACGAATGTGTCCCACAAGAAGGCAGGGCCGGGCTAATCTTCATTAGCAAAACTAATAGTTTGGGGTATCCGCAAAATGACAGCACAAATTTCAGCCTACGGGCGGCTGGTGGCTGACCCTCAGACCAGAACGACGAACAGCGGCACCAGCATGACAATCGGGCGTTTAGCGGTGGCACTGCCCTGCCATGCAGCAGAGGGCGGAGAGGTTACTTTCTGGCTGGGCGTGGTGGCATTCAGTAAACAGGCCGACGCACTGGCAGGACACGTTAAAGGCGATTTAGTTAGTGTTTCCGGAACGATGCAGGTCAACCAGTGGACGGGCAAGGATGGCAGCACACAGCAGGGTTATCAGGTAGTGGCAGACATCCCTGTCTCGCCTTTACAGCTTATTTTTTACTGGCTTCAAGAATAATTTTTTTATCGCCCAAGGCGGTGACTTGCTCTTTGTTGTGATTATCTTGCACACTAATCTTCTCAACGTTGGCGAACTGCCACGCCTGAGGTGTATTCAGGAAAGTCACATTGTTAAACTCGCTATCCCGTAAAAAGCTGATATCGGTCGGCGGACTATTTCTAAATTGTACGTTGTAGAAATGCAGATTCTGATGATAAGCATCACGCGGGAAAGTAATGTGATAGTCATCTGCCATTTCGCCCATCGTCATACCATCCACCAGGATACTTGATTTTGCCTTGGTACCATCAACCGTAATATTTTCCACCAGCACATCTTTAAACTGTGCCGGTAACTGGGCTGGCAGTGTATCGTTAACGTCGGCACTGTATTTGATGGTAAAGATAAACGGTTCTTTCGCAATATCCTTCATGGCGTTGTTGCGGAACACCACTTCCCGCACCCCACCACCATAGTAAGGACGGCTCTTCATCCGTAAGCCAACGTCAGTTTGATACATCACATTATCTTCAGCGCGGATTTTTTCGATCCAGGCCCCCGTGTGACTACCGGTGACGATCGCCCCGTGCCCTTTACGGAAATAGTTATTGAAGATCCATGCACCGCTTTGCGCCTTTTGGTGGTGGATTTCAGTTTCTTTTCCAAACCCAGCGGCAAAGTTGACACTGTCATCGCCGGTATTAAAGACGTTATTAAACACAATGCTATTTTGACTATTGCCAAACTCGATACCATCGGCATTATTACCATCGAAAGTCTGGTGCGTCAGACCATTGGCGGTAATATCCTTTGATCCTAATACCATGATGCCATGGAACGCAGGATTACGAACGGTTAACCCGGCAATATAGAACCCGTCAACACCACGCATCGTCATCAGGCTGGAGCGACGATTTTTGTAAGCCCGGTTAATTTCCTCACCTTCGGCTACGGCTTGCTCTGTTTGATTCCTGGCAAGGATACCATCTTTACCGATATTGTTCGCATTGCTGGCTCGGTACTGAGGAAGCGTATCCCCCAATTCATCAGTTATCTCGCCAGCGCCGCCAGGCTTAACCCCTCGTTGCCATCCGTTACCGTCGATGATTCCGCTGCCAACGATACGGATATTTTTAAATGTCCCGGGAGGCGTTTCGCCTTTATCCGGGTAAGCATAGGCATTAATAAGTGAAGGGGGACGCAGTGGCTGAGGATGCTCTTTATAGTGATAGAGGTAATAACCTTTATCTAGTGGATAATCTTTAGAATCATCAGAGCCCAGCAAGGTGGCATTTTTATCGATCTCTAAGGTCATGTCGCTGTGCAGGAACAATGCGCCTGTTTTATACACGCCATCGGCAATCAAGACTTTACATCCCTGAGGGAAGCGCACGATAGTGCAATCGTCAATCGCATGTTGAATGATTTCAGTATTTACTGACTTTCCATCGCCTTTTGCACCAAGGTTTTTAATATCAATGATATGTGGTGATGTTGTGGTGCGTGTTTTCAATTCCGTACTTTGGGAAGACTCTGTTCCGTCGTCATAAAGCGCCCGTACAACGAAGGTGTATTCGTGATCGGGTTGTAGACCGACGGCAGTGAAGGTGCGTAAATCAATTTTCTGTGCCCAGCCATCATTTGCCAGCTTATTATAAAAATTGTCGATGTAGGCCTTTGCCGGTGAAAATGTGTCCTGATTTTTCCGCGCGGTACCTAGCCGCACACCATCGCGATATACCACATAATCAACGATAGTTTTATCGGCACTGGCTGGCTTTTCCCATATCAGGACCATACTCTTGTCATCGGCGGATAAAGGTGGTGTCATCACGTGCAGCGGAGCTGTGTTTTCTGCGGGCGAGAACGTCTGCTCTGCTGCGATAACCTGAGTACTGCCGATGGACGTACCGGCCAAGATTATACTCAGTGTTAGCATAGTACGAGATGTGCGTATGCTCATTAATCGATATTCCTCAAAAGAAACGTAAATCCAATAAAAATAAAACTATATTTTACTTTTATCAATGTGCAAAATCTGAGACAAGGCTCATACTTGCAGAAACAGAGGGCAGTATTATCAGTGCCAGAACAGTACGCCCTGGCGTTAAACGTGCCGAGTCAGTCAAAGCAAATGAAGCCAGCAGAGTCTATATAGCGCAATCCGCGCCGGGATGGAGGCTATACAACACACCTGATGATTTTGAACAGCGGCCGCCGTTTGATGATGATTTTTGAACAAGGGATTAAACCAATGAGCACAAGGAACACAATAAGCATTAAGCGTAAGCCGCAGGATATTTACCAGAAGCCGCAGCAAAACTGCGCATTCAACGTGCGTACTACCTGACGAATGCTAACGGTGGTATTGCGTACAGAAATTGCGAATTCGCAGTAATTTCTAAGCGCGAATTGCGAATTCGCAAAATGGTGGAGAGGCTTGATATTTCTGGCTTGGGCGCTATCCGTTCGCAGTAGATGGCGGAAGTTAGATATACAGTTTTATTAAGGTTTGTTAAGGTTTGTTAAGGTTTTTGCGCACAAAAATGCGCACAGTGAGCCGTTAAATGAAAAAAAAAAGCCAACAATCAAGATCAGGATGGGGTGGCAAGCGTGCCGGTGCCGGGGCACCTTACGGCAATACTAACGCTGTTAAGCATGGCGAACGCAGCCGGCGGGCATTCTTCCCGCTGGAAGGCGTTGATGAGCTTTCTCCCCTGGTAAAAAACCGGGTACGCAATCTGATGCTGGCTGAACATCTCGGCCCGCTCATACAAAGCGACCCGGAGTACGGAACAGAGGCGTGGCGGGAAATGGTGCTTCTCAACGGTATGATGGGCTTGCATACTGACCGCATAATGAGGCTTGAGTTGCAGAAAGCGAAAGCCGATCACGCGCGCGCCAGACTGGAGCTGATAAGGCTTAAAAAGCGTCTGTCCTCCAAATGAGTGATTTGCTGGCTTGTGGCCGTGAGAATTCTGGACAGTTCTGGACGGATGGGGAATATGGCGACGTTAAAGGCTGAGTGTAAAATATTTATTGTCCAATCCATTGCGTGCTACGAAACACCTTCTCAGGTAGTGGAGTCCGTAAGGGAGAAATTTGGTATTAAAATCACCCGCCAGCAGGTCGAATCACACGATCCGACGAAGGTCAGCGGTAAGGGGCTGGCTCAAAAATGGGTAGACATATTCAACGCTACCCGCGCGCGCTTTCTCAAAGAAACCTCGGACATTCCGATCGCCAACAAGGCTTATCGTCTGCGCGTCCTCGACAGAATGGCTGTTAACGCTGAAAGCATGAATAACTACGGAATGACAGCCGACATTCTGGAGCAGGCAGCCAAAGAGGTTGGCGGAGTGTACGCCAGCCGGATGAACGTGGAGACTGCAGGCAAAAGCATCAGTGACGCTTAGGCTAGGGCAGCAGGGCTCAACCCAATAGAAGCCGCAGACGCCTACAAAAAGATGGTGATTTGAATATGGATGATTTTAACTAAGATTCAGCCACCAGCCTGACCTACCTTTTCTCGCAGGATGCCACCTGTAGTTGCGTAAGATCAATGTTGGCTAACTTTTCAACGAATACCTTGGATGTTCATCTAAAGCCCGGAGAGAGCCAAATGAACATCAAGTTAGTCACTATTTCCGTACTTGCTGCTGCTTTCGTCTTTGTGTCAGATATGGCCATCGCCAAATCGAACCAGTTAACTGATGACCAAGTTAAGCAAAGAATTATCGACGACTCTATAGCATCCTACCCAGGTACCTGCGCTTGCCCATTCAATACGGCACGGAACGGAAGCTCATGCGGCCGCCGCAGCGCCTGGAGCAAAGCGGGAGGATATTCGCCTGTCTGCTATAAGAAAGAGGTCACAAAGGATATGGTAAAAGAGTGGCGCAAGCAGAATCAGTAACGGTAATGGTCTGCTGAACGTGTAATTTTGCTGTTTGAAACACCGTGAATGTTGGTTCAACCCGCTAAATGTTGGTTCAAAATCCGGTGGTGTTGGTTCACTTTTTTGATAAATATCCAAATAAAACAAAGGCCTTTGTGTTTTGAGACAACTGAACCAACCGAACCAACACATATTGCATGTATATAGAGAAATTTTTACCAAACTTACAGAAGGAGATCAGCACACCATCGCGAGGCGGATATGGGCATTTATCAAAGAGGCAACATTTGGTACGCCGACTATAAAAATTCCGAAGGTAAGAGAGTCCGCAAATCTATGGGGACAACCGATAAAAAACTTGCTTCAGAGTTGTATGACAAAGTTAAGTACGAGTCATGGCGCTCATCAAAGCTTGGATACATACCACGTGTAACTTTTGAAAAGGCATGCATACGCTGGCTGAAAGAGAAATCCGGTAAAAAAACGTTATGTGATGACAAAAAAAGAATTAAGTTCTGGCAGGCATTCTTTGGGACAAGATACCTTGATGAAATAACAGTGGATATGATTTACCAAGCTGTTAACTCAATGATTAATCAGAAGTATGAACAGAACTGGAGAGCCAAGTATCTGGCTTGTAGTCCCTCAGCGCTGGCCCCATCAAAGTATGTTCCAAAAGCCGTCTCGATAGCGACAAAGAACACGCACCTTGCATTTATGAAGGCACTACTTCGCAAATCATGGCTTGAATGGAAGTGGCTCGAAAAAATGCCTTACATTCGTCTTTATCCTGTCAAGAATACTCGCGTACGTTGGTTGAAACCTTACGAAGCCAAAAAACTTATAAATGCTTGTAGTGAACCATTAAAATCAGTTGTTGAATTTGCTCTTGCAACGGGGCTTAGACGTTCAAATATCATTAATCTTAAGTGGCAGCAGGTTGATATTACTCGTCGGGTCGCATGGATTCCATCTGAAGAGTCTAAGTCTGGTCAAGCAATTGGCGTGGCTTTAAATCAAAGTGCTTGCGATATCCTTGAAAGGCAGGTAGGAAAACATTCCCAGTGGGTGTTCGTTCACACCTCGGCAAAACATCGACCGGATGGAACGCTGACGCCCGCGGTTAGAAAAATGCGGGTGGATGACAATAACGCCTGGCGCGCCGCGCTAAAAAAAGCGGGAATCAAGGATTTCCGTTTTCACGACCTCCGGCACACTTGGGCAAGCTGGCTTGTGCAAGCTGGCGTTCCACTTTCTGCCTTGCAGGAAATGGGAGGATGGGAAAGCATTGAGATGGTTAAAAAGTACGCTCATTTGTCTCCAACGCATTTGCTGATCTATGCTCAGAAACTGGATAGTATTTTACGTGAAGGTTGAAGCACCATTCAAAATCACGTACACAAGGGTGTACACAATTAGTTTATGACTAAAATAAAAACCATATTAATCAATATAATTGGTGTTGTATTTGTTTTTCACATCAAGAAAAGCAAATAATCATCAAACCCGCTTCGGCGGGTTTTTTGTGGCCGCCATGCCGGTAAATGTCAAAACCTTCCGCCATAATCCCGCGATACTTCGCGGGGAACAGAGCGGCTCAAAGGTGGACTTACTATGCAGATTGGTTTTATCGGCCTCGGCGCGGTGGTGGAAACCGCCTATTTACCGGCGCTGCGTCGCCTGGGAAACATCATCGACCGCTGCCAGGGCTATGACCTGGACTGCAGCAGAGCGCTGCCGGGGATCCAGCGCTGTAGTTCGCTGTCGGCACTGCTGGCCGAACCTCTGGATACGCTCTTCATTACCACCTCATCACTTCAGCATCTGCCCGTGCTGGAGAGAGCGTTAGCCAGCGGCATTTCCCGCATCGTGGTGGAAAAGCCGATCGTGGCCAACCTTGAGCAGGCCGCCCGGCTGCGGGCGCTGCTGGCGCCGCCTGAGCAGGCCGCGCGGGTGCTGGCTCTTGACCACTGGATGGCGCGAGGCGTTGCGCTGAACGCTCCTGGCCCACGGTGGCGGGCGGAAGGGGAGGCCAGCCGCCAGCCGCCGCCGCACCTGTCAGCGCAGGATATCGTCTGGCTCGAAGGCTATTTACAGGAGCCAAGCGGCTTTAACGCTGCCGGAGAGCCGGTCGCGCTCAATTTTGCCACCGGGGAGCTGGATACCCGGCAGCTGCGTCACCCTGATGGGGTGATCCTTGATATCGGCACCCATGTCCTGGCGATGCTCCGCGAAACCCTGCACGCCAGCGGAAGCGATACGGCGCTGAGCCTTTCCCTTCGGGTGGCGAAAGACCGCCTCGGCCATGGCATCGCCCCTGGGGATACGGTCACCGCAGAGGGGGAGGCGCATCTGCAGGGAACCCTGGGCACTATCCCGCTCAATATCTGGCTAAACAAATACGCGGGCCCCGCAGGCGGGCAAAAGGGAATGCGGATAGGGCTGCGGGACGGGCGAATCCTCATCCTCGACCGCTCCCCTGAGGGCGAAATGGTGACGCTGCACGACGGCGAGCGGATCCAGCGCTGGACCCGCCCCGGGACGATCTATTCGCACTGCCTCGATGAGCAGATCCTCGGCGCGGATAATCTGTTTATCCGGGCGCCCGACAGCGTGGCCGGGTTGACGCGACGTCGGCTTGAGGAAGTGGAATGGCTGCTCCGGCTACAGCAGCAATTACGCGGCCCTCATTAAACCCGGAACATGATAAAATAGGTGCAGATAAACGTTGAAAGGAATGGTTATGGAACTTGATTGCCCTCTGTGCCACGCGCCGTTAGATGTCAAAGGCAGCAGCGCGCATTGCGCCCAGTGCGAAAGGGTATTTGCCCTCGAGGCCCGCTGCCCGGAATGCCACCAGCCGCTGGAGGTGCTCAAGGCGTGCGGCGCGGTGGATTACTTTTGCCAGCATGGGCATGGCCTGATCTCGAAAAAACGGGTGGAATTTATTCCGCTGGTTTAGCGGGTGAAGGCTTTCTGGCCCGCGTTTTTTTCACCGGCGCGATCTGCTTCACTTCGCTTTCGACCCAGCCGTCTTTCAGTCGGGTGGTGAGCAGATCGCCGGTTTTGACCTGTTTCGTCTGTTTCAGCACCGTACCGTCGCTCACCGAGGTGACGCTGTAGCCGCGCGCCAGAGTGGCTAAGGGACTCACCGCCTCCAGATGGGTCACCGCGTTGCCAAACCGTTCACGCCGCTCGCTGAGGCGGCCACGCATATTTTCCGCCAGCCGGTATTCCAGCTGCTGGATCCGCGATTGCGCCCGGTGGATCCGTGGCTGCGGGTTGTAGTGATCCAGACGTTGAACGGTGCGCTTTTGCCGCTGTTCGGCGCGCTTAAGCTGCGATTCCACGGCGATGCGCATCCGCTGGCTCAGGCGTTCCAGGGCGGTCTGCTGGCGGGCCAAGCGCAGCTGCGGATGCTGTTGCTGCAGGCGATGGAACAGCTGGGTAAAACGGCGCTGGCGACTGGCGAGGAAATAGTCCATCGCCATCTCCAGACGCTGCTGTCCGGACTGCAGCTGGCGCAGCAGCTCCTGCTGATTGCGGCTGACGATCTCCGCGGCGGCTGAGGGAGTCGGTGCTCGCAGGTCGGCAACAAAATCGGCGATCGTGACGTCGGTTTCATGGCCGACGGCGCTGACGATAGGGATCTGGCTGGCGAAAATAGCCCGCGCCACCCGCTCATCGTTAAAACTCCACAGATCCTCCAGCGAACCGCCGCCGCGTCCGACAATCAGTACGTCACACTCCTGGCGCGCGTTGGCCAGCGCGATGGCGCGCACAATCTGCCCGGGGGCGTCGTCACCCTGGACCGCGGTTGGGTAGATGATCACCGGCAGCCCGGGATCGCGGCGCCTGAGAACATGGAGAATATCGTGCAGCGCCGCACCGGTTTTCGAGGTGATGACGCCGACGCAGTGGGCGGGTGAGGGGAGCGCCTGCTTATGTTTTTGCTCGAACAGTCCTTCCGCCGTTAACTGCGCTTTGAGCTGCTCATACTTCTGCTGTAATAACCCTTCGCCGGCGGGCTGCATGCTTTCGACGATAATCTGGTAGTCGCCGCGCGGCTCATACAGGGTGATGTTGGCGCGAACCAGCACCTGCTGCCCGTGCTGTGGGCGAAACGTCACCCGGCGGTTGCTGTTGCGGAACATCGCGCAGCGCACCTGGGCGTTATCGTCTTTTAAGGTGAAGTACCAGTGGCCGGAGGAGGGCTGGCTGAAGTTAGAGATCTCGCCGCTGATCCAAACCTGGCCCATTTCGCGCTCAAGCAGCAGACGCACCGTCTGATTGAGGCGGCTTACGGTAAAAATTGCGGGGGATTGAGAGGGTAACATGTGAGCAAGATCAAACTTTAAATCAGCAGGTTATTCAGTCGATAGTAACGCGCTCAGAGGGGATGGCAAGTATTATTTGCAAAAAAGGGTAGATGCAATCGGTTACGCTCTGTATAATGCCACGGCAATATTTATCCACCCTGGTCGAGATATTGCCCATGCTACGTATCGCTAAAGAAGCCCTGACGTTTGACGACGTCCTCCTCGTTCCCGCTCATTCTACCGTTCTGCCGAATACTGCCGATCTCAGCACTCAGCTGACAAAAACCATTCGTCTGAATATTCCTATGCTCTCCGCAGCCATGGATACCGTAACGGAAGCGCGTCTGGCTATTGCCCTGGCACAGGAAGGCGGCATCGGCTTTATTCACAAAAACATGTCCATCGAGCGCCAGGCGGAAGAAGTTCGTCGCGTGAAGAAACATGAGTCCGGCGTGGTCACCGACCCGCAGACCGTTCTGCCAACCACCACCCTGCGTGAAGTGAAAGAGCTGACCGAGCGTAACGGCTTCGCCGGCTACCCGGTGGTTACCGAAGAGAACGAGCTGGTCGGTATCATCACTGGCCGCGACGTGCGTTTCGTCACCGATTTGAACCAGCCGGTCAGCGTCTATATGACCCCGAAAGAGCGTCTGGTTACCGTACGTGAAGGCGAAAGCCGCGAGGTGGTCTTCGCTAAGATGCATGAAAAACGCGTTGAGAAGGCGCTGGTCGTGGATGAGAGCTTCCACCTGCGCGGCATGATCACCGTTAAAGATTTCCAGAAAGCAGAACGTAAACCGAATGCCTGTAAAGATGAGCAGGGCCGTCTGCGCGTAGGCGCGGCGGTCGGCGCCGGTGCCGGCAACGAAGAGCGCGTAGACGCGCTGGTAGCCGCGGGCGTTGACGTTCTGCTGATCGACTCCTCGCACGGTCATTCTGAAGGCGTCCTGCAGCGCATTCGTGAAACCCGCGCGAAATACCCGGACCTGCAGATCATCGGGGGCAACGTGGCCACCGGTGCAGGCGCGCGTGCGCTGGCGGAAGCCGGTTGCAGCGCGGTGAAAGTGGGTATCGGCCCGGGCTCTATCTGTACGACCCGTATCGTCACCGGTGTGGGCGTGCCGCAGATCACCGCCGTTTCCGACGCGGTGGAAGCACTGGAAGGGACCGGTATTCCGGTTATCGCTGACGGCGGTATCCGTTTCTCCGGCGATATCGCCAAAGCGATCGCTGCCGGCGCGGCCGCGGTGATGGTCGGCTCTATGCTGGCGGGTACCGAAGAATCCCCGGGTGAAATCGAACTCTACCAGGGCCGTTCTTACAAATCTTACCGCGGCATGGGCTCTCTTGGCGCGATGTCTAAAGGCTCCTCTGACCGCTACTTCCAGAGCGATAACGCTGCTGACAAACTGGTGCCGGAAGGTATCGAAGGCCGCGTGGCCTATAAAGGTCGCCTGAAAGAGATTATTCACCAGCAGATGGGCGGTCTGCGTTCCTGTATGGGTCTGACCGGCTGTGGTACCATTGACCTGCTGCGTACCAAAGCTGAATTCGTACGCATCAGCGGTGCGGGCATTCAGGAAAGCCACGTTCACGACGTGACCATCACCAAAGAGTCCCCGAACTACCGTCTGGGCTCCTGATTTCTTCGCCCGACCTAGCGTCGGGCGATTTATTTACTCTGTTTCACTTGCCTCGGAATTAGCGTCAATGACGGAAAACATTCATAAACATCGCATTCTCATTCTCGACTTCGGCTCTCAGTATACTCAGCTGGTGGCGCGTCGCGTGCGTGAGCTGGGCGTCTACTGTGAGCTGTGGGCGTGGGATGTCACAGAAGCACAGATCCGCGAATTCAATCCAAGCGGCATCATTCTTTCCGGCGGCCCGGAAAGTACTACCGAAGAGAACAGCCCGCGCGCGCCGCAGTATGTGTTTGAAGCCGGCGTGCCGGTATTTGGCGTCTGCTACGGCATGCAGACCATGGCGATGCAGCTGGGTGGCCATGTGGAAGGTTCTAACGAGCGTGAGTTTGGCTACGCGCAGGTTGAAGTGGTTAACGACAGCGCGCTGGTGCGCGGTATCGAAGACTCCCTGACCGCGGACGGCAAACCGTTGCTGGACGTGTGGATGAGCCACGGCGACAAGGTCACCGCGATCCCGGCGGACTTCGTGACCGTCGCCAGCACCGATAGCTGCCCGTTCGCCATCATGGCCAATGAAGAAAAACGCTTCTACGGCGTGCAGTTCCACCCGGAAGTCACCCACACCCGTCAGGGGATGCGTATGCTGGAGCGCTTCGTGCGCGACATCTGCCAGTGTGAAGCCCTGTGGACCCCGGCGAAAATCATCGACGACGCCGTCGAGCGTATCCGCCAGCAGGTTGGCGATGACAAAGTGATCCTTGGCCTCTCCGGCGGCGTGGACTCTTCGGTGACCGCGATGTTGCTGCACCGCGCCATCGGCAAAAACCTGACCTGCGTATTCGTGGATAACGGTCTCCTGCGTCTGAATGAAGCGCAGCAGGTGATGGACATGTTTGGCGACCACTTTGGCCTGAACATTGTTCACGTTGAAGGCGAGCAGCGCTTCCTCGACGCGCTGAAAGGCGAGAACGATCCGGAAGCGAAACGTAAAATCATCGGCCGCGTCTTCGTGGAAGTGTTCGACGAAGAAGCGCTGAAGCTGGACGACGTCAAATGGCTGGCGCAGGGTACCATCTACCCTGACGTTATCGAGTCTGCCGCTTCCGCTACCGGTAAAGCACACGTCATTAAATCTCACCACAACGTGGGCGGCCTGCCGAAAGAGATGAAGATGGGGCTGGTTGAGCCGCTGCGTGAGCTGTTCAAAGACGAAGTGCGTAAGATCGGTCTGGAACTGGGCCTGCCGTACGATATGCTCTACCGTCACCCGTTCCCGGGCCCGGGCCTCGGCGTGCGCGTGCTGGGCGAAGTGAAGAAAGAGTACTGCGACCTGCTGCGTCGTGCGGACGCTATCTTCATCGAAGAGCTGCACAAAGCTGACCTGTACAACAAAGTGAGTCAGGCGTTTACCGTGTTCCTGCCGGTTCGTTCCGTCGGCGTGATGGGCGATGGCCGTAAATACGACTGGGTCGTTTCCCTGCGCGCAGTGGAAACCATCGACTTTATGACCGCGCACTGGGCGCACCTGCCGTATGATTTCCTCGGCCGCGTCTCTAACCGTATCATCAATGAAGTGAACGGTATCTCCCGCGTGGTGTATGACATCAGCGGTAAGCCGCCAGCAACGATTGAGTGGGAATGATCCCCGTCGTTAGCTGAATGAAACGAAACCCTCTGTATTTACAGAGGGTTTTTTATTTTAGACATCCCTTCAATCCCGTCGTCCCAGAAGGTTATCTGGCAGGGTGAGGTTTCCCTGTGAATTCCCCGTTTGCGGTTCCGGCAGATGTTCAGCTGGCCCATTTTTTGCCGCCGCCGTGCGGAGCGCGGAAAGTTTACCCGGCTGTACCGTGCCCACCTCGCGCACCATCGCCAGCGCCAGTCCGGCAACGATCAGCGTTAACCCGGTGGACACCCACATTCCGCCGATAATGCCCAGCCGCTGGTTCAGCCATGCGTAGGCAAAGGGTGAGGCAGCCGCCATTAGTTGCGCGGGGATCAGCAGGATACCGGTGCGGCAGGCATAGCTTTCTGCGCTAAACAGCGCCAGCGGTAGCGTCGCTTTGACAATCGTCACCAGCCCGTTAATCGCGCCATAGCCCAGCACAAACCCGGCTGCGCATCCGGCATAAGCCGTGCTGCTCAATCCAAGGAGAAAACAGAGCGGCATGGCGAGCGCGGTAAAACGCGTTAGCGTGAGTGGGGTGACCCGGGGACCGGCCAGGACTTCCCCCAGCCGGGCGCCGGTCTGGCCGAATCCCCACAGCATACCGACGGCAACCGGCAGACCAAAGTGGCTGATAAACTCCGGCAGATGGGTGGAGGTGCCGTTAGAGATGAAGGTGATCAGCGCAATAAAGATCGCGTAACGCGCCCCGTTACGCCGGTCGCCCTCTGCTGTCGCTTGCGAGGCTGGTGATTTCGCCGGTGAACTGAGTCGCTGGCGTGGCAACTGATAACTCAGACAGGCGCTCAGTACGCCAAAAAGCGCATAGATCCGCAGGGCATCCTGCCAGGACATGACGGTTAATAACGCCTCGCCCAGCGGCCAGAAGAGGGCAGAGGCCAAACCGCCAGCGAGAGTGATATGAGAGATAGTTTTCCGCGCCTGCTGACCGTACAGATTCACCACTGCGGCGAACAGCGCATCATACAGCGAGAGCCGCATGCCGATGCCGGTCAGCAGCCAGGCGCCGTACCAGCCGGCCAGCGAAGGGCGCCAGGCCATCATGGCGCAGCTGGCGGCTATCAGTAAGGTTCCGCTGGTGACCACCAGCCTTCCGCCAAAGCGAGCCAGCAGCCTGGCAACGAACGGAGAAACAGCGGCCATCATCAGCATGGCGAGCGTCAGGCCGAGATAGATCTGCGGCAAGGACCATCCTTTGTCGGCGGCGATAGCCCCGGCAAAGGTGCCGGGCATATAAAAAGAGCTCCCCCAGTTGATCAGTTGCTGACCGCCCGCGGTGAAGGCGAGCCGTCGGGGAATAGCGCGTGTTTCCATGGTTTTCATTCCGTTAAGGCAGTTGTCCTGAGCATACCCGGCAGGCTATTGTTCTGGCAGAGCGGCCACCTTATGCGCGGTATAAGAGAAACTTTGTATGACAACACTGAACCTGGGAAACCTGGCGACCTTCCGGCTGGTCGTACAGCGCGGCAGCTTTTCTGCCGCCGCCGACGCGCTGGGGATCTCCCAACCTGCCGTTAGCCTGCAGGTGCGTCAGCTGGAGCAGTTTTTACAGACCCGTTTGCTGGAGCGTACCGGCCGCGGGATCAAGGCGACGGCGGCGGGAATGGCACTGCTGGCCCACAGCGAGCAGATCGATCGGGCGGTGAATAGCGCAATGCAGTCGGTCAGCGCATTCAGTCAGGAAGTTAATGGGGCGGTAACGCTGGGGACCGGCGCGACGGCCTGCATTCATCTTCTCCCGCCGCTGCTGCAGCATCTTCGTCAGCAGCATCCGCTGTTGACGGTGGGGGTGACCACCGGCAACACGCTGGATATCGTCCGGGCGGTGGAGGAAAATCGCCTCGATCTCGGGTTGGTTACCTTGCCCGTACAGGGGCGCAGTCTGGCGGTGACCTCAGTGGTTGACGAGGAGTTCGTGGTTATCCATGCCAGTCACGAGACGGGGACGCTGGCGGATTATACCCCTGCTGAACTGCTGGCGCTGCCGCTCATTGCCTTCGAAGCCGGCAGCGGCACCCGGGATCTGATTGACCGCTGGTTCCGCTCGGCGGGAGTGGCGGTCACGCCGGTGATGCAGTTGGGCAGCATCGAGGCGATTAAACGGATGGTGCGGGCAGGGCTGGGCTACAGCATCGTGCCCCGCATGGCGGTGGAGCAGGAGAAGGATCGCGACGGATTAAGCGTGCACTCGCTGGCGCCGCGGCTATATCGACAGCTGGCGGTAGTCATGCGTCAGGACAAAATTGTGACAAAAGGTATCGCGGAAATGCTGCGCCTGCTGCATGCCGTGCGCTGATAAATCGCCGACGGCAAAATTACCGCATCAAAGACAATACATCAGCAGCGAGCGACTCTGTCTGCGGAGTGTGGCGCTTCCAGTATTATAATCAAAGGATTACTCGCGAGCGGAGGGCTCGACGGTGAGTGAAGACTCCTGCGACGCTTTTTTATCCTGGTGATGGTACCAGGCGCCGATGGAGGAGTAGACAAAGCGTCCAAAGAAGAAGAGAAAGCTGATAAGCAGTACGATACGGGTCATGCGACGGTTAAATCGATGTCGTTTACGCATACTGGGTGCCTGACTCACAAAAGGTTCCTTGAAGTATACCCGAAGATGGGCGATGGGGGTATTAAGGCACAGGAACGAGGTGGGGTCAATTGATGCAGATGTAAAAGTGCCGCAGTGAAAACATTAATTAATGTTATATAAGATAATCATCGTATTTACATGCTCACTTTATTAGCGATAAAAAGGTAAAAAAATAAGTTTTATTAATGTTAGCGTCAGTATTTGTTGATTTATATCAACAGTCCCATTCTCTTGACCACTAAAATCAGCGAACATTACCGTATCGTTATTACTTATGCGGTCAGCATGGGGTGGTTGGATGCCTGCCTGAATATGCCTCGCAGGAGCAGAGGCTCTCTGTAGAGCACCTATGAATTTATTAAAATATTATCAACAATATCGCGACAAGTGGTGGGCTTTACCGCTTGTTCTGCCCTCGCTGTTATTACCCTTCGCCAGATGGGCGAATACCTACACCATGCTCAATGGCCACATGGTATTCCTTTATTATCTTCCTCTGGCATTAGTACTCAGCCTGATGATGTTTTTCGGTTGGGCGGCGATCCCGGGTATTATTATTGGCCTGCTGCTCACGCTGGCCCGAGGAATGACGCCCGAGCAGGCTATCGGCGTGTTGTTTCATTTTCTCATCCCCTGCGTGCTGTGCTGGGGCGGATATCGCATCTTTGTACCCCGGCGCCAGCAGGTCTCGCACGGTAACGTCAAACTGATGCCGCACCGTCTGTTCTGGCAGATGCTGCTTCCCTCGGTCATTTTTCTTATTCTGTCACAGATCGCTGAGTATCTGGGACTGCATCCACGTACGACGGAGATGACGGGGATTACGCCGTTTAGTTTACGGTCGTTAATCACCTTTCAGGCGCTGATGGTGGGGTGTCTGACGGGCGTGCCGCTGTGTTATTTTCTGCTGCGGATAATTCGGAACCCTTTTCATGTTCGCGGATTTATTTCTCAGGTTCGCTTACAAATTGATCCAAAAATAAAAACAATTGAAATCATTTGCTGGGCGGTGATATTAATCCTGCTGCTGGGGCTATTATTGATGCCGCTTAATGATACCAGCACCATATTTAGTACGAATTATACGTTATCATTACTTATGCCGGTCATGCTCTGGGGAGCCATGCGTTTTGGTTATCGTTTTATCTCGCTGATCTGGACGCCGGTACTGATTGCCGTGATCCATTTTCATTACCGTTACTTACCGGTTTATCCAAGCTATAACACCCAACTGGCGATCACCTCGTCAAGCTATCTGGTCTTCTCGTTTATTGTCGCCTACACGGCGATGCTGGCGACACAGCAGCGGCTGATCTACGCTCGCGTCCGGCAGATGGCTTTCCTCGACCCGGTCGTACATATGCCTAATCTGCGGGCGCTGAGTCGGGCGCTCAATGGCACGAGCTGGTCGACGCTCTGTTTTTTGCGCATTCCTGAGCTGGAACTGCTGGGCCGCCACTACGGCGTATTGTTACGCATTCAGTATAAGCAAATGCTGGCGAACCACCTGAGCGCGTTACTGCAGCCTAACGAAGCGGTGTATCACCTTGCCGGCCATGACTTGGTTTTTCGCCTCAACAGTGAAGGGCATCAGGCGCGTATTCATTTGATCGACCGCTCCCTGCGGCAGTTCCGTTTCTACTGGGACGGGGTTCCCCTCCAGCCGCGGATCGGCATGAGCTATTGCAACGTGCGCTCACCGGTCAAACATCTGTATTTGCTGCTTGGCGAACTAAACACGATTGCCGACATGTCGCTGGCCAGCGGCCATCCGGAGAATATGCAGCGCCGCGGCGCTGGCCATGTTCAACAGGATCTGAAAGATAAAGTGGTGATGATGAATCGCATCCTCAAGGCGCTGGAGCAAGACCACTTCGTCCTGATGGCGCAGCCTATCCAGGGCATCCGCGGCGATAACTACCATGAAGTGTTGCTGAGGATGGAAGGGGAGTCGGGCGAACTGACGGGGCCAAACGCGTTCCTGCCGGTGGCGCATGAGTTTGGCCTCTCCTCTCGTGTGGATCAGTGGGTCATTGAGCACACGCTAGCCTTTATGGATACCCACCGGCGGGCACTGCCCGGTCTGCGGCTGGCGATCAATCTCTCTCCGGTCACGTTGAGCCGCAGCCAGTTTCCTCAGGAAGTCGAAGCGCTGCTGCAGACGTACAACATTGAGCCATGGCAGATTATTTTCGAATTGACCGAGAACTATGCGCTCAGTAACCCTGAGCTGGTCTGTCAGACTTTAGAGCATCTGCGGGCGCTGGGCTGCCGGGTGGCGATCGATGATTTTGGTACCGGCTACGCCAGCTACGCCCGGTTAAAAACGATGAACGTCGACATTCTTAAAATCGACGGCAGCTTTATTCGCAATCTGCTTGCCAGCAGTCTCGATTACCAGGTGGTGGATTCTATTTGTCGTCTGGCGCGTATGAAGAACATGCAGGTGGTGGCTGAATATGTCGAGTCGCCGGAGATACGCCAGGCGGTCATCGCGCTGGGGATCGATTATTTGCAGGGCTACGATATCGGCGTACCGGTACCACTGGCGCAGCTGGCGGAAGGGATGACTGCCTGAAGCAGAAAAAAGCCGGGCGCGATGGCCCGGCATGGAGAATATTCAGGAGCGCCGATCAGGCGTCTGGCTCTTCTTCTGCAATCTTCAGCAGCCATTCCGGCACACCTTCCCAGTACTGCTGCTCTTTTTCCAGATCCAACAGCACCAGCGCATTCTGGCTAAACCAGTTGTGCGGGAAGGTCAGCGTCCAGTGGTGAGCTTCCGTCTGCAGCCGCAGGGTCGGCGGCGTGGTGGTGGCCTGACGCTGGTTATTCAGCAGCACGCCCAGGCGCAGCAGCTGGATCAGCGGCAGAAACTGCTTCTTCCTGAACAGCGTAAAGCGCGGCAGGTCGTCGAGTTTTATCGCTTTGCGATGATAGCGCACCAGGGTGGCCATCAGCATCTGCTGCTCCTGGTTGAAGCCCGGCAGGTCGCTGTTCTGCAGAATGTAGGCCGAGTGGCGATGCATACCGCTATGGTTGATATTCAGCCCTACCTCATGGAGCATCACCGCCCACTTCAACAGCGCCGCAAGGTGCGGATTTGCCAGCTTGGGGTTCTGTTCCTGCCACTGTTCCAGCATATGGGTGGTGGTTTCCAGCACCCGGCGTGCCTGTTCGCGATCGATATTGTACTGATTCGCCAGACTCTGCGCTGTGCGGCTACGAATATCCTGGTGGCGGAAGCGGCCTTCCATTTCGTACAGCACGCCCTCACGCAGGGCGCCATCGGACAGACGAAGTTCTTTAATGGCTAGCGCGTCAAACACGCCGCACAGAATCGCCAGACCCGGGGCAAAGACCGCTTTACGATCTTCAGAGAGGCCTGGCAGACTGAGCGCGTCGAAGTTTTTATGCTTCAGCAGCTCACTGACCAGCATTTCGAGGCGTTCCGGCGTAATAAACCCGTCCTTCTCACCCATGGCCACCAGCACTTCCTGCGCAGCTTTAATGGTGCCGGAGGCGCCCAGCGCCACGGTCCAGCCCTGAATACGGAACTGCCAGGCCAGGGTTTCCAGTTTTTGTACCGCCGCCAGGCGAGCACGCTGGAAATTTTCTTTATTGATTGTCCCGCCAGGGAAGTAGGCTTGCGAGAAGCTCACGCAGCCCATGCGACGGCTTTCCACCAGGCGGGGCTCAAAATCTTCACCGATGACCAGCTCGGTCGAACCGCCGCCGATATCAATCACCAGCTTACGACCGCGCTCCGGCTGCGTATGCTCAACGCCCATAAAAATCAGGCGCGCTTCTTCATTGCCGGAGATGATCTCGATCGGGTAGGGGATCACTTTTTCCGCGCGTTTAAGAAACTCTGCCGCGTTGGTCGCCTGACGCAGCGTATGCGTCCCGACGATGCAGACGCTGGAAGGGGAGAACCCTTGCAAACGTTCAGCAAACAGCGACAGGCAGTTCAGCCCGCGGGTCATCGCTTCTTCGCTCAACACCGAGTTTTCATCAAGGCCATCGGCCAGATGCACGCGCTGTTTCAGGCGTCCAATGATCTGCATGGCGCCATCGACGACACGGGCGATCACCATATGAAAACTGTTCGAACCAAGGTCGACCGCAGCGAATTCCTGCGGCCGAGGGGTTATTTCGTTTATTGGCATAGGTTAGTCGGGTTGTTCGAGTGATTTGAGATAATCGTAAATCGCCATCTGTGCACGCACTTTACGGCGATTGCCGCGCGGCACATAGCGATTACTCAGTTCTTTATCAAGATAGCGCGCTTTTACCGTATCGTTGAACAAGATATCAAAAATATCCAGCACTCGCTGTTTCAGACGCGGGTCGAGCAGCGGGGCGGCAACTTCAATACGGTAATCGATGTTACGCGTCATCCAGTCGGCAGAGGAGAGCCAGACCTGTTTATCGCCACCGTTTTCAAAACAGTAGACCCGGTCGTGCTCGAGGAAACGGTCAACGATGCTAATGACGCGGATATTCTCGCTGATGCCTTCCAGTCCAGGGATCAGCGAGCACATGCCGCGGATCAACAGATTGACCGGCACGCCGGAGCTGGAGGCGGCGTACAGTCTGTCTACCAGCCCTTTATCCACCAGGTTGTTCAGCTTCAGCGTAATCCCGGAGGGTTGCCCGTTCTGCGCATTGGCGATCTCGCGATCGATCATCTCATACAGCAGACGGCGCGAGTTCTGCGGCGACACCAGCAGGTAATCGAAGCTGACCGGGCGGTAGGGGTTTTCAATAAAGTTAAACACGCGGCGGACTTCATTGGTAATGCGCGCATCGGCGGTTAACAGCGAATAGTCGGTGTAGATCCGCGCGGTCTTCTCGTTAAAGTTACCGGTACCGATATGGGCGTAGCGCACCACCTCATCGCCTTCTTTACGCGAGATAAGGAACAGCTTGGCGTGGATCTTCAGACCCGGCGCGGAGAAGATCACGTGGACCCCCGCTTCCGTCAGGCGTTTCGCCCAGTGAATGTTAGCCTCTTCATCGAAGCGTGCCTGCAGCTCCACCACCACGGTGACTTTTTTACCGTTATGGGCGGCGTGGATCATCGCGTCAATGATGCGCGAATCTTTGGCTACACGGTAGATGTTGATTTTGATCGCCAGTACGCTGGGGTCGAACGAGGCCTGACGCAGCAGCTCCAGCACATGCTCAAAAGTGTGATAGGGATAGTAGAGCAGGACGTCGCGTTCGCGGATGGCGTCGAAGCCGTTGCGGAATTTATCAAACCACAGATGACGCAGGCGCGGCATAGGCTTATTGACCAGATTAGCCTTACCCACATTCGGGAAGCCGATAAAGTCTTTAAAGTTGTGGTAGCGGCCGCCCGGCAGCATCGAGTCGTAGTTGGAGATGGAGAGCTTATCGCGCAGCATTTCGACCATCGCGTCCGGCATATCGCGCTGGTAGACGAAGCGAACCGGCTCGGCGGTTAAGCGCTGCTTGAGGCTGGAAGACATCAGCTCCATCAGGCTCGACTCCATCTCATGCACCAGATCGTACTCGGCGTCACGGGTCATTTTCATCGAGTAGGCGTTCAGCGCATCGTAATCAAAGAAGCCTTTAAATATATCATCCAGGCAGTAGCGTAGGATGTTATCCAAGAGGATCATTGGTTTACGGCGGCGAGGCGCTTCCGGCGGCAGGTTTACGAAGCGCGGCACTTTGTCTGACGGAATTTCCAGCAGGGCATAGTTGATGTTTTCCCCGCGGATAATCTCCACCGCCAGATAGGTGTAATCATCTTTCAGGAACTGCACGAGGTCCGTTTCACGGTTAATCAGGATCGGCGAGATATGCTGACGCAAATACTGTTTGAAGTAGTTGCGCAGCCAGGCCTGCTGATTGACGGACAGCTGGCGCTCGTTGATGAGGAAGATCTGGTTGCGCGCCATCTCCAGCAGCAGTTCGTTATACAGACTATCGAATTCCTGATCGGCCTTCAGAACGCGGGCCTGGATTTTGCCTAACAGGAGGCGAGAATGGGCGGTACTGCCTTGTTCTTCACTGATAATAATCCGGCGCTTAAGCTCAGCGAAGCGCACTTTGTAAAACTCATCAAGGTTGTTGGAGTAGATCCCTAAGAAGCGCATGCGCTCAATCAGCGGGTTACTTTTGTCCGCCGCTTCCTGCAGCACGCGTTCGTTAAAAGACAACCAGCTGAGTTCTTTTTCGATGTATAGCTTTTCCTGGCCCATTACAACTCACACTCCGGATCATTGATGTCGCTTGTTTCATTATGGCGAGCATTGCCATTGAATGTCCAACTATGTCAAAGCAATATGACAGTTTTCTTTCAATCGGATGTCGGGAAAAAGCGGACGCGTTTGTTTGCTTACGTTATGTTCAATCATGAGTAAATGGAGGACGAAACGATGTGGGAAACGCGGGCGCTGGAGCTCAATAATCAGGATATCTGGCACTGGCCGTCGGCTTGTCGCTTAATGGAATATGCCATAAAACATGGTTTTAATACCGTGGTGATCGGCCAGGCGGAGCTGTTCGGCAAGCTGGTATCGCCGCAGGGCTATACGCCGTTTGACTATAACGACCGTTTGTCGAGCCAGCAGCGAGCGCGCTGTATCTATCTCAACCGCCTGGCGCTGCGCTGTCGGGAGCTGGGACTGCGCTTTTATCTGCAGGCGAAAGAGCTCAGTTTCCCGACGGAGCTGTTGTTAGCGCATCCGGAACTGCTGGATAACCCGGGCGGTGTGCGTTTTGATGTGGATTTCTGGAGCCGTTGGTTGACCGACAAAGTCCGCGCCGTCTGTGAGGGTTTACCGGCGCTCACCGGTTTGATTATCGCCCTCTCCAGCACTGACGGCTTGTTGCCGATCTCCCGTCCGCAGTGGGAGAGACAGCGTCGCGAGGCGGACGAAGGCCGCCAGCCGGCGCAGAGCTTCGTGTTGTATCGCCGCTGTTTTGGCGCCTTGAGCCAGGCCGTCGCGGCGCAAAACAAGCATCTGGTAATACGCGTCTTCCCGGCAAGCAACGACGATCTCAGTACCGTGCTGGACGCTATTGAACCTCTGCCGCCGACGGTATCGGTATCGATTAAACTGACGCCGGAACGCTTCTGGCCAGCCTTTCCCAATAACCCGGCGCTGCTGGCGGTGCAGACGCGGGATGTGTGGGTCGATATCGATTTGGCCGGGGAGGAAGTTGGCTGGGGAGTCATGCCGTTTCTGCGTATCGATGAACTGCAGGGGCGACTGCTATGGTGTCAAAGCCGGAATCCGCGTATCACCGGCGCTATCTGTAAAGCCAGCTGGGAAAGTATTGATAACCACTGGATCCCCGATACCTTAAGCGAATGTAACCTGTTCGCCTGCAGCCAGCTGCTGGGAGACGGGATGGCGAAAAACCAGCAGCAGTTGCTCGACCAGTGGCTGGCGCAGCGCTACGGCTGGTGTCCGCCTGACGACGTGGCGCAGCAGTTCCGGCAGCTTCTCGAGCTGGGGGCGCAAACGCTCTACCAGGCGATCTACGTGCGCGACCACGTCTTCCATCGCCACAGCCAGCTGCCGGAAAGCTACGGGCAGGCGGTATGGAGCCTGTACGGTCAGCTGGCGCGTAGCCACTGGCTGCCGGGGTCGGCGCAGGATATTCATTTCACTCGCGACGACCCGCAGAAGTCGATGAGCAATCTGACGCAAATCGCGCAGGAAAAGGATGAGGTGGCCAGCGGCGCGCAGCGCCTGGGTGAAGAGGCCTTGGCGTTTGCCCACACGGCAGAATTTCCTGCCGCGCTGGAGCGGCAGTGGCGTGAAGAGTGGCTGGGGCTGGCGCTCTATTGCCAGCTGTTTACCCATGCGCAAAAGGCCTTTTTTACGCTGCATTTCGCCCGCGAGGTGGAGAACAGCTGGAGCATGCGGGAGATCTGCCATATCAATGTGCAGGCGCTGTACCGTTGCGCGTCTGAGATGGAAATGCTCTGCCAGCAGATGAGCGACGCCTCGCCGGCGTTCTACGTCATGTTCGATCCCGGACGGGTGCGTAGCCTGGCGGATAGCCTGAGCACTGAACTGACGGCGCTCAGGTAACGCTGTTATAGCGTGCGATGCAGGGCCTCCACCAGGCACAGCATCGCCATCGCCTGGCCATAGGGCATGGCGGTGAGCGGGATGTGACGATAGTGATCAAGGTCGTGGCCCATCGCGGTGCCGAACGACACCTGCAACAGTTCACCCTGTGGTGAAATATGGTCGATAATTCCCTGGCAGGCGCGCTCGGCCATCGGTAGATAATGCGCATTCAGATAGCCGAGGCGTATCGCTTTGAAGATGCCGGCGGCAAACCCGGCGGTCGCCGAGGCTTCCAGATAGCTGTCGGGGTCATTGAGCAGCGTTGGCCACAAACCGTTGTCACTCTGGCAGCGGGCAAGCGCGGCGACCTGTATCTGCAGGGTATTTTGCAATTGCCGGTAAACAGCATCATGCTCGTCGAGATCGAGCATCTCCAGCAGCTCCGGGATCGCCAGGGTTATCCAGCTGTTGCCTCGGGCCCACAGGGCGCCGGCGAAGTGGTGTCGGCCGGCGAAATGCCAGCCGTGATACCACAGGCCGCTCTGGCGGTCGCTGAGATAGTGCAGATGCTGTAAAAACTGGTATATGGCCTCTTCTACCCAGCGCCGTTTATCAAACATTTTGCCCAGTATGGCCAGAGGCAATACCGCCATCATCAGCGTATCGTCCCAGATTTGTTGCTGATGCGCGCTCTCGTAGGTGACATGCTGCAGACAGCCTTCATCGGTGCGCGGCATCTGGCGATAGATGGCTTCGCCCCAGCAGTCGAGGTAGGCGCGCCAGTCGCTGCGCGGCTCCTGCTGGTAGCGCAGCGCCAGCGTTAAGAACGGACAAGCCGTATTGATGTTTTTCTCCGGCGTTCCCTCGGCGAAGCGGGCGCTGAACCAGTCGTCAATCAGCTGACGGGCGCGGGGTGAACCGGTCAACTGCTGGTAGCGAAACAGTCCAAACAGACCGATGCCGTGCGTCCATTCCCAGCCCTCCCAGCCTTTCGTATCGATGACCCGGCCATCGGCCAGCCGCTGCAGATACTGGCCGCTATTATCGTGAATAGCGGTTAGGTTATCGATCAGCGTTTCAATACGCTGAAGGAGTTCAGGACGGTTGCTTTTCTGCGACATAATCACTCCCTTGCGGTAAGACGGCGTGTTGCCAGCGGGCATTGCGGTGCGGATGACCGGTTAGCAGTTCAATAGTTTCTCGCGTCTGCGGGCTGGCATCCTGCGGATGACCGCCAGCGCGCAGACGCTCCAGCTCGTTAATCAGAATTTGATGGCGTGGCTGGCTTAAGCGGAAACGAAATGCGCCATACATGGCCAGGATCGCCAGCAGACCGGGGCCCACCAGGAAAACCCACCAGATGCCGTTAAGGGCGGCGGCGTTCTGCGCTTCAGCGCCCTTGGTGAAGCCAAACGCCTCCAGCGCCAGTCCGACGATAAACAGCGCCAGCGCCTGGGAGAACTTGCGCGTCAGCATCATCACGCCGGCGTAAATTCCCTCGCGGCGCACGCCGGTATAGGCCTCATCGACATCCGGCAGAAAGTTATAGACGTTCCACGGAATAAGATAGGTTCCCCCGCGGGCGATGCCCATTACCACCGCACCGCCGAGCAGCAGCCAGGAGAGATGGCTAAAACCGGCGCTAAGCTGGCTGAACCACAGCAAGGCGCAGAGGATCAGTGCGATGGCCAGCTTATAGGCATTACCGTTGCCAACGCGTATGCACAGCCAGGTGAAGAACGGGATGGCGAAGAACTGAAACAGCGTCATCAGGCTCATCGCCTGCGATGCCAGGGAGGTGCCGACGCGCAATACATAGGTCATATAATGCATAAACAGCGAGCCGAAAATATCCAGCGCCACCGCGCCGCCGACGTACATCATGATATGAATGCGGAAGGTGCGCAGATGAAACGTTGAAGCCATCTCCCGGTATAACGACCCCAGGGTTTTAAGCAACCCCTGGCGGGCCTGTGGTGGCGGAAGAACCTCGCGCTCCCAGGTGCCGCGCCAGACAAAAATCCACGGCAGGGCGAAGAGCAGGGCAAAGACGATGCCGATATAGAGAAATGCCTGAGATTGGTCGGCGACGTGAGCCATGATTTGCCCGGGGATCAGCGCGGCGAGAAAGGCCGTCGCTTGCGCGAACAGCATCCTCGCGCCCGACATTTTCGAGCGCAGATCGTAGCGCGAGGTCATTTCTGCCGGCAGCGTATCGTAAGGCACCATCAGTAGCGTAAACACGGTGCTGAACAGTAAATAAGTGCCGAGGTACCAGGCGTAACCGAAGCCGCTCACCCACATCAGGGCGAAACAGAGCGACAGCGGCGCGCCGAGAATAAAGAAAATCCGCCGGCGTCCCCAGCGGGTACGAATGTTGTCGGTGATGTAGCCCATCACCGGGTCGGTGATCCCATCCCAGATTTTGGCGATGGCGAAAATGGAGGCGGCGGCAGCAGGGGAGAGCCCGGCGACCTCGATATAGAAGTAGAGCAGCCACAGACCGGTAATGGTCATCGCGCCGCTACCGAAAATATCACCCATCCCCCAGCAGAGGATATTGCGGGTTTTGACTTCTCGCGTTGGGGTTACTGTCCTCGTCATAAGCGTATCTCTTTAGTAAGGAAAGCGAGGTTGCACAGTAAAAGAGGGGGCGGGGGGCGAAAATGCCGGATGCGGGGATTTCGCGCCGTTCTGGGAGCAGCCTGCCAAATGACGATGAAATGAAATAAATCCCGTGATATGGCTCACGGCTGACGCGATGGCCGCGGGCGGGAACTGTGCGGAGAGTACGTTTTTCGCGGTCAGCCGCGCAGGATTTGTGTTATCCATCACAATTTATCCCGGACGGACCTGGGGAATGTGAAATGCAGCGCAGATATTGCCCCGCGGGCGGTTTCTCCCCTACGCTGGCCGTGCAAGAGATGGTGTGATAGCTGCCTGTTTGATTTTTCAGGATACGCTATGAATATTCATCTTTCGCAGCGCCATCCCCACGCGGATGGTGTCACTCCCGATACCGCACTCTTTCAACAGGCGCTGGACGAGCTGGCGGAAGCCGGAGGCGGTACGCTGGTGGTCGATCACGGCAGGTACGCGCTCGGCGGCTTGCGGATAGGGTCAAATACCTGCCTGTGGCTGTCGCCGGGCGCCGAGCTGATCGTCAGCGAAAACGGCGATGATTTTACTCAGGCGGTCGCGCTGAGCCAGGCTGAGTGCTCCCACCGGGCCTTTCTTTATGCTCTTGATGCGCAAAATGTGAGTATCTGTGGCGGCGGTGAAATCTACGGTAGCGCCGACGGATGGTTTTCCCGGGATGTCGATGCCATGGGGTACCGCCAGCCCGTCAAACGGCGGCCGCGCATCATTTTGCTGGAGAACTGCCGCGGCGTGCGGCTGGAAAATATTACCGTGCGTCATGCGCCGATGTGGACCATACATCTGGTCTCGTGTATCGGTGTCACGATTAACGGGATTACCGTGGATAACGATTTGACGATGGCCAATACCGACGCGCTGGATATCGACAGCTGCCAGCAGGTGCATATCGCCAATAGCTATTTCAGCGCCGCCGACGACGCTATCTGTCTGAAAACCACGGCCAAGCCTGCGCATATTCAGCGTCCGCTGCGTCAGGTTACGATCGTGAACTGTACGCTGCGGTCGAAAAGCTGCGCCTTAAAAATCGGTACGGAAACCTGGCAGGATATTGAAGATGTGCTGGTCAGCAACTGCACCATCTTTGATTCCAATCGCGGGATCGGCTTGATATCTCGCGACGGCGGCCAGCTGCGGCGGATGATCTTCAGCAACATTGCGTTTGCTTGCGTGAGCGCGCCGGCCTGTCACTGGGGGGAGGCGGATCCAGTTTTTCTTTCCGTACGCCATCGCGATCCGGCTATTGCCCCCGGCGCCATCACTCGGATCCAGTTTCGCGGTCTGGTCGGGGAGTGTGAAGGGGCGATTAATTTGCATAGTGAACCAGCGGGCCTGATCCAGCGCATTCTTTTTGACGGCATCCAGCTCCACCAGATGCTGAACTCACAGGCGGAGCAGGGGCTTTACGATGTGCGTCCGCCGTGTAACCCGCAGTCTCCGACCGGTATGGGCATGGATAATGCCTGGTGTCTGAATCCGCACAGCGGCCGTGCCTGGGGGGTTGAGCCTTACCCGGGAGGGTTACCGGTGCTGTATGCCAACGGCGTGACTGACCTGACACTACGTGAGTTTGATTACCAGCGACCAACGCCATTGCCTGCGAGGTGGAACCACAACGCACTATGCCTGGAAAACACAGATAAATAACCGGGGAGAAGTGAGAAAGTAGCCCCGGCAATGACCGGGGCGAGACGTGCTTATTCTTCAGCGGCATAGCCCTGGGGCGGAAGTTGTCGTTCATCCAGCCAGGCGTGGTTGCCTGCCATGCGCAGACGCCCATCGACGAACCAGCTGATGACCAGCGGATAAATGGCATGTTCCTGGGCCTGAACCCGCGCCGTCACCTCATCTTCGCTGTCGCCAGCGAAGACCGGCACCTTGGCTTGCAGGATAACCGGACCGCCGTCCAGCTCATCAGTGACGAAGTGCACCGAGGTCCCATGTTCCTCATCACCGTTTTCCAGCACCTGACGATGAGTATGCAGGCCAGGATACTTCGGCAGTAACGAAGGATGGATGTTCAGCAGACGTCCCTGATAATGGCTGACGAACGCCGGGCTCAGGATACGCATATAGCCCGCCAGCACTACCAAATCCGGGGCGTAGGCGTCGATTTCATGCATCAGCTGACGATCGAATGCTTCCCGGTCAGCAAACTGACTTTGCGCCAGCGCGTGGGCCGGGATGCCGGCCGCGCGCGCGCGTTCAAGGCCAAACGCATCAGCCTTGTTACTGAATACCGCCCGCAGGGTGCCGTTTATCTGTTTCCGGCCGCAGGCGTCGATGATCGCCTGCAAATTGCTGCCGCTACCGGAAATCAGCACCACGATGTTTTTCATGCAATGACCACACGCTGTTCGGAATCGGAAGCTTTGATATACCCGATTTTCCACGCGTTTTCACCTTTCTCGTTCAGCAGGGCAATGGCCTTGTCTGCTTCTGCAGCCGGTAGGGCGATAACCATCCCCACGCCGCAGTTAAAGGTACGGTACATTTCATGCTGGCTGACGTTACCGGCGGTTTGCAGCCAGTTGAAGACGGACGGCCACTGCCAGGAGGACTCATCAATGATCGCCTGGGTGTTATCCGGCAGCACGCGCGGAATATTTTCCCAGAAACCGCCGCCGGTCAGGTGGGCGATAGCGTGGACGTCAACGCTGGCGATCAGATCGAGCACCGATTTCACATAGATGCGGGTTGGCGCCAGCAGATGGTCGGCCAGCGGTTTGCCGTCAAGGTCGGTGGTCTGCGGGTCAACGCCGCTAACCTCAATGATCTTACGCACCAGTGAATAGCCGTTAGAGTGCGGGCCGCTGGACGCCAGCGCCACCAGCACGTCGCCGTCGGCCACTTTGCTGCCGTCGATGATTTCTGATTTTTCCACCACCCCGACGCAGAAACCCGCTACGTCGTAATCTTCACCGTGATACATCCCCGGCATTTCTGCGGTTTCACCGCCCACCAGCGCGCAACCGGATTGCAGGCAGCCTTCGGCGATGCCGTTAATGACGCTGGCCGCGGTATCGACGTCCAGTTTACCGGTCGCGTAATAATCCAGGAAAAACAGCGGCTCAGCACCCTGAACCACCAGGTCGTTCACGCACATGGCGACCAGGTCGATGCCGATGGTGTCGTGACGCTTCAGATCCATTGCCAGACGCAGCTTGGTACCGACACCGTCGGTGCCGGAGACCAGTACCGGCTCGCGGTATTTCTGCGGCAGTGCGCACAGCGCGCCGAATCCGCCCAGTCCCCCCATCACTTCCGGGCGACGGGTTTTCTTCACCACGCCCTTAATACGGTCGACGAGAGCGTTGCCTGCATCAATATCCACGCCGGCATCTTTATAGCTGAGAGAGGTTTTGTCGGTCACTGCGAAGTCTCCACGCGTTTGCGGTAAGCAAGAAAAATCGGCGCAATTCTAACAGGGAAAGCAAACGTTTGCGAGCCTGCTTTACAGTCGGCGTGAAACAGCGGATAGATGGTCAAATTTGATACTGCTCACGAAAATGAAACCGGGTACAGTCTTGTGCTTGCCTCAGCCTTAAGGAATCCTCATCATAAGACTGAAACCGGTTTCTGTGTTGGTTTGCCACGCATTTTGCCAGTGATTGACGCTGGTCAGGAGAGGGATGAATGAAAATTGCGGCATTTGATATCGGTGGCACCGCATTAAAGATGGGCGTGATGACCCGCGATGGCAGGCTACTGGAAAGCGCGAAGCAGTCGATCAATGACAGCGATGGCGATCATATCTTACAGGCAATGCTGTCATGGCTGGCGGCCCATCCGTCGTGTGAAGGGGTCGCCATCAGCGCGCCAGGCTATGTTGATCCGCACAGCGGCTTTATCACCATGGGCGGCGCTATTCGTCGATTTGATAACTTCGCCATGAAAGCATGGCTTGAAGCCCGGACCGGACTGCCGGTCTCAGTTGAAAATGATGCCAACTGTGTGCTGCTGGCAGAGCGCTGGCAGGGCAAAGCGGCGGAAATGGCCAATTTTCTGGTACTCACCATTGGCACCGGCATTGGTGGGGCGATTTATTGCCATCATCAGTTGGTTCACGGGGCGCGTTTTCGCGCCGGTGAGTTCGGCTACATGCTCACTGACCGTCCCGGCGGGCGCGATCCTCGTCGCTATTCGATGAATGAGAACTGCACCCTGCGAGTGCTACGCCATCGCTATGCGGAACATATCGCTGCGCCGCTGGAGAGCGTGACAGGCGAAATGATTTTTGACCGCTATGACGCTGGCGACCCGGTTTGTCAGCGTCTGGTCGCTGAGTTCTTCAATGGCCTGGGTCATGGCCTTTATAACCTCGTCAATATCTTCGATCCGCAGGCCATCTTTATCGGCGGCGGCATTGTGGAACGTCCAGGATTTCTGGCTCTGCTGCGCCAGCATCTGGCCTGGTTTGGCATTGCCGACTATCTCGATACCGTCAGTCACGGCAACGATGCCGGCCTGATTGGCGCGGTTTACCATTTCAATCAGCACTATCGTTCGCCTGGCGACGATCGACATTAGGGAGAGACTATGTCCGGATTTAAAGCAGGTTTTCTGTGGGGCGGCGCGGTCGCCGCGCATCAGTTAGAGGGCGGCTGGCAGGAGGGCGGCAAGGGGATCAGCGTGGCGGACGTGATGACCGCCGGTGCCCACGGCGTGCCGCGTGAAATTACCGACGGCGTGGTGGCGGGGAAAAATTACCCGAACCATGAGGCGATCGATTTTTATCATCGCTATCCGGAGGACCTGGCGCTGTTTGCCGAGATGGGCTTCAAATGTTTTCGCACCTCGATTGCCTGGACGCGTATTTTCCCGCAGGGCGATGAGCTGGAGCCCAACGAGGCTGGCCTGCAGTTTTACGATGATCTGTTCGACGAATGCCTGAAGCACGGCATTGAGCCCGTGATTACGCTGTCGCATTTTGAAATGCCTTATCACCTGGTCACCGAGTATGGCGGCTGGCGCAACCGGAAGCTGATCGACTTTTTCGTGCGCTTTGCCAGGGTCGTCTTCACCCGCTATCAACATAAAGTGAAGTACTGGATGACCTTTAACGAGATCAACAACCAGGCCAACTTCCATGAGGACTTTGCCCCCTTCACCAACTCCGGTTTGAAATATTTGCCGGATGAAGACCGGGAACCGGTGATGTACCAGGCCGCGCACTATGAGCTGGTGGCCAGCGCCCTGGCGGTGAAAGCGGCGCGCGAGATCAACCTTGCACTGCAGATTGGCTGCATGATCGCTATGTGTCCGATCTATCCGCTGACCTGCGCGCCAGACGATATGATGATGGCGATGAACGCCATGCACCGCCGTTACTGGTTTACCGACGTTCATGTGCGCGGCCGCTATCCGCAGCATCTGCTCAACTATTTTGCCCGCCGCGGCTTTACCCTGGATATCACCGAAGCCGATCGTCAGGCGTTAACTGAGGGCTGTGTCGACTACATTGGCTTTAGCTACTATATGTCGTTCGCCACCAAAGCCACCGAAGATAACCCCTTGCTCGACTATGATGAAACCACCAGCCTGGTCTCCAACCCGTATGTGAAAAAGTCGGACTGGGGATGGCAGATTGACCCGGTTGGCCTGCGCTATTCGCTGAACTGGTTCTGGGATCACTACCAGTTGCCGCTGTTTATTGTCGAAAACGGTTTTGGCGCGATCGATGTCCGTGAAGCGGACGGCAGCGTCAATGACCAGTATCGTATCGATTATCTCTCCGCCCATATCGCGGAGATGAAAAAGGCGGTGGTCGAGGATGGCGTTGATCTGATGGGCTACACCCCGTGGGGCTGTATCGATCTGGTTTCCGCCGGCACAGGGGAAATGAAAAAACGCTACGGCTTCATTTATGTCGATAAAGATAATGAAGGCAATGGCTCGCTGGCTCGCAGCCGGAAAAAGTCCTTTGCCTGGTATCAACAGGTGATTGCCAGCAACGGGGAGAACCTGTCGTAGTCGGGTGACGCTAACGCTTAACCGACCTACAATACACGTAGGCCCGCGTAAGCGTATGGACTGCACCCCGCACCCAAGCCGGAGCCTTGCCTCCGGTTTTTTTGTCTCTAAATCACTTTGCTTGATATACGTCAAGCAAGATGGGTATGGCACAATCCGCAAAAAGCGGTATAATCCCGCGATTTTTTTTGTGGCCGCCCCTCAGAGGAGAAAGAGAATGAAGATTGTGGAAGTCAAACACCCACTCGTCAAACACAAGCTGGGCCTGATGCGCGAGCACGACATCAGCACCAAACGCTTCCGTGAACTCGCCTCAGAAGTGGGCAGCTTACTGACTTATGAAGCCACCGCCGATCTGGCGACCGAGAAAGTGACCATCGAAGGCTGGAATGGCCCGGTGGAAGTTGAGCAGATCAAGGGCAAGAAAATTACCGTTGTGCCTATCCTCCGCGCAGGCCTTGGCATGATGGAAGGGGTACTGGAGCATGTCCCCAGCGCGCGTATCAGCGTGGTGGGTATCTATCGTAATGAAGAGACTCTCGAGCCGGTACCTTACTTCCAGAAGCTGGTGTCCAACATTGATGAGCGTATGGCGCTGGTGGTTGACCCGATGCTGGCCACCGGTGGGTCGATGATCGCCACTATCGATCTGCTGAAAAACGCTGGCTGCACCAGCATCAAGGTGCTGGTACTGGTGGCGGCGCCGGAAGGGATTGCCGCGCTGGAGAAAGCGCACCCGGACGTTGAGCTGTACACCGCCTCTGTCGATAAGGGACTGAATGAACACGGGTATATCATTCCCGGTCTCGGCGATGCCGGCGACAAGATCTTTGGTACGAAATAATCGAATAACGATAAATAAGCCGACTTTGAAAGTCGGCTTTTTTTTGAATAAAACACACATAACTAACCATCTCAGAGGAAAACACTATGACGCGCCGTGCTATCGGGGTGAGTGAAAGACCGCCGCTTTTACAGACTATCCCGCTTAGTTTGCAGCACCTGTTTGCTATGTTTGGCGCAACGGTGCTGGTGCCAATCCTGTTCCACATCAACCCGGCCACCGTCCTGCTGTTTAACGGTATTGGTACGCTGTTGTACCTCTTTATCTGTAAAGGCAAAATCCCGGCGTATCTGGGATCGAGTTTCGCCTTTATTTCTCCAGTACTGCTGCTGTTGCCGCTGGGCTACGAAGTGGCGCTGGGTGGTTTTATTATGTGCGGCGTGCTGTTCTGCCTCGTCTCCTTTATTGTCAAAAAAGCCGGTACCGGCTGGCTGGATGTGATGTTCCCGCCGGCGGCGATGGGCGCCATCGTGGCGGTTATCGGCCTCGAACTGGCGGGTGTGGCGGCTAATATGGCCGGGCTGCTGCCAGCCGACGGTCAAGCCCCCGACAGCAAAACCATTATTATTTCGATGGTAACGCTGGCGGTGACGGTATTTGGTTCTGTGCTGTTCCGCGGCTTCCTGGCGATTATTCCAATCCTGATTGGTGTGCTGGTGGGCTATGCGTTGTCGTTTGTGATGGGCGTGGTCGATACCACCCCGATCGCCGAGGCGCACTGGTTCGCGCTGCCGACCTTCTACACGCCGCGCTTTGAGTGGTTTGCTATCTTCACCATTCTGCCCGCCGCGCTGGTGGTGATTGCTGAGCACGTCGGGCACCTGGTGGTGACCGCCAATATCGTTAAGCGCGATCTGATCCGCGACCCGGGTCTGCATCGTTCGATGTTTGCCAACGGCCTGTCGACGATCATCTCCGGCTTCTTCGGTTCGACGCCCAACACCACCTACGGTGAAAATATCGGCGTGATGGCGATTACCCGGGTTTACAGTACCTGGGTTATTGGCGGCGCGGCGATCATTGCGATTCTGCTCTCCTGCGTCGGCAAACTGGCGGCGGCTATCCAAATCATTCCGGTACCGGTGATGGGGGGCGTTTCGCTACTGCTGTACGGGGTGATCGGCGCCTCGGGGATCCGCGTACTGATTGAATCGAAGGTGGATTACAGTAAAGCGCAGAATCTGATCCTCACCTCCGTGATCCTGATCATCGGCGTCAGCGGCGCTAAAGTACACATTGGCGCCGCCGAGCTGAAAGGGATGGCGCTGGCGACCATCGTGGGCATCGCGCTGAGCCTGATTTTCAAGCTTATCAGCGTCCTGCGTCCGGAAGAGGTGGTCCTCGACGCGGCGGATAGCGAAGAGGTTAAATAACGATCTCCTGACCGGGCGGCGATCCCGCCCGGTTCTCTCCTGACCTAAATCTGTGGTAAACTCTCCGCGTTTTTCTGTAAGCCTATGTTGAGGTCCATCTGAACGCACCGGCACAGCTCTCTTTGCCACTGTATCTTCCTGACGACGAAACCTTCGCAAGTTTCTGGCCGGGTGATAATCCTTCCCTACTTGCTGCCCTCCAGAACGTACTGCGCCAGGAACACAGCGGGTACATTTATATCTGGTCACGTGAAGGGGCAGGTCGCAGCCACCTGTTACACGCCGCCTGCGCCGAGCTTTCCCAGCGCGGGGATGCGGTGGGCTACGTGCCGCTGGATAAACGGACGTGGTTTGTGCCCGAGGTACTGGAGGGGATGGAACAGCTGGCGCTGGTCTGCATTGATAATATTGAATGCGTCGCCGGGGATGAGCCCTGGGAAATGGCCATCTTTAATCTCTACAACCGGATCCTGGAATCAGGCAAAACCCGACTGCTGATCACCGGCGATCGGCCGCCGCGGCAGCTGAATCTTGGTCTGCCGGACCTCGCCTCACGGCTGGACTGGGGGCAGATCTATAAGCTGCAGCCGCTGTCGGATGAAGACAAACTGCAGGCGCTGCAGCTACGCGCCAGACTGCGCGGCTTCGAGATGCCGGAAGACGTGTGCCGCTTCCTGCTGAAGCGGCTGGATCGCGAGATGCGCTCGCTGTTTATGACCCTCGATCAGCTGGATCACGCCTCGATTACCGCCCAGCGCAAGCTGACGATCCCCTTCGTGAAAGAGATCCTTAAGCTCTAGTCCGCCAGTGGGGCCAGCTCCTGCTCCGTCAGTCCGGTCAGATGAGCGACCAGATCGCGCGCCAGGCCACTGTGTAGCATGGCGGCGGCGATACGCTGTGCCTCTTCTTTCCGGCCTTCCTGTCGCCCCTGCACCAGTCCCCGCTCCAGTCCCTGTTGCTCGAGATATTCCGCAATCGTCATCAACGTCTCCTTATGCTGCGGCGTACGTAACGCCAGTTCGCGTATGAACTTGATCGGCTCGCGCGTATTGCCTGCCTGCACCAGATAGTGCATCAGGGCTTGTACCTGCGATTGTGTCGCCAGTCCAGTCAATAATAATTCGCTCAGCTTGTCGAGGAGCTGCGCCAGATCGCGTTGTCGAATATGTTTTTGCAGTAACTCCAGCGTTGCCATGCGCTGGTGGGTGGCAATGTCGTCATCCGGAATGACGGTAATGTCCGCCAGCGGAAACGCTTCGTGATAAAGACGGTTGGCCAGTTCCGGGGCGGCGAATTCATCGAGCCAGCGTAGAGAGTATGGGTAGGGGCTGGCCAGACCGTGGTAGAAGAGGACAGGGATCACCAGCGGTAGTTGATCGTGACCGGCATCGAGATGACGCTGCATGGCGGCGATGGCATAGCGCATCAGACGAAAGGCCATATGCCGGTCGGGCGTGCTCTGGTGTTCGATAAGCGCATAAATATAACCGTCTCCCGCCGTGGTTTTCAGGGAATACAAAATGTCGGCATAAAAGGGGCGCAGATCGTCTTCGACAAAATGCCCCGACTCGAGATGCAGCGTACGCAGATCGCATACTTTAAGCAGCGTTTCGGGCAGATACAGTTGCAGGAAATCGCGGGCGGTATCGGGATGGGAGAGGTAGGTTTTAAACACCGCGTCATGGGGCGTGGAGGTCGGTTTTTTCATGTTCATCCGTCCAGTGGATTGAGCGATAGATGAACAGTAGCATCGTCCGGCGGGCGGGAGGGATTGGCGTGGAAGATCTGGAATCGGCCACGTAAAAAAAGCGCCGCGAAAGCGCGGCGCAGGTGGGTTAGCTTACGATCTCAAGGACCTGCTCCGGCGGGCGGCCAATACGCGCCTGGCCGCGGCTGACGACGATAGGGCGTTCAATGAGCTTAGGATTGTCGACCATCGCCTGAATCAGCGCCGCGTCGCTAAGCGCCTGGTCGGCAAGATTGAGCGATTTGTACAGATCCTCCTTCTGGCGCATGAGCTCGCGGGGGCTCTCCATACCCAGCAGCTGCAGCAGCTCACGCAGCGTATCGGCATCCGGCGGTGTGTCGAGATAAAGCACCACCTGTGGATCGATGCCGCGGCTCTGCAGCAGGCTCAGCGTTTCGCGGCTCTTCGAGCAGCGTGGGTTATGGTAAATTGTTACCGCGTCGGTCATGGGGTCTCCTTACATTTTTTGATAGGGGCGGAAGCGGGCCTGCAGATCGCGTAGCTGGTCGATACGGGCATCGTAACGCGCCTGCTGCAGGCTACCAAGTTTCACCTGCGAGCTGGCGCTGCTGAGCAGGGAAATCGCCTGTTCCAGCTGACCGACGAGCGCCATGCTTTCTGCCCGCGCCGCCAGCTCCTGGTCGCGATTGCCCAGCGCACCTTCCGCCTGGGCCAGCAGATCCCAGCCGTTGCCATCCTCTTTATTGGTAAAGGTATACCGGTTCAAAATGGTCGCCGCTTCCCCGGGCTGTCCGCCCTGCAGCAAGGCGTTGGCCAGGTTCAGCTGCAGTACCGGATTGGTGCGCAGCTCGCGGGCGTTTTTAAGGCGATTGATGGCGTCGCTGGTTTTCTTCTGCCCGAGGTCGATATCCGTGGCCAGGTCGAGATACCAGGCATTTTGCGGGTCGGCGCTGAGCAGCGGCTGCAGCGTTTTGCGTGCCTGGTCAAAGTTGTTGCTTTCCATCGCCAGCAGAGCGCGACCATACTGGGCGGCATGCTGTTGGCGAATATTGCCCTTATCCCAGGCGTTCAGCAGATCGGTGCCCAGCTTGTTGTCGCCGTTGGTGTACATCCCGAGGGTACGCGCCTTCGCCAGATAGAAGTCCGCTGAGGACTGTACCACCACCGGGCGCATCTGGTTGGCGCGGTTACGGGCATCGGCCAGTCGGCTTTCCGGCAGGGGGTGGGTGAGCAGCATTTCCGGCGGTCGCGTCGAGTAGCGCGACTCGTCAAGCAGTTTACCCATAAACATCGGCATAGCCTGTGGGTCGAATCCCGAGCGTTGCAGAACCTGAATGCCAATCCGGTCGGCCTCTTCTTCGTTCTGGCGGGTGAAGCTGATCATGCCCTGTTGGGTACCGGCCAGCGTCCCGGTCAGCGCCGCCATCCCGGCCTGCGGGCTGGCCATCGCCAGCAGAATCGAACCCAGGGCACCGACCCAGGTCAGCGGCGCATTGCGCTTCTGATCTTCCATCGCGCGGGCGAGATGCCGCTGCGTGACGTGGGAAATTTCGTGCGCCATGACAGAGGCCAGTTCGCTCTCATTATCAGAGTAGCGGAACAGGGCGGAGTGGAGGACCACGTTGCCGCCAAAGAAGGCGAAGGCGTTGATTTGGTCGTTATTAATCAAATAGAAATGGAACGGGGTGCGCACTGAGTTGGCGTGTGCCACCAGACGCATGCCCAGCCCGTTGATATATTGTACCAGCAGCGGATCGTTAATCAGCGGCGCACTGCCGCGCAGCTGGCGCACATAGTAATCCCCCATCTGCATTTCCTGACCAATCGACAGCGTGCTTCCTGCAGAGGTCCCCATGTCCGGCAGCGTATCTGCGGAGTCAGCAAAAGCAGGGCCTATCGAACCCAGCGTCAGCGAGGCGATGACGGTCGCCACCAGCGTTTTCTTCAACTGCCTGAACATAACCTCTGTCCTGTAATGTGGGTGTGCCAGTTTGACCGATTGTGCGACGCAATGTTCCCTGGCCGCATCCCAGCGAGTTTAGCTGGCGTTGGCCGCCTTGAAAATATGATCTTCACGGCGGAGAACGGTTTGTCTGCGGCGCATCAAAAAGCGAAGTCTTTTTTGTGACATTTCGATACAATTCCCCGGATTGTCGCCGCTTGGCCCTTCAGGGAAGGTTTTATGCTTGAGATGTTAATGCAGTGGTACCGCCGTCGATTCAGCGACCCTGAGGCGATAGCGCTGCTGGTTATTTTGCTTGCCGGTTTCGGCATCATGTTCTTTTTCAGCGGTCTGTTAGCGCCGTTACTGGTGGCTATCGTACTGGCCTATCTGCTGGAGTGGCCGACGGTTCGTCTGGAACGGATTGGCCTGTCGCGCACCTGGGCGACCTCGCTGGTGCTGATCCTCTTTGTGGGCATCCTGCTATTGCTGGCCTTTGTGGTGATGCCGGTGGCCTGGCAGCAGGGGATCTATCTCATCCGCGATATGCCGGGTATGCTCAACAAACTCTCTGATTTTGCCGCTACGCTGCCGCGGCGCTATCCGGCGTTAATGGATGCCGGCATCATCGATGCGATGGCGGAAAATATGCGCAATCGGATGTTGACGGTGGGCGACTCGGTAGTGAAGTACTCTCTGGCCTCGCTGGTGGGGCTGCTTACCCTGGCGGTCTATTTGGTGCTGGTGCCGCTGATGGTCTTCTTCCTGTTGAAGGATAAAGAGCAGATGCTCAACGCGGTGCGCCGCGTACTGCCGCGTAATCGTGGCCTTGCCGGGCAGGTCTGGAAGGAGATGAATCAGCAGATCACCAACTACATTCGCGGCAAGGTGCTGGAGATGATTGTCGTCAGCGTCGCCACCTGGATCGGCTTTATTCTCTTTGGCCTCAACTACTCGCTGCTGCTGGCGGTGCTGGTGGGCTTCTCGGTGCTGATCCCCTATATCGGCGCGTTTGTGGTGACCATTCCGGTGGTGGGGGTGGCGCTGTTTCAGTTTGGCGCTGGCACCGAGTTCTGGAGCCTGTTCGCGGTCTATCTGATTATTCAGGGGCTGGACGGCAACCTGCTGGTCCCGGTGCTGTTCTCGGAAGCGGTCAATTTACACCCGCTGGTGATTATACTGTCGGTGGTGATCTTTGGCGGGTTGTGGGGGTTCTGGGGCGTCTTCTTCGCCATTCCGCTGGCCACGCTGATTAAAGCGGTAGTGCATGCCTGGCCGGATGGCCTGGTGGTTGACGACGACTGACGTGTTCGGGATAAAAAAGACGCCGGGTGAGGATCTCCTCCCCCGGCGTCTTGCTCTGCATCAGGCGTTTTCTTTCAGCCAGTTCAGCACCACGTCGTGGTGATTGCTGGTCTTGAAGTCATCAAAGACGTGTTCGATTTTGCCATCGGCATCGACGAGGAAACTAATACGGTGAATACCGTCGTAGGTTTTCCCCATGAAGGATTTTTCGCCCCAGACGCCAAACTGCTCGCAAACCTGATGGTTTTCATCAGACAGCAGCGTGAAGTTCAGCAGCTCTTTCTCGGCGAAACGGGAGAGCTTTTCCGGTTTATCGGTGCTGATGCCCAGCACTTCTACACCGGCTTTCTTCAGGTCGTCCATATTATCGCGCAAGCCGCACGCCTGGACGGTGCAGCCCGGGGTCATGGCTTTCGGGTAAAAATAAACCAGGACACGTTGTCCCTGGAAGTCGGTTAAATTTACTTCCTCGCCGTCCTGGTCCGGTAAGCTAAATTTCGGTGCGATATCACCGGCTTTCAGTGGGGTCATGGGTTAAACTCCATCCTGTTCATCATGCTGTGAATAATTAACGATGTTAATACTGCCTTGTGCGTTCAGTTCTGTACATAGGGCTTTGAATGCTTGTTCGATATTTGCTGCATTTTGCGTCGCAGGACTGTGGGCAGTTATCTGGATAAAAAGCTGCGCGGAATCGCCGTCTCCCGGCTGAGTGCGGGACACCAGTTCCGCAATATTCATATTCCAGGTATCGCACAGGGCAGTGAAGCGCTCGATGATATGCGGTGAGTCCGGCACCTCAACCTGGACCCAAACGGTGTTTGGCATGGCCTGTGGCGGGCGCGCAGTGGTGCGTTTCATCACGATCAACAATTCCAGCTCCGCACCTTTCAGCGGCAGGGTTGATTCGATCAGGTTAATCGCATTCCACGACCCGGAAAGCAGCATGATAAACGTAAACTCATCACCGAGCATGGCCAGCCGGCTGTCTTCGATATTACAACCGCAGCTGCTGACGTGGCGAGTGATCGTATTCACGATGCCGGGACGGTCAGCCCCCAGGGCGGTAATAACCAGATAGTGTTGTAATGAGGCTGTCAAACCTGTTCTTCCTTTAAAAAGGTGAGGTAACATTAGGAAAGCATAAAAAAAACCGCCATACAACATCCCTGATGGCGTCGGGTCTCTTGCTTTTATTGCAGCTCCAAACGTAACATTGAGAATCTTGTCGCACTTCTGCTCTGAGGATGGCCCATGTTCACGGGAAGTATTGTAGCGCTTGTCACGCCGATGGATGAAAACGGTAATGTCTGCCGGACAAGCCTGAAAAAACTGATTGATTACCATGTCGCCAACGGAACCTCGGCGATCGTTTCGGTAGGGACTACCGGTGAATCCGCAACGCTGAGCCATGAAGAGCATGGCGACGTAGTGATGATGACGCTGGAACTGGCCGACGGGCGTATTCCAGTTATCGCTGGCACGGGAGCCAATGCAACCGCAGAGGCGATTAGCCTGACCAAACGTTTTAACGATAGCGGTGTTGTCGGCTGCCTGACGGTCACTCCTTATTATAACCGTCCGACCCAGGAAGGCCTGTTCCAGCACTTTAAAGCTATCGCTGAACATACTGACCTGCCGCAAATTCTGTATAATGTGCCGTCCCGTACCGGTTGCGATATGCTGCCGGAAACCGTTGGCCGTCTGGCGGAAATTAAAAATATTGTCGGTATTAAGGAAGCTACAGGGAACTTAAGTCGCGTTCACCAGATCAAAGAGCTGGTTTCAGACGACTTTATTCTGCTGAGCGGTGACGATGCGACCGGTATGGACTTCATGCAGCTCGGCGGCGTGGGCGTGATTTCCGTCACCGCCAACGTGGCGGCGCGCGAAATGGCCGACATGTGCCGTCTGGCGCTGGCGGGTCAATTTGCCGAAGCGCGTGCGATTAATCAGCGTCTGATGCCACTGCATACAAAATTATTTGTCGAACCCAATCCTATCCCGGTGAAATGGGGATGCAAGGCGTTGGGTCTTGTGGCGACCGATACGCTGCGCTTGCCGATGACGCCCATCACCGACCATGGTCGTGAAGCCGTCACCGCCGCGCTGAAGCATGCCGGTTTGCTGTAAAGTTTAGGGAGATTTGATGGCTTACTCAGTACAGAAGTCGCGCCTGGCGAAGGTTGCGGGTGTTTCGCTGGTTCTACTCCTCGCGGCCTGTAGTTCCGACTCGCGCTATAAGCGTCAGGTGAGCGGTGATGAGGCCTATTTACAGGCGTCACCGTTGAGCGAACTTCACGCGCCGGCGGGGATGATCCTGCCGATTCAGGTGGGCGATTACAACATTCCGGTGGCCAACAGCACCGGCGCGGTGGGCAAAGCGCTGGACATTCGCCCGCCGGCGCAGCCGCTGGCGTTGGTCAGCGGTGCGCGGACCCAGTTTAATGGCGATACCGCGACGCTGATGGTTGAGAACGGCCGCAGCGGCTCGCTGTGGGCGCAGGTCACCAGTATCCTTCAGTCGAAGAACTACGTTATCGCGAAACGCGATGATGCGAGCCAGACGCTGAACACCGACTGGGTTGAGTGGAACCGCCTTGATGAAGATCAGCAGTATCGCGGTCGTTATCAAATCTCCGTCAAACCGCAGGGCTATCAGCAAGCGGTGGTCGTTAAGCTGGTGAATCTGGAGCAGGCGGGTAAACCGGTTGCCGATCCGGCGTCACTGCAGCGCTACAGCACCGCCATGCTGAACGTCATTTCTGAAGGCCTTGATGCGAGCGCCACCAGCGCCCAGAACGCGGCCCAGCGCAGTGCTGGCGCCACCTTCGACGTGCAGAGCGCTGCCGACGATACCGGCCTGCCGATGCTTGTCGTTCGCGCGCCGTTTAACATGGTGTGGCAACGTCTGCCGGGCGCCCTCGAAAAAGTGGGAATGAAAGTGACCGACAGCACGCGCTCTCAGGGCAGCATGGCGCTGACCTACAAGCCGCTGTCTGACAGCAGCTGGCAGGAGCTGGGCGCACGTGACCCGCAGCTGGCCTCCGGTGACTACAAACTGCAGGTCGGTGACCTCGATAACCGCAGTAGCCTGCAGTTCATCGACCCGAAAGGTCACACTCTGACGCAGTCGCAAAATGACGCCCTGGTAGCCGTATTCCAGGCCGCATTTAACAAGTAATCAAAAGGGCTGGAGCAATCCGGCCCTTTTTCATGTATAGTGACGCAAACGTGTGCGTAGCCGCATAACCCTGTAAATCGCCGCGTTAAGGCCGCTCCAGTCGCCTGACTGCAGTTCGCCTCGCAAGCGTTTAGCCTCTGCTCTGAGGCTCGATGTAGGATGTTATGTAAGACCGACACGTCATTTTTTGGCTCAATATCACTGGAGTAGTGAAAGATGAAAAAGCAAGCTGAGTTGTATCGTGGTAAGGCGAAGACAGTATACAGCACCGATAATCCGGACCTGCTGGTACTGGAATTCCGTAACGATACGTCAGCAGGTGATGGCGCGCGCATCGAGCAGTTCGATCGTAAAGGCATGGTGAATAACAAGTTCAACCATTTCATTATGAGCAAACTGGCAGAAGCGGGCATCCCTACCCAGATGGAAGCGCTGCTTTCCGATACCGAATGTCTGGTGAAAAAACTGGATATGGTGCCGGTAGAGTGCGTGGTGCGTAACCGTGCGGCAGGCTCGCTGGTAAAACGTTTAGGCATTGAAGAAGGTATCGAGCTGAACCCGCCGCTGTTCGACCTGTTCCTGAAAAACGATGCTATGCACGATCCGATGGTCAACGACTCCTACTGCGAAACCTTCGGCTGGGTGAGCAAAGAGAATCTGGCGCGGATGCGCGAGCTGACCTACAAAGCCAACGACGTGCTGAAAAAGCTGTTCGATGACGCCGGTCTGATTCTGGTGGACTTTAAGCTGGAGTTTGGTCTGTTCAAAGGCGAAGTGGTGCTGGGCGACGAGTTTTCGCCGGACGGCAGCCGCCTGTGGGATAAAAATACCCTCGATAAAATGGACAAAGACCGCTTCCGCCAGAGCCTGGGCGGCCTGATCGAAGCCTACGAAGAAGTGGCTCACCGCCTGGGCGTTAAGCTCGACTAACCCGCTCGCCGCCAGAAGATGGCCTCATCTTCTGGCGTCTCTTGCTGTTTCCTGTGGTAATCCTGCGCTGAACCGCCTACGATCTCTGCTATTGATACATAACAGGGAATGAGGTGCTTATGCGCTGGCAAGGGCGTCGCGAAAGCGACAATGTTGAAGATCGACGTGGTCAATCAGGCTCGCCGTTTGGCGGCGGCGGGGGCTTCCGTCTGCCGAGCGGGAAGGGCGGCATTGTACTGCTGATTATTGTGCTGGTGGCGGGCTACTACGGCGTGGATTTGACCGGCATGCTGACCGGGGAGCCGATGCCGCAGCAGCAGACCTCCACGCAGCGCTCCATCAGTCCGAAAGACGATGAAGCGGCGAAGTTTACTTCCGTCATTCTGGCCACTACCGAAGATACCTGGGGACCGATCTTTGAAAAGATGGGCCGCCAGTACCCCCAGCCAAAACTGGTGCTCTACCGCGGCGCGACCCGTACCGGCTGCGGCACCGGTCAGTCGGTGATGGGGCCGTTCTACTGTCCTGCCGACAGCACGGTCTATATCGATCTGTCCTTCTACGATGAGATGAAAAATAAACTGGGCGCCGACGGCGACTTTGCTCAGGGGTACGTCATTGCTCATGAGGTGGGCCACCACGTGCAAAAACTGCTGGGCATTGAGCCGAAAGTTCGCCAGCAACAGCAGCATGCCACCGAGGCCGAAGCCAACCGTCTGTCGGTGAAGATGGAGCTGCAGGCGGACTGCTTCGCCGGCGTCTGGGGCCATAATATGCAGCAGCAGGATATTCTGGAAACCGGCGATCTGCAGGAGGCGCTGAACGCTGCCGAAGCCATCGGCGACGACCGTCTGCAGCAGCAGAGCCAGGGGCGCGTGGTACCGGACAGCTTTACCCACGGCACGTCAAAACAGCGCTACACCTGGTTCAAACGCGGTTTCGACAGCGGCGATCCGGCGCAGTGCAACACCTTCGGCAGCGCGCTGTAATCGCCACCGATGATGGACGCGCTGCTTGACCTCACCGCGCAGATGGCGCGGGAGGGGATCCGTCGCCTGCTGGTGCTCAGCGGCGATGAGGCCTGGACGCTGCAGCAGGCGCAGGCGCTACGGGAGCGGCTCGGCGGCGATGGTCTGTGGGTAGGCTCCGATCCGGTTTCTGCGCCCTGCGTGGCGCCTGGCGCCCTGAAGACGCTGCTGGGTCGGGAAGTGATGCACGCCTTTTTCGATGCCCGGCGCGGGTGTGACGTGGCGGCCCTGGCGGCCCTGAGCGGTACGCTGCGGGCGGGAAGCTGGCTGGTGCTGCTGACGCCCCCCTTCGCCGACTGGCCGACCCGGGCGGATGAGGACTCCCTGCGCTGGAGCGATACTCCCGACCCTATCGTTACCCCCAACTTTGTTCACCGCTGCTGCCGGCAGTTTATCGCCGATCCGGAGGTGCTGCTCTGGCAGCAGTCGGACCGGCCGCGCTTCCCGCTGGCCGCCCCGCGCCATGACTGGCATCCCGCCGATGGCCACCCCCAGGCCGAGCAGGCGCTAATCCTTGAGCAACTGTCGCGGTTGCCGCCCGGTATCGCGGCGGTGACGGCAGAGCGCGGGCGAGGGAAATCCGCTCTCGCGGGCATGCTGCTGCGCCAGCTTGAGGGCGAGGCCATCGTCACCGCCCCAACGCGTAGCGCCGTCGAGGTGCTGGCGAGCTTTGCCGGCGAGGCGTTCCGCTTTATGGCGCCCGATGCGCTGTTGGCGTCGCAAGAAACGGCGGCCTGGCTGATTGTCGATGAGGCCGCGTCGATCCCGGCTCCGCTTCTCCGGCAGCTGGTAAGCCGTTTTCCCCGCACGCTACTCACCACGACGGTGCAGGGTTATGAAGGCACCGGTCGCGGATTCCTGCTGAAATTTTGCGCCAGCCTGCCCCGTCTGCAGTCGTTCAGCCTGAGCGCCCCGATCCGCTGGGCGGCGGGCTGTCCGCTGGAGTCAGCCATCCGTCAGTTGCTGATCTTTAACGATGAGGCATTTCGCGACGCGCCGACGGGGGAGGTGGTGCTGGAAGCGGTTAATCAGTCCTGCTGGCAATCGCAGCCAGCGCTACCGGAGGCGATGTACCAGCTATTGTCCGGGGCGCACTACCGGACTTCCCCGCTCGATCTGCGGCGCATGATGGATGCCCCCGGCCAGGCTTTTCGCTGCGCTCGCGCCAGCGGCGCGGTGGCGGGCGCGCTGTGGCTGGTGGCCGAGGGGGGACTTTCTCCCGAACTTAGCCGGGCGGTGTGGGCAGGGTTTCGCCGGCCGCGCGGGAATCTGGTCGCCCAGTCGCTGGCGGCGCATGGCGGCAGTCCCCTGGCGGCGACGCTGTCCGGGCTGCGGGTCAGTCGGATCGCTGTCCATCCTGCCCGTCAGCGCGATGGTCTCGGGCAGAAGATGATCGCCAGTATCGCCGCCGATGCCGCAGGCTATGACTATCTGTCCGTCAGCTTCGGCTATACCCCTGAGCTGTGGCGCTTCTGGCAACGCTGCGGGTTTATCCTCGTGCGGCTGGGAACCCATCGCGAGGCCAGCAGCGGCTGCTATACCGCGATGGCTCTGTTCCCGCTGACTGCGGCGGGGCACCAGCTCGCGCAGCGGGAGGCGCAGCGGCTGCTGCGGGATGAATATTGGCTTCGCCCGTGGCGGGACGAATCCGCGCCGCTGCCGGCCGTCGCAGACGCTATGCTTAGTGATGAGGACTGGCTGGAAGCGGCGAGCTTTGCTTTCGCCCATCGCCCGCTGGCCGCGGCGCTGGGCTGCCTCAACCGCCTGCTGATGCAGGCCGACATGCCGTTGCCGGCTCTGCGCGGACGTCTGCAGGGGGAAGAGGAAGCCGCGCTGTGTGCTGCGCTGCGGCTGACGGGGCGTAAAGCCCTGCTGGCGAGATGGCGTGTTGAGGCCGCTGACGCCTTGCGCTTCCTCGATGCAGCGCGTGCTGAGGCGCTGCGTCAGCAGGTGGCGCATCTGCAATTATTTTAACTAACTCATTCAGTTAAATGGCATGGTCATATCTGGCGAGCGGCGTAAACTGCCGGCATACACTAAGGAGACAGCCATGAAACACGATCATTTTATTGTTCAAAGCCCTGCGACGCCTGCGCAACAGCTGTTGCTGCTGTTTCATGGTGTGGGTGATAACCCGGTCTCTATGGGGCAAATCGGCAGCTGGTTCGCGCCGCAGTTTCCCGATGCGCTAATTGTCAGCATCGGCGGGGTCGAACCTTGCGGTCCCAACGGTCGGCAGTGGTTTTCGGTGCAGGGAGTGACGGAAGAGAATCGTCAGCAGCGCATCGATGCCATTATGCCGACCTTCATTGACATTGTGCGCTACTGGCAGGAGAAAAGCGGCGTCAGTCCACTGGCCACCGCGCTGATCGGTTTCTCTCAGGGGGCGATTATGTCGCTGGAGAGTATCAAAGCGGCGCCAGATCTGGCTTCAAGAGTGATCGCCTTTAATGGCCGCTACGCGACGCTGCCGATGACGGCAACGACGGCCACCACCATTCATCTGATCCACGGGGGGGAAGATCGGGTTATCGACCTGGCGTGGGCGGTGTCGGCTCAGGAGGCATTACAGCAGGCGGGCGGCGACGTGACCTTAGATATTGTTGACGATCTGGGGCATGCCATTGACGATCGCAGCATGCAGTTTGCCATCGAGCGTCTGCGTTATACCGTGCCGAAGCACTATTTTGATGAGGCGCTGAGCGGCAGTACGCCAAAAGGGGACGATATCATCGAAATGCTGTAACCCCAGCGGACGGGGTTACAGGCGGGCAGTACCGCGATAAAGGCAAACTTACGGGTTCTTCGACTGGGCGTGCTTTGGCCAGTCGTCGTCATCGTCCCATTTATCGTTAAAATCGCGGTGCGGCGGCAGATCGGGTTTGTTGTTAAGGAATTTTTTGTGGTCAACGCGGTTCAGATCTTTGATCACGTTGATAATCACCCCCACCAAAAAGACCAGAACCAGAATCCACCAGTGTTTAATAAGCCATTCCATGCACGCTTCCTCTTTACGTCAATTCGTCAGGCGACCAGCTGTTCCATTACGCGTTGATACATCCGTGCCAGCAGCTGCAGGTCGGCGGCGTTCACACATTCATTAATTTTGTGAATGGTTGCGTTCACGGGGCCCAGCTCAACCACCTGCGCCCCCATGCGGGCGATAAACCGACCGTCAGAGGTGCCGCCGTTGGTCAACAGCTGCGGTTTGATCTCATTATAGTGCTCAATTGCGCTCACCACCGCATCCACCAGTTTACCGCGCCCGGTGAGGAACGGCTGGCCGGAGAGCCACCACTCCACGCTGTAACGCAGCTGGTATTTTTCCAGCAGGGAGACCACGCGGGCTTTGATCATCTCGTCCGTCAGTTCCGTACTGAAGCGGAAGTTGAACTGGACGAACATATCGCCGGGGATCACGTTGTTGCTGCCGGTACCGGACTGTACGTTGGCGATCTGCATACTGGTTGGCGGGAAAAATTCATTGCCTTTATCCCACTCGATATTGACCAGCTCCGCCAGCATCGGCGCCGCGCGATGGACAGGGTTATCGGCAAGGTGCGGATAGGCAACATGGCCCTGCACGCCGTGAATGGTCAGGTTGCAGGTCAGCGAGCCGCGGCGGCCGTTTTTCACCACATCGCCGACCACCTCGGTACTGGAGGGTTCGCCGACCAGACAGTAATCCAGACGCTCGTTACGCGCCATCAGCGTTTCCACTACTTTGACGGTGCCGTTTTTGGCGCTGGCCTCTTCATCGGAGGTGATCAAAAACGCCAGTCTGCCGCGATGATTCGGGTACTGCGCGACAAAACGTTCCGCCGCCACCACCATCGCCGCCAGCGAGCCTTTCATATCTGCTGCACCGCGGCCGAACAGCATGCCGTCGCGGATGGTCGGTTCGAACGGGGGGTTGATCCAGCGGTCGGCGTCGCCTGCCGGGACCACGTCGGTGTGGCCGGCGAAGGCCAGCGTCTCGCCGTGGCCGCGCCAGGCCCAGAAATTCTGTGTATCGCCGAAATCCATTGGTTCAACGGTAAAGCCGATCGCACGCAGGCGTTCAATCATTAACGCCTGGCATCCCGCATCATCGGGGCTAAGGGAAGGGCGGCGAATAAGCTGCTGAGCCAGCTCAATGACCGGGCAAGACATAGACTATACCTCGTTAAACTGCTGATAACTTGCTTCACTAAAACCCAGCAGCATAGGACGACCGGGCGCACAGAGCAATGGGCGTTTGATAATCGCCGGCATTTCCAGCATCAATGCGGCGGCGGCGTCGGCATTATCGATGCTGTTGCGCAGCGACTCGTCGAGTTTGCGCCAGGTGGTGCCGCGGGTGTTCAGCAGCGCCTGCCAGCCCAGTTCGGCAATAAAGGTATCCAGTTGCGCGCGGTCAAGGCCATCGGCGCGGTAGTCATGAAACTGATACGCAATCTGATGCGCTTCCAGCCAGCGGCGGGCTTTTTTAATGGTATCGCAGTTTTTAATTCCGTACATGGTGAGCATAGATAAACCTTTCACATTCAATTAAGCGGTTAACTCAGATATTTCCGAATATATAAGTCTTACTGAAATAATACGTGATTCAGATGAATAAATATAACTTTTTACCGGGTATCTCATTCAATTGACGGCGTGGTGAAATTTTGCTCATTCGCGGAAGTGATGTGAGGCTATTAACAATATTGCGAAAATGTTGCCTGAGAGTGCTCTGCGTCACATAATTTTTACATACGAAACGGCATAGTGGCGGCAACCAGAGGTTTTATCTCTGTCAGACGTCCACAAGACAATCAGAGCAATAGGGGAGCCCAACTTCCCATCAGCAATGAAGTTATATAGAATCGACCATAATAATAAGAGAGGCTATTATGATTGAACATGAACTGGGGAACTGGAAAGATTTTATTGAAGGCATGCTTCGTAAATAAATTTCCGCAATGTGAGCAGGGGAATAACGCGAAGTAAATAAGCGCGTCATCGTTCTGAACACATAAAGAAGGCGACCTTAAGGGTCGCCTTTTCTGTTATTAAGGCTCGCCGCCAACGCCCGACGGCTTATTGCGGACGCTCCTTCAGCGGAAAGCGGCGACGTACCAGCACAAAAAACAGCGGCACGAAAAAGATGGCCAGCACGGTGGCGGAGATCATCCCGCCCATCACCCCGGTACCGACCGCATGCTGGCTGCCGGAGCCGGCACCGGTGCTGGTCGCCATCGGCAGCACGCCGAAGATAAACGCCAACGAGGTCATCAGGATGGGGCGCAGGCGCTGACGGCAGGCCGACAGCGTGGCGCTGAGCAAATCCTGGCCTTTCTCGTTCAGCTCGTTGGCGAACTCAACGATCAGAATGGCGTTTTTCGCCGACAGGCCGATCACCGTCAACAGGCCCACCTGGAAGTAAACGTCATTCTCCAGGCCGCGCATCCAGGTCGCCAGCAGGGCGCCAATCACCCCGAGCGGGACCACCAGCATCACCGAGAACGGCACCGACCAGCTCTCGTACAGCGCCGCCAGGCACAGGAACACCACCAGCAGCGAAATCGCGTACAGTGCCGGCGCCTGAGCGCCAGAGAGGCGTTCCTGGTAGGACATGGCGGTCCATTCGAGGCCAAAGCCGGTTGGCAACTGCGCGGCCAGCTTCTCCATCATGTCCATCGCGGTGCCGGTACTGATACCCGGCGCCGCCTCACCGACGATCTCCACCGCCGAGTAGCCATTGTAGCGTTCCAGACGCGGCGAGCCGGTCTCCCAACGTGAGGTGGCGAAGGCCGAGAAAGGCACCATCGTGCCGCTGCTGTTGCGGACATACCAGAGCTTGATATCGTCTGGCAGCATCCGGTATTTCGCCGCTGCCTGGACG
>OGTN01000104.1_pt1 | contig 49693 bp, 29 predicted proteins | sample 1574591 | NCBI WGS metagenome assembly OGTN01 (sample SAMN03295830, study PRJEB24534) | human gut metagenome | isolation source: fecal sample 5 from infant 4 | host: Homo sapiens | place: USA: Pittsburgh, PA | collected 2014-07
TAAATGAAAAGAGAGACTCGAGCTAACGAGCCTCCCCAATATTTGACATAGAGCCTTTCTTTCTCCTTTTTCTAAATCCATCTTGAGAATGTATAAAAAAAGTCCTTACTGTTTATAAAAAACAATAAGGACGAATTATATCCGCGTTACCACCTATTTTGCATAAATGAATGCCACTCTCAAGTACCAACATACTCTATCTCTGTAACGGGAGCTCCCGGAAAAGTCTAATATCGACTAATCCCATCAGAGGCCATGTTCATCTTTCTTTTCCTTTGACCCTCTCACCAAACGGGCTTCTCTGTAAAATTCCAAGTAAGATTACTCTTCTCTTCAAATGGTTTATAATTAATTTTTAATTATGTTAACACCTTTTTTTAAATGTGTCAACACTATTTTAATTTTCTTAAAATTTCGTCTACTCTATCTCTTAGGTCAAATAAATTTTCCCTAATCTCCTTTATTTCTCTATTTACGCGAAGGTCTGTAAAGATGTTGTCGAAGATTACATCAACAAAGAAATCATAACTTGTGTCGCTAATTTCTTCATCTAAATTTATTCTCACATCGCCAAGTTCTTTTTTTGCAATTTCTAATTTTTCGCGAATAATTTCCAAGCCAGAGTTGATGTCCTTTATCTTTCCTCTTTTTACAAAGCCAACTAAACTTGAGTCAGCAAAAATATCAAAGATGCCCCACCTACTTGCACTTTCTGTCTCTTTTATAACTGTGTCAATTTCTTCTCTTAGATCTAAAAGTGCCTCTCTGGCTTCCTTTATTTCCTTTAAGTCAGACATATTTCCTCCTATTCTGGATCTTCTATTTCATTGGATTCCTTAGATATAACTGCCCTGTCTCCTGGCTTTAAAATAGTATTTCCCCTTGGCACAATTATTTCTCCACTTGGAGTCTGTACCATAATTATGAGCTCATCTTTTCCAATGTGAATGTCTCTTACTCTCTTATTTGCCCACTTATGTGTTTCAGAAATTTTTATTTCCAGTAGGTCCTCTCCAGTTGCATCAAAATATCCTTCGCCACCCAGGACGATCACATCGCCATCTCTAAGATAAGTGTCGCCCCTTGGGACAATGCTCTTGCCCTCTCTTTCTATCTTTGCAATTATTATGTTAAAGGCAATTTCTATATCTGATATTTTTTTATTCACCCAAGGAGAAGTTTTTGATACATGAGTTTTTATAAATTCAAGATCTGTCTTGTCTGAATAATAGTTAAAGGTCCTAAGAACTGTGTCGTCTGGATCATACATGTCAAGCTTTTTCGTGGCAAAGGGCAGTGCCGTTCCCTGGATTAAAAGTGAAAATATACAAATTACAAAAACTATGTGGAAGATGTCAATAGATAGGTTTATATCCCTATTTACAACCATTATGGCAAAGGCAATGGCTGCTGCTCCCCTAAGTCCTGCCAGGGAAATTAGGGTTAGCTGATTTTTTTTCATCTTAAAGGGCGCCATAAGTCCAAAGACTGTAAGTGGTCTTGCCACTAAGAGCATGAAGATTGCAATGACAAAGCCTATTGGTAAAGCCTTTATTATTAAATTTATGTCTGATAATAGTCCCAAGAGGAAGAACATTGCTATTTGGAAAATCGTTGAAAGTCCGTCGTAGAAAAATACTACATCTCTCTTCCTTCTAAACTCGTGGTTGCCAATGTAGATGCCAAGGATGTATAGTGCCAAGAATCCATTGCCGCCAGCTAGTGATGTAAGGGCATAGGTTCCTATCATCATTGTGGCTATAAAAACTGAAAAGAGTCCGTCTTCGTCAAGAGATAAAATTTCTATAAGCTTTATAAAAATAAAGCCCAGTAAAAATCCTCCAATTACTCCAAGAGCAACTTGTTGCAAAATTATTAATGAAACGGAGACGCTATAGCCTGATAGAAGTGACAAGAAGACCATAGTCATGGTATAAGCTGTAGGGTCGTTGGACCCACTTTCGATTTCAAGAAGTGGCGCAGTGGAATATTTTAGGTTTAGGTTTTTTGAAACTAAAATATTTGATACGGCTGCATAGTCAGTAGAGGCAACTACTGAACCAAGTAACATTGATTCTAAAAAATCAATTTTTAAAATGTAGTGGCAGAAAAGTCCCGTAAGTATGGCTGTGACAAAGACGCCCAAGCTTGCAAGGCTTATGGATTGTCTTGCAGTTGATCGACCCATAGTCCAGTTGGTACCAAAGCCACCGTAAAAAATTATTATCATAAGGGAAAGACTTGCAATATTTTCTGCAACTTTAAAATTGTTAAAATCATAGCCCAGGGCAGAAAAGATAACTCCCATTGCCAAGAACAAAAGCAGGGCAGGAAGACCTGATCTATTTGAAATTTTTGTGGCTATAATTGCTAGTAAAAGTACCACCGTTATAAGTAACAGATTCATTATTTCCCTTCTTTCTTTTAAAAAAGGAACTGCCTAAGACAGTTCCATATTTTTTTATATCCCATTTTTATTAAAATACTCAAAATTTAAATTTTATTTGCAGACTTAAAGACATAGAAAAGTAAAGCAGTTAAAGCATAAAAGCCAAGTAATACAAAAAACAAGCTCTTATTTTTGCTTATTATAGACATGAGTAGTGTTAAAAAAACTATTAATATAGCAAGGACAATTTGTGCCATCCTAAGAGTCTCATTTATTGCACCTGCACTTGTCTTTATATATTGGTTGGCAAGAACTGAAATCATTACAAGAGTTACTAGAAAAATTACTATTTTTTCTAGTATTTTTAAAATCTTATCTCTTTTCATTTTCACTATTATAGGCCTTAATGCCTTCTCTTAAAATTCTCATTGCCTTTCTCAAGGAATCAGCCTTAAGTACAAAGGCAAGTCTTATCATTTGCTTTCCTTCTTCTTTGTCTTTGAAAAATCCCTTAGCTGGTGCAAACATAAGAGTTTCACCGTCTATGTCGAAGTTTTCAATCATCCAAACTGCAAATTTTTCTGTGTCATCTACAGGAAGTTTTGGCATTACATAAAAGGCTCCCTTTGGTTTTTTTACAGTTACGCCAGGAATGTTAATTAGTTCTTCGTAGATTACATCTCTTCTCTTTTGATATTCCTTATTTACAGCTTCAAAATAGCTTTTGTCAATTTCATATAATTTTGCTGCTGCCACTTGTTCAATTGTTGATGAAGCAAGTCTGCAGTTGCAAAGCTTATTTATTCCGTCGTTAAATCTCTTGTTCTTTGATGCAACTGAACCAATTCTTGCACCACAAGCACCAAATCTCTTGGAAATGGAGTCAATTAAAATTAAATTTTCTTCTAGTCCTTCCACTTCTCCAAAGGACTTATAAGTGTTGCCATCGTAGACAAACTCTCTATAAACTTCGTCTGCAATAATGTATAAGTCGTGCTTCTTTGCAAGATTTACAATCCTCAAAATTTCTTCTTCAGAATAAAGAGCTCCCGTTGGATTAGTTGGGTTGGAAAGCAAAATTGCAACTGTCTTATCTGTAATGTGCTTTTCAATTTCTTCTTCATCTGGGATAGCAAATCCCTTGTCTGGATCAGTTTTAAAAGCTTCAAGCTCAATGCCCAGTTGTTCAAAAACTGTCATGTAATTTGTGTAGAAGGGGTCTGTTGTAAGAATAACATCGCCTTCATTGGCAATTACTTGGAAGGTAAATAAAATTGCTTCACTTGCACCGTTAGTGATGTAAATATCATCGGCATCAAATTTTATATTTCTCTTTTTATAATAATTTGCAGTGGCTTCTCTCAGCTCAAGAAGTCCTTGTGCGTAAGCGTAAGGAAGTGGTCCTCTCCTAAAATTTTGAAAAGTTTCATAATAAATATCTGGCACATCAATATCTGGAGCCCCAATATTTAGTTCATAAATCTTTTTCCCTTCCTTTTTTGCCTTGTCAGCATAAGGCATAAGCTTTCTTATTGCTGAATATTCTATTTTTTCAATTCTTTCTGATAGTTTCATCTTTTCTCCCTTCCTTGCCATCTAAGGTCCGGTCCAAAAAAACTAATTGGCACAAATTTTTGAAAAACTCTGGAGAAAACTCTGTCTGTGTAAGTTTCTGAAAGTTCCTTTGGCGATAAATTTGTGGAAATTAATGTTTTCTTGCCTCGCAAAAGCCTTGTATTTATAATGTTAAAAATTTCTGAAGTTGTAAAAGAATTTACAAACTCAATGCCAAGATCATCTACGATTAAAAGATCGGACTCAAAGTACAAATCATACCTATCATCATCTATGTTCTTAAATTTTCTATCTTCAATTGTCTTTAAAACTTCATAGGCAGTCTGATAAATAACTATGACATCCTTATTTATCAGTTCAGCTGCTATTGAGTTAAGTAAAAAGGTCTTGCCCTGACCAGTTGGTCCCCAAAGGAGTAAATTCAAATCATTCTTCTCATCAAAGGTCTTGATAAAATTCTTTGAAAGTGCGAGAATATTTCTCATATTTTCTCTTGGAGACATATTATATTTTTCATAAACTTTTTCAGAAAAAATATTTAAGTCAAACTTGTCAAAATTTTCCTTCTCAAGCATATAAGAAATGGAGGACATGTCATATAGCTCTGAAACAATTAATTTCTTTAAGCAGTGACATTTCTCATTGTCTTCATTTATTCCTGTGTCGTGACAATCCTTGCAAGTGAATATCTCACTTAGATAGTCTCTAGGATAGCCCATTTTTTCTAAAAAGTCCATCTTTTTGAGCTTTAAATTGTAAATTTTTTCCGATTCTTCAAGGGACTTGTCCTGGTTTGGATTTTTAATCTGCTCAATTGATGCTCGAAGGGCAATATCTCTTATTAGTCCATCAATTTCTCTTATTTCAGGAATTTTTTTGTAAATTTCTTCCAATCTCTTTTCCTGAATTTCTGCATTTTCCCTTCTCAGGTTTTCGTAATAACTACTTATCTTTGCCGTCAGTTCCATAATCAACACCTAATTTTTTAAAGCCTTCGCGCTGCTTTCTCATTGCCACATCAAAAAGTTCTTCTTCAGAATACTTGTCAGTGATCTGCTTAAAATTGTGAAAAGCAGTTGGCTTTCTCTTCTTTTTCTTTTGATCCTTATCTTCGATTTCTTCTACAGAATTTATGCCAAGCTCCTTCCACTTCCTAAGAATGGCGTCAACATAGGAGACATTGGGCTTGGAAATTTTTGAAGTTCTGTTGCAGGCGGCAAGGATTAGGTCCTTTGAAAAATTAAATTCGTCAAACCAAGAATTAATAATATTAAAATCAGCTTGAGAGAATTTTTTGTCCACGCCAATATAGCGCATGACCTTTTTATACCTGTAATATTTTAGGTCGTGCTCAATGTAGGACTTCTCCACATCTTCCATGGTTCTAATGTTGTCCTTGGACCAATTTCTCACTACTTGTTCAACATAGGAAATATTGTAGATGCCCTTGATCTCTGTTGTGTAAAAAAATGCCTCTTCAATTAAATCTGCTGGCATATTGTAAGAAGTTATCCAATTTATTATGTCAATTTTTTTCATTGGAGCAATGGGCTCTCTCATTAAAAACTCAGCCCTTGTAAGTAGGTTGGCATAGGTTGGATTTTCTACAATTTCTGAATAGCCCTTTTCATCCTTTTTCTCTTCCTTTAAGTTGTAGACATTGTTTATGTAAAGTTCCTTTAAGTTTATAAACTTTACCTTGTCCCCTTCAAGCTCAACTATGCCCATCTTTTGCCAATACTGCCAAGCCCTATTGACATCAGACTCCAGTATGCCAAGGTAATCGGCGAGCTTTTCGTTAGTGATGTCTTCTCTATTTTCTCTGGCAAATTTGTAGCCTAAAATATAAACTTTTACAAATTCGCCATTGGCGCCAGGCATAAAATCATTTATAAAAATATTTTCTAGGGAAGTTTCTCCTAGGTCGTATTTATTTTTTTCTAGTAAAAACATATCTCACCAATCTCTTTCCAGGTCTAATTCCATTTTTATGGCATAGTTATAAGTTCTGTTAAAAATAATTTTAAAAGACTCACTGTGCTCTTTAAAGTCGGGATTATTTTCGTCGTAATTGCCATTAGTAAAGCGCATGAGAAATTTATTTTTCTCCTTAAAGCCCAGGCTCTCATAAACTTTTATGGCTCTCTCATTATAAGTTGCGGCAAATAAAATTATCTTTCTAAAGCCTCTCTTTTTTAAGTCATCTAAAAAGATCTTAAGAATTTTTTTGCCAATGCCCCTATTTATATAAGAGGGATCAAGAACTACTCCCAGCACTCCTCTTTTTAAAAATTTGCTGATGTTTTTTAAAGACAGGTAGCCAATAATTTTTTCTTCAAGGAGAACTACATAGTATTCCGAGAAGGCCTTGTTGGTCTTCCACCTGTACCAGTCCTCAATATCTTTTTCTCTCTCTTCAAGAAAATTATATTCTAAAAATAAAATTGAGTCATGTCTTCCCCAATTTCTAAAAGTAAAAACATCCTCTAAAGTCATTTTTCTAAAAGTCAGAGCTGAAAAATTTTCCATAGGAGCCTCCTGCAAGTTATTATATACTATTTTCTCATCTCTATAAAGAAGTATCGCCTTTTTAAATTTTTTCCTGGCAATTTTTCTTTTTATATATAAAGTTTAATTTTATTTCATTTTTTTTAATTTATGTTAAAATAAAGTAAGGTAAATAAAAAAAATTATACAATTCGTAACGGGGAGAACTTTTATGAGAAAAAATGAAAATTTAGATGAAATTGATATCGAAATTTTGGAACTCTTGAGAAAAAACGGAAGGATGAGCCACGAAGATATTTCAAAAAAATTAAATCTTACAAGACCTGCCATCCATAGAAGAATATATAAGATGGAAGACGCTGGTTTTATTAAGGGCTACAAGGTCCTAGTTGATTGGCAAAAAATCGGCTACAATGTAGACACTTATGTCCTTGCCAAGGTCAATACAAATGACTTCAAGGGACTAATCTCTAAGATCATGGAAATAAAAGATGAAAAATTTAAAATTTTTGAATGCTACAGAGTCACTGGCGAGCACTGCATTATGCTTCGCATAAAAACTGTGAACACTTCCGACCTCACTAGGTTTTATGATATGATTTTAAAGATAGATGGAATACTTGACACGAAAACTCTATTGATTTTGTACTCAGAAAAGGGAAACGACGAAATTTTTACAAAAATTGATAAAGAATAAAGGATGGTTTTATGGAAGAGAAAATACTCGTAGTAGACGATGAATCTGCAATATCTGATATTATTAAATTTAATTTTGAAAAGGAAGGATACATCATTGACACTGCCGACAACGGCAAAAGTGCCATTGAACTTGCAGGTGAAAATAATTACGATTTAATTCTACTTGACATTATGATGCCAAAATTAAACGGCTTTGAAGCCCTAAGAGAAATTAGAAAGTCCTCTGATGTGCCTGTCATTATGCTGACAGCAAGAGAAGACGAAGTGGATAAGGTCCTTGGCCTTGAACTTGGGGCAGACGACTATGTGGTTAAGCCCTTCTCTATGAGAGAACTCCTTGCCAGAGTCAAGGCAGTACTAAGGCGCTTTGATGCCCAAGAAAAAAAGGAAGAAGACACAAGAGTTTTAAAGGTAATGGACCTTGAAATTGACTTAAATAAATACCAAGTTAGAAGAAAGGGCGAAAATATTGAGTTGACTCTTCGCGAGTTTGAACTTTTAAAATATTTAGCTTCACACCCAGGCGTTGTCTTTTCAAGAGAAGAACTCCTTGAAGAAGTTTGGGAATATGAATACTATGGCGATATAAGAACAGTGGATGTTACTGTGAGAAGACTCCGCGAAAAAATCGAAGATGAAAACAAAGACTTTAAATACATCAAGACTAAAAGAGGAGTTGGATACTTATTCGCATCAGATAATGGTGAAGGCTAATGAACCACTCTATTAAATCTAGATTTATTTTAATTTATGTTGTACTTGTTTTGATTTCCATGTTTATAGCATCTACCTTTATAATCGATAGGCTTGAAAATGTGCAAATCGAAACTGCAACTACTGCCATGGTAAAAACCATGGACACCCTTGCAACTACAACATCAGCTTTTTTTAAAGATAATAATTATAAAACACTACCCCAGCTTGACCAAACCCTAAAATACTGGGGTATTTCCAGTGAAGAATCTGCCTATATTATCTCCTCTGATGAGGCGCCAAAAATTCTTGCCTCCACAAAAAATATTTCACAAAAGGACTCCATGGATGCCTATTCCTTTAAGTCCATAGAGCCAAAACTTGTCATGGACGCACTAAAGGGCAAGACTCGCGAAAAAATTGTGGAATACAAAAACGAAGGCAATGTAGAAAAACATATTGCCAGGCCAATTTTATCTGGCGACGGAAAAATTCTTGCCATTATTTATATGACGAGAAACCTAAATTCTATTTACTCTGTAATTGAAGACTCCAAGGTAATAATTACTTACGCAACAATAATTTCCCTTATCACAACTTCAATCTTGGGATATTTTATTGCCAACTCCATTACAGGTCCCATTCGTACTCTCACAAAAAAGGCAAAGGCCATGGCAAAGGGTAACTTTAACCAAAGCGTTGAAGTAAAAAGTGACGACGAAATTGGTGAACTTGGTCTCATGTTTAACTTCTTAACTAAGGAACTTCGCGAAACTATAGAAAAGATGGACCTTGAAAGATCAAAGCTTGACACTATTTTTAACTACATGGCTGAAGGCGTAATTGCCATTGACAGAAACAACAAACTCATTCACGCCAACTCCATTGCCAAGAAAATTTTAAATATTTCTGAAAAGGACTTTAACCGTGAAATAAATTTAAAGAGTATTAACCTCTACAACATTGACTACAAAAATGAAGAGAGCCTAAAGGGTGAAGAGCTGACAAAAATTTCTGACACCTTTTATAAAATCAAGTACGCACCCTACAAGTCCGATGCTCTTATAAATTCTGGGCTGATAATAGTATTACAAGATGTAAATAAAGACCACATGCTTGACATTATGCGTAAAGAATTTGTGGCAAATGTAAGTCACGAGTTAAAGACTCCTATTACAACTATAAAATCCTACACAGAAACTCTTCTTGACAGCGACCTAGATAGGGAGTCTGAAAAGAAATTCTTAAAGGTTATTGACAGAGAAAATTCAAGAATGTCTAGGATTGTAACAGACCTATTATCTCTATCAAACATTGACTACAACAAGGACAACTTGCATCTTGTTAAGTTTGACACCTACGAATTTATTGACGAGGCAATTGAGTCACAATCTCTACTCATTACGCAAAAAAATCACAAAATAGAACTAGACATAGACATGGACATAAAGGACATTTATGCCGACAGAAATGGGGCAGACCAAATTCTTACAAATATTATCTCCAACGCCTGCAAGTACACGCCAGAAAATGGAAAAATTTCCATCACTGCCAAAAATCTTGATGACTTTGTTGAGATAAGGGTAACTGACAACGGCATAGGCATACCTAAGGAAGACTTGCCGCGAATTACAGAGAGGTTTTACCGAGTTGAAAAGGGAAGAAGTAGGGAAATGGGCGGCACTGGTCTAGGCCTATCTATTGCCAATGAAATGATAAAATCCCTTGGCGGAAGTCTAAAGGTTGAATCAGTTTTTGGTCAGGGCACAAGTATTAGGCTCCTATTTAAAGCAGGTGATGAAGATGAAGAAATTTCATAAATCTTTATCCACCCTTGCCATAATTTTTTTGATCCTCCTCTTAGTTTTTCAATCGAAAAATCTTTGGCTCTCCTTTGACACAAGAGACGAAAGCGAAAAAACCATTGGCGATGTAAATGAATTTTTAAAGGAAATTTTAACTCCCCAAAGAGTTATTGCAAACTTTGGCGAGAGGGACCACTACATGACAACTGACCTTGGAGAATATTGGAAGGAAACTGCCGAAGACATTTCTGAAAAACTCCAAAGGGCAACTTCTGAAAATTTAAAATTAATTGACACAGAAGAGTATTTAAACCTTCAAAAGGAAAAATCCCTGGTCTTTAAATTTAATTCGCCCCTATCAGGTTCAGTTTTTGTAAATTTAATTGGCGACGACAGAAATTCCAACGACATAAACCTAAGCGTGGACTCCATTTATATATCTGACACTGGAGAAATTTACATCTCTGGCAGCAAGAGTTTTTACAAGCTTATAGACATCAAGGTGGACTTTCCCATTGAGGACATCTTAAGTGAAGTAAAGGCCAAGGGCCTTCGCGCCATAAACTTTTATGAAGCCTATGGAATTAAAAAGGACATCTACATTCCCGATGAGGACTACCTCTCTCTCCAAGAGGTCTCCTATGTGTCTGGCCTTTATAATTTGGAAGAGGGCAAGAAGTCAACTCTTGCCGAAAGATTTTTAGATGTGCCCATTGACTACATCAGAGAAATAACTGTAGATGGCAAAAACACCTACATCTACGAAAATGAGTACCTCTCACTATCCTCTGAAGGCATAATAGAATATTCTCTTGAATCACTTTTTGATGTGAAGTCAAGAGACCTCAACAAGTGCCTAGACAGGGCTGTGGAATTTATTGCCCAAAAGACTGGCATAAGCTCTGGCATTTACCTTGAGAAGATTGAGCCCTGCGACTACAACGAAAACCTTGGCTACAGATTTTTCTTTAACCTAAAGGACGGACAAATACCTCTAGTTCTCCCTTCAAAGGACCACAGCTTTATAGAAATTGATGTCTACTCTGAATTTGTAAAAAATTATCGTGAGTACTACATCAGAAAGGACGACAACCCAATTTACAAGAGAGAAAAAATTTATTTGGAAGCCATTCACAGGATCATAAATAAAAATAGTGACCTCTTTGATGACAAAAAGGCCATGGATGTCCTAGCTTCAGTGGACAATTTAAACCTTGTCTACCTAAGCTTTAGCAGCCAGGAGGCAGAGGCACCCATGCTTGTCTACGAGATGACTTATATGGGAAATATTTATTATTTTAACACTGAAAGTGGAAAGCTAATGATGGTAAGGTAGTATTATGGATTGGAAAAAAATTAAAAAAATTTTAATAATAGCCCTCTTAGTTGCCAATGCAATTTTATTTTGCTACTCAAATTACAATAATTTTAGGCTGAGAAACGAATCCACTAGAATAGATTTTGTAAGGGAAGTTAGTGACCTCTTGGCAGAAAAAAATATAAGCCTTGACACAAATATCCCAAGGCGAAGTAAAAAACTTCCTTCAGTCCTAGTTTCCTTTGAGACATCATCTGAAGAAGACATCAATGACAGATACTTCAGGGGCAAGGGCAAGGTGGCAAGACCAAGTACAGACCTTGCAGAGATTTCTCTTGGCGACGAATATGTAAACCTCTTAAATGGCAGGAGGGTTTTCTATGAAAATAGGAACAAGAAAAATAAATATAAGCTAGATAGCCTTGAAGAGGCGCAAAATATTGCCCAAAAATTTTTATTGGACAAAAAATATGACACCAGAGACATTTATCTCTCCTACTACCAAGTAGATGGCGACAAATATATTTTAAATTACACAAAAATTTTCGACTCCCTGCCAGTTGAGTCTTCCTACACAAATTTTGTCATTGACGCGAGAGGTGTCATGTCCATGGATAGACTTTGGCTTGATGTCTTAAATAAGTCTGAACAAAAAATACATCTGGCACCAGCAGGTCGCACCCTACTATCTCTTTTAAATAAGACAGAATACTACAACAAGACCATAGAAAAAATTTCCCCTTGCTTTTACTTTAACCCCGAAGACCAGGGCTATATTGAAGACATAACACGGGCAGTAAATGGTCGTGCCATACCTGCCTGGAAGGTGAAATTTACAGACGGAGAATACACTGTCCTCTCCAATTACTAAGCTTAACAAATCACTGAGCCTGTGATAAAATAAGCTTTGGAGGTTTTTATGAAATTTTGCTCTTTGGCAAGTGGCTCATCAGGCAACTGCCAATATATTGAATATAAAAATACAAAAATAATAATAGATGCTGGACTTTCTGGCAAAAAAATCGAAGAAAACTTGGAAGAAATTGGGGTAAAGGCAAGTGAACTTGACGCAATCTTTGTCACTCACGAGCACATTGACCACATAAAATCTGTGGGCGTCTTGTCAAGAAGACACAAGCTAAAAGTTTTCTCCAACATGATGACCCTAGATGCCATGTTGCCAACAGTGAAAAAGCTTGACCCAAAGAAGACCTTTATCTTTGAAAATGGCAAGAGCTTTACCTTTAAGGACTTAGAGATCATGCCAATATCCACCTTCCACGACTGTGCAAGTGGCTGTGGCTTTGTCATAAGTGGCGACAAAAAGATTTCTCTCTTGACAGACACAGGCTGGGTCAACGCCGATGCCATGGAAAAAATGGATGGGTCAGAACTTTTTTATCTTGAATCCAACCACGATGTGGACATGCTAATGCAGGGGACCTACCCCTACCAAACAAAGCAAAGGATCTTGTCCACTAAGGGCCACCTTTCCAACGAAAACGCAGGAGAAGTCCTATCAATGATCTTAAAAAAGAAAAAAGAAAAAATTCTCTTGGGCCACCTTTCAGCTGACAACAATTTGCCAGACCTTGCCCTAAAGACCATAAACGACCTGCTCTTGCAAGACCACAAGGAAGAAAGCGTGGACTACACCATAAATGTTGCACCAAGATTTTCGCCATCGGAAGTCTTTGAGCTTTAAAAATTTTTTTAAAGGGAGGAAAAATTTGAACATATTAGTTACTAATGACGACGGAATTAACGCCGAAGGCATAGAAGTCCTTGCAAAGGCACTGATAAAAGAAGGCCACAAAGTTACAATTGCGGCGCCAAATGTAGAAAACTCTGGCAAGTCTCATGCCATAACTTTTAAGAGCCCCCTAATAGTCCAAGACGCCAAGCTTGAAGGTCTTGAAGGCGTAAGAAGCCTATGCGTCTATGGGACGCCAGCTGACTGCGTAAGAGCAGCTGTGCATTTACTTGACGAAAAATTCGATTACTGCTTCTCTGGAATAAACTCTGGCTACAACACTGCCACAAATGTTCTCTACTCAGGCACAGTTTCAGCTGCCATTGAAGCAAATTTATTTAACATACCAGCAATTGCAGTGTCAGCTCAATGGGTGAAGGGTCACTCCAAGTTTAACTCAGCAGCAAAAGTTGCCATGGATGTCTTTAATAAACTTGAGGACTTTAAAAAGCTTCAGGTCCTAAATATAAATGTGCCCTACCTTGACTACGAAAACTTAAAGGGAATAGAAGTCTGCAAGGTTGGCGCCGATGTCATGTCCATCTACGACATATCTGAAGACGGCCAAGGCTACAACATGAAGCTAAAGGGCTTCCCCAAGGAGAACAACGGCAAGGACTCAGACATCTATTATCTGGGACAAGATTATGCAACAGTTAGCCCACTTCTTTACGATGTGACAAACCTAACTCTAATCAATGAGTTAAAGGAAATTTTAAAATAAGTTTGGAGAGAAAATCGTGAACTACAAATTTACTTTGATCTTTTTAATAATTTTAATTTTTGGAATAATTTTTAGAACTATTATGTAATGCGGAAAAAACATTGTAAGCTGCGAAAATAATATGTGAAGACTAATAAAAATATGTGAAGACTAATATAAGATGAGATTTAAAAAGTCCTGGCGACTTTTTATTTTTTTGCTATAATTTAGTAAAGAGGTGATAGTGTGAAAAAATTTATACCTATAATTTTTGCCCTGGTCTTAATATTTTCTTCTTGCAATAAAAAAGAAAAGAGCCTATATGACTTTAAGACAGATTTTGTGGGCGACAACACAAGGGTCTCACAAATAGTTTATAGACAGGACTATCCTAAAAATTTTGAGACAGGGGAAATAAAAATCCTATCAGATAAAGAGCCCTATGGCTTAAAAGTCTTCTGCAAAAATTTTGAAGGTCTAGAAAAAGAAGACCTATTTAAAAATGCAGCCACAACCTTTGCCCTAATAAAAAATTTGGACAATTTATCTTATGTAGATGCTGACGAAAAAGAAATATTTAGCTTTAGTCGAGCTGAAGTGGAAGAAGAACTTCAAAAAAATGATACAAGTCTTGACAAAATATCAGAAGGCCAAGAAAGCCTAGAAAATTTTATAAATAAATAAAGAACTCTCTCAGAAAACTGGGAGAGTTTTTGCTTGCAAATCTTTAGAAATTTATTTAGAAAATTATTTTAAATTTTTTGAAAATTATTTAGAAACTAATAAAAAAATGGGGGAGACCTCTAATAATTTCTCCTGCCAAAAATTTCCAATTAAGAAAAAATTCACAGAGGCAAAAATTTTGTCAGCAAAAAATTTTTTGAAGATATTTAAAAAGTGCAAAAATTTTTCAGCCTTTAAAATTTTTTAAATAAAAATATCTGTTAGATATTTACTCCCCAACAGATATTATAGAGCCATATTATAAAGCAAAAAAAGAGAAGGATTACTCCTTCTCTAATTTTTTTCTATCTAGGATTTCTTTGAAACTTAGCTTTAACAATTTCAAATCCATCTGTGTTGATGTTAAATAGATTGTTGTCTTCCTTAATCCAGTGTGCCCTGTAAAGGTCCTTCTTGTATAAGAAAGTGTTGCTTGCACAAAGAATATCTTCGTAAGACCACATATCCTTCTTGACATCTTTGTAAGTTATTAGATTCTTGTCATTGTTTATAATATAAGTCTTGTCGAGAACCCTATTGAAGGCCTTGTTAGAAACTGCAGCAACTTCTTCTCTTGGGATGAACTTGTCGCCTTCATAAGTTGCAAGTCCGTCAGAGTAAATCTTTAACCAGCCTTCCTTGTAAGCTGCTTCGATTTCAGCCATTGCCCAGTGTCCATCTTTAAGCTTCATGTGGTTGCCACTAACATCTCCAAGTTCTTGGAATCTCTTAAGAGTAGCAATCCATTCATTTCTTGTAATCTTATCTTGTGGCTTAAAATTGCCATCGTCATAACCAGCAAATACCTTAGCTTCAGTTACAATCTTGACAGCTCTAGTGTACCAAGCTTCTCCAATGTCCTTGTAAGAAAGTTTGAAGTCAGGATTGTACTTGTAGCCATCTTCAACAAGTGCGTTGGCAAGAATTTGCGCAGCTTCAGCACGAGTTAAACCATCCTTAGGTCTAAAGTCTCCCATAAAGCCTTGCATATACCTTACTTCTTTGACATAAGCATTGTCAGCAATTGGTACAGGAACCTTAACAATCTTTTCTTGAACTATAGTCTCGTACCTAATTTCAGGATACCTTGGAATATAAGGTAAATCAGGATAGTTAGGATTCCATGGTTTTGGATCCCATGGATTTGGTTTATCAGGATTTGGCTTATCAGGGTCTGGTGTTGGTGGAGTAGTAGTCTTTTCCCATATAGCTGTCAATGTTACATTAGCTGTTACAGTAATTGTAGCTCCTGGTTGAACTATTTGTGTAGTATCTCCTACTTTCCAACCCTTGAAAGTATATCCATCATTTGTAAATCCATTTGCCTTTACAGTATAAGTTCCTCTTGCATCTGTATCCGCTGCCATTGTTCCTGTTGCAGTTGAGCTACCTGCTTTATAAGTTACAGTATATTTTTTTGCAGGTGCATTATACGTATTTGTTACAGTTAAATTATCTTCACTATAACTTGCTGTATAATTTGCAGGTACATTTTCTTCTACTGCATAGTAAGTGAATACTTTTCCGCTTGGGTCTTGTTTAGCAAGCTTTTCAAACTTGTGAGTTTGTGTATCATCACCCTTAGCTGTTGTAGTAAAGCTACCTACCTTTTCTTGGAATACTTTGCCATTTAATCCATAACCTGTTCTCCAAAGTTGGATTTCTGTGGCTGGCTTTTCTCCGCCAACCCAAACTTTTGTAACAGTTACATCAATGATGTTGTCATTTGTTTCATTTTCGCCAGGTATTTTATTCTTGTTAGTAACCGTAATAGAACCATTTGGATTTTCTTTTGTTAATGTTTCTTTAGTCTTTGAATATTCAGCTTTATAACCCTTAGTATCTGTTTCTTCAACTTTATAGTCACCATAAGCTAATTTATCTAAAGTCTTAGATTCATTGGCGGCTAATTCAAATGTTTCCTCATAACCATAAGGTCCAGTTACTTTAAACTTAAACTTCAATGGCTCGCTAGCTGCTGGTGCTGGTGCGCGCATCATTGAAAAAGCTTTTAATGCCACTGGTTCATTTTCTAATTTCTTAGTAATAGTTAATTTACCAACCTTATCTGTACCTGGATCTGTTGAATCGCCTTTAAGCTTGTTAGTTAAGTTTAAAGTGCCTTCTCCACTTACGGTCCAATTTTCTTTTTCAGCTGGGTTAGTAAATACTTCTTTTACAAAGTAAATATATTCAACTCCATTAGCATCATACTTATCAACTTTGCTAAATGTTACGCTGTTATTTTCCAATGCAGTTGCTTCTTTAACTATTTCTTCAGTGCCAGCTTGACCAGCCTTTCTCCAAAGCTCAAATTTAACTTCTGGAGTTGTGAAGTTTGGAGTGTTACCTTCTGCGTCTTGCCAAGCCTTTGTAGCTGTAATGTCAATTTTTTCTTGTTTTGGTATAAACTTCTTGTAGCTTGCAGTGAAGGTTTCAGTTTTTACATAGCCAGTTGTTGGTACTGCTGGTGTCCACTTGTCAAAAGTCTTTTCTTTATCAGCTACAGCATTTCCGTCTTCATCTTTTACAGGCACTGCCTTAATTTCATCAAGCTTAGCCTTAAGATCTGTATCTGTATAAGGAGTTCCCTTTAATACATCTATAACTTTCTTTTGTTCTCCGTCAGCAGTTCCAATTCTACCTGCATCTGTTGCATCAAAAGTCAATCTTACATAGCCATCTTCTGGAGTATTTGTTGTTGGATCTTCGATAATTTTATCATAATCTGTATAGGCTGCATAGAAGGTTTCGTTAGCTGTAGATAATACTTTTGTACCTTCTACTGCTGTTCCTTCGCTTGCCTTGTCTTGCCATTCTTTAAATGTTGCTTTTTCCTTAATAGGTGTTGCTATTTTGGCTTTGGCATCGGCAAATGTTGCGATGTCTTTCAATACCCATACATCTTTTGCATCTTCCATTCCGATTTTTCCACCGTTTGCATTAAATGTTACTTTAATGTAGTCGGTATCCTTTGGATCTTCAGTTAGGACTTTGTCTTTTTCATTATACTGAGCTGTATGAGTTGTATCAACATCATAGTTAGTCTTAACTGGAGGAGCCCATTCAGTGAATGTGTATCCGCTGTTTGGAGTAACTTTTGGTGCCGGTACAGTGACATCGGTGTTCTTTAACACCCAATAAGTTGTTGTTCCTGTCAAAGTTCCTCTTGCAGGATCTTGTGTATCAACATCTGCTTTAAAGTCAACTTTTACATAGTTTGTTGTATCTTTTGGATCTTCTGTAAGAACTTTCTTCAAATATTTTGCTGTAATTGTTGTTTCTTTTTCTGTAAATTTGTCTGTTACAGATTCTAGTGTCTTAACTTCTTTGTCCACTGTTGCACTAGGAGTCAACTTGTAAGTCCAAGCCATGTGTTTGTAGTCAACATTTGCCGTAAGCTTTGGAGCATTTAGTGTAACTTCTTTTTCCGGATTTACCCAGAAGATATAAGTTTCAGTGTTTGCTATTGAGCCATGGTCGCCAGCTACAAATGTTACTTTTACAAAGTTATCTGGTACATTTGGTTTATCTTCGCCCGGTTTTTGTGGAACAACATCTTTTCCATTGTAAGTGTAAGATGCTACGTGTTTAGTGTCCTCAGTATATTTATCTTTAACTGCAGGTGTCCACTCTTTGAAAGCATAGTTTGTATCTTTTACTTCAATTTCCGGAGTAATCTTTGTCTTATCAATCGTTACGTCCTTTAGTACCCAAACTTCTGCAGAGCCGGTTTTAATACTTCCTTGTGCTGCCGGGTCGAAAGTAACTTTTACATAATCCTTGTCTTTTGGATCTTTTGTTTCAATTATCTTCTTATATTGAGCCTTGTGTTCTGTGTCTTGGCTATAAGAAGTTTTAACTGCTGGATCATATTTAATAAATTTCCAGCCAGGATTTGCTGTAACTGTTGGTACATCAAATTTCACTGGTGTGTCTTTTAGTACCCAGTAAGATTTTACTGTTTTATCTTCTGGCAACTTACCATTGCTTTCAGCATTGAATTTAACTTCTACATAAGCATCAGTATCTGTTGTCGGTTTTTCTTCAAGTACTTTCTTTAAATATTTTGCTGTAATTGTTGTTTCTTCAGCTGTGAAAGTATCTGTTACAGATTCAAGTGTATTAACTTCTTTTGTTCCGTAAGTCCAAGCTACATGTTTGTAGTCGTCGTTCGCTGTAACTGCTGGTGCTGTTACTGTAACTTTAACTTTTGGATTTACCCAGTAAGTTGTTGTTGCATCTGCCGCAAATTCACCATTAGCTCCTTTGTCAAATACTACTTTTACAAAGTCAGCTGGTACATCTGGTTTTTCTTCTCCAGGCTTTTGTGGAACTACATTTTCTCCTGTGTAGGCAAAAACTGCATTGTGAGTTGTGTCTTTACTATAAGAAGTTTGAACTGGTTCTTTCCATTCTTTGAAAGCGTAATTTGTCTTTGCTTCAACTGCAGGAGTTTTTAATTCTACTGTTTCATCTTTTAGAACCCAGTATTCTTTTGTTTCACCGTCTTTAATCTTGCCGTGGTCTTTAGCAACAAATTCAACTTTTACATATTCATTATCAGGATTAGTTGTTCCTGGTACATTTGGTTGGTCTGGTCCTGGAACTACTTTCTTCTTATATTGAGCTGTAACATCTGTATCTACAGCAAAAGTGTCCTTTACAGATGTTGTTGCATCTGCTCCACTTGTTGTCTTATTTTGGCTATTTACGCTGTAAGTCCAAGCTGTGTGTTTATAATCTGCATTTGCTGTAACAGCTGGTGCTGTTAGCGTTACTTCTTTATCTGGGTTTACCCAGTAAATAGTTGTTTGAGATGCAGAGATAAGACCGTGATCGCCTTCTTTAAAGGTTACCTTTACATAGTTGTCAGGAACTACCGGCTTATCTTCGCCAGGTCCTTGTGGAACTACATCTTTTGTAAATTTATATTGTGCAGTGTAAGTTAAATCCTTTGTGATTTGAGTTGCCTTATCTAAAGCATTGCCATCAGAATCTTTCCACTTAGGATTATCTGCTACTTCATAACCAGTATTTGCAGTCACTGTAGGTTCAGTGATGTCATTCATAGTTTTTACAGAATCTGCCTTTGGATTTACATAATACTTTGTTGTACCACCTAGAGTTCCATGATCACCAGGTAAAAACTTAACAGTTACATATCCGTCTGGCTTGTCAGTATCATCGTCTGGTGTTGTGTCTGGAATTATGTCATCAAGTCCTGTGTATTGTGCTGTGTATGTTAAATCCTTTGTGATTTGTGTAGCTGTATCTAATGCAGCATCATTAGCATCTTTCCACTTAGTATCAGCAACTTTAAATCCTTGGTTAGCCTTAATAGTTGGCTGAGTTATATCTGCCATAGTTTTAACAGGGTCTGCCTTTGGATTTACATAGTATTTTGTTTCACCATCTAATGTTCCATTAGTTCTAGGTTCGAAAGTAACTGTTACATAACCATCTGGCTTATCATTACCAGTGCTTGGAATAACATCAGGAAGTTTTTCGTAGTAAATCTTGATAGTTGCCTTGTTATCCATGGCGTATTTTCCGTCTTTAGGGTTTAGTTCAATTCTGTTGAACTTATAGCCTATAAGAGTAGGTGCTGTTTTTGCTGTAAATACATCAGATGCAATTTTTTCATCTAATGTGCCTTCTTTTTCTGTTGGATATTTTTTATCTAAAGTTAATTTATTTCCTTCTCCATCAACGTCTTTTCCGTCTTCAGTGGATATAAATTTAAACTTAGCATCAATTTCCTTGCCATCTAAGTCAAGATAGGAAATTAGGGCACTGGCCTTGCCATAGTGGGCATAGAAAGTATCTCCTGTTGGCTCATACGTTTGTGAATCCCAGCCTTTGAATTGAATTTCGTAATCATCGCCAACTGCTGAACCTTTATCTGCCTTGTCTTGCCATTCTTTAAAATCAAATCCATCTTTTGTTGGGTTGCTGTATGCTTTTTCAAATTCATCTCTGACTTCTTTAAAAGTTACTTTTTCAACGGTAGCGTCGTTTCCGTTAAAGTATACATAGACAGTTTTTTTATCTTTAGGGGCTGCTTCAAATTCACCTGTATTCGCATCAAAGATAACCGGAAAATAAGCAAAAGTATTTGATGGGGTATCTGTTGTTACTTTCTTAAAGTAAGAGTACTTAACTGTATCTAGATTATCAGGATCTGATTGGTCCTTATAATATTTACCCTTTATATCATCTCTACTACTATAGATATATCCCTTAAAATCAGGTCCTGGTTTAGGAAATTCTTCATCACGTGCCTCACTATTTAGTTTGCCTTCTTTTTTTGAAGGGTAGTCTACTCCGTCTTTATGATAGTCAGCACTAATTTCATTGCCATTTTCATCAACATATGCAATCTTAATTATGCCTTTTCCTTCTTTGTCATATTGGGCAGTAATTGTTGATGCTTCTTTGAATTGAGTTCTTGGTTTATCTACAAGTTTGTATTCTGTACCGTCACCTGTGGCAGTGTCTGCCTTCATTGTCCACTTAGTAAAGACATTGTTGTCCTTGCCTTCAGGGTTTGATCCTGGTATAACAACTTTGGCAGCTGGATTTACGTAGTAGTAAGTCTTTTGAGAATTTGTCGCCTTATCTGTAGGATCAACAGTTACTTTTACATAATTTTTTGGTACATAGCTAGGTTTTCCACCTGTACTAGTTCCTTCGTAAATATTTTTTATAACCTTGATAGGAATTTCTATTCCTTGGCTTGTGCCATCGGCAAAGTTTACTTTTCCTCTTAAAGTAAGATTTCTTGAAACTTCTGTTGCATCATCTTCTTTTAATTTATCGTATAATTTATCTTTTAGATCATCATCAGCAATTGAATTTCCACTATCATCTAATATTTGAAGGCTGTCGCCATCTTTTAATTTTTGATAAACTCCATTTGCATCCTTAATCTCTACTTGTCCTTTTAAGATATCAAGTGTAGGAATAAAATCATTGACATATTCTGTTCCATTGTTAAAAGATTCAGCTACAGTCAATTCTTTTGCTTTAATATCGTTATTTTCCCAAATAGCATAGAAGGTCTTGGCTTCTTTGATGTTTGCAAAATCAGCATCAGTAACAATATCTCCGCCTTTAGTTAATGACCAGCCCTTAAAAGTTTTTCCTTCTCTTGTAGGATTTTCAGCCTTTTCTGTTAAAGTGCCTTCATAGTCAACTTCTTTTACAATTGATGTTGCAGTATCAGGAGCTGTGAAGTTTTCAAACTTACCACCATTGGCATCAAAAGTTACAGGGATGACTTCCGTCATAGTAAGTTTTCCGCCGTTAATGACATCGTAATTAAAATCGTATTTAAATTTGTGGTCGTCTGATTTGACAGTTTTAACTCCGTCTGCTTCTTCAAAAGTTAAGCCTTGTGTGTCAGTTTTAACTTCTACTGTTTCTGGTGTTGTTTCAAGTTCATCAGATATAAAAGCCCATGGCCCATTATCTTCATCTTCAACAAAGTTTTCCAAAAAACTATATCTTAATATAGTTCTTGACGTATCATTTTTAGGAAAATTAAAAGTATTATCTGTTTCATCGTCGACTTTAAAGTACCCTTCAATTTGAGGTCTGTTCGATTCTTCTAAACTTGTGTGCCATTCAGACACAAATTTTGTTGAAGCTAGTTGTTGAATCTTTATATTAAGGAAAGATATGGTTGCAACTTGTTTGTCCCCTTCTGGTCTCCATGATACACCAGGTGTACCGTTAATTTCTTGGATAATAAGCTGAACATTTTCACTAAAGTTTCTTTGTATTTGGACATTATAGGTGTATGGATTTCCATCTACGTCATATAAAGGCAAGTAAGTTGGTTTGCCATCACTACCTTGCCAAGTATAGGTTCCATCTTTATCTACTAATAGAGTGTATGTTACACCTGTCATAACATTGCCATTTGTTTGAGTAAATAAAAGCTTAACCTTTGCCCCTTGGCCTAGGACTTTATTCCAATCAAAGGTTGTACCATCAATTCCCACTGTTGAAAGTTTTCCCTGTACATTTGCCCAATACTTTGGCTTCTCGGAATCAGCCGGTTGTTGACCTTGGATGTATGGGGACTTAGTGCTCCTTAATGCTTGAGGAACTATTTCATCACCTATTTCCAATCCACCTAAGGCTTCTTTCTTATGATTATTTTTTTGTTCTACTTCTTCTACACTAATGGATGCAGTGGGATTGCCTTTAGAAAATCCCACTCCTTTTAGCTTTCCAATTGTTATAAAGTTTGAATCTGGTGATTCAAGTTTTTTTGTTATTAATTTGTTATCTTTGGGTTTTTCCTCTAATGCGTATGCAAAACTCGGTATAAAAGCTTGCAATACTAATACTAGAGCTAAAAACCCTGTCAATATTTTTCTTTTCATTATACTCTGCTCACTCCTTCTTCCCTATTCTACTGCATCTTCTCTTGGAAGAGATCTTCTAGAACCATCTTCTGCCCAATATTTTAAAATATCGCCAGATTGTACTGAAGAGTCTAGCTTAAATACATTAGAAGTTTTTCCTCTTCTTTTGTAAGTTGTGTTGTCGTAAGTTTTACTTCCGCTACCACTTATAACTTCAAGTTTACCTGTTGCTCCATTTGATAGTTCTTTTATATAAACTATTTTTTCTCCTGCTCTTGGAATGTCTATTACAAGTTTAAGTTCTGTCACACCTTGGTCTGATATAACTGTGTCTTTAGAGAATTTTTGTTTTACCCATTGTAGTTTTGTTGCATTAGGGTCAGTAGTATTTGGATCAAGTGATTCGTTAACAAGATTTACATCTTGCCAGCCTTTAAAGACATCATCAATGTTTTTCTCTAAAACTACTGGTGTAGGAATTCTAACTTCTGTATATTTTTTTACATAATATTTTGCATTGCCTACAAGGTAGAATTTGTTATCATCTGATACTTTAAATGTTACTAATACCATGCCTTCTGGTTTTTCTTCTTCAATTTGTGTATCTGTCTTTCCAGGTTCTACTGGTATTACATCTGCTTCTGGTTCGTAGAGGGCTGTGAAGATTTTTTCTGTTTCACCTGTTGCAAGTGTTAAGTCAAGTGCCTTGTCCCAACCGTATTTAGGTGCTTCGCCTTCTTGGTCTTGTTTTACCTTGTAGTATTTTGCTGGAAGTATTTCTGGAACTTTTAGTCCTGCTTGTTGAGCTTTGTCAAATGTTAAGTCTTTTGCTACTTTGTAAGTTACTTTTTCGATGCCTTCAGTTTGTCCTTCTTTAAGTGTTCCGTGTGCACCCTTTAGGAAAGTTACTTTAATGAATTGGTCTTCAACTGGATCACCATCATTAATCTTTTGAACTGGGTCTTGCCATTGAGCTATTAATGTTTTGTCTTCATTTATAGCTGTGTCAAGTTTAAAGAATTCATCTTTGCCTTCTTCTTTCCAGCCCATAAAGACTTTATCTTTTAGTGTTGGAGGTGTAACATTTGTAAGTTTTCCGCCATGAACAACTTCTTGTTTTGGAACATCGCTGCCACCCATTGTGTTAAATGTTACTGTGTGTTTAGCTGATGTCCACTGAGCTGTTGCTGTTCTTGATTTTTCAAGTTTTACTTGGTCGCCTGGTTGGTAGATTGTTTCATCTTCATCTAACTTCCAGCCTTCAAATTTTGAATTTTCTTTTGCAAGGTTTCCTGGTCCAGCAAGTACCACTATTGCTCCAACATTTACACTTACATTTGCTGGTAATTCACCAGTTACATCTTCTCCACCTTTTTTATAGGTTAATGTTACTTGTCCTGATTGGAACATTGCAACGTGAGTTCTATCGTTTGTGATTGGATTTTCTTCGTCGATAGATTCTTGCCATTTATCAAATACATAGTTTTTTGCAGGAAGTGTTTTTGGAACTGCAAGTTCTTTTTCTCCAGCTGTTTGACCATCGGCTAATTTTACTAATTTTATTTCAGCTTTTGGATTTACATAGTAGATTTTTACTTCTTTATCTCCTTCAAGCTTACCCTTATTTGCATCTTCTGTTTTGAAAGTTACTTTTACATATCCTTCAGGGATTACTTGGTTAGGGTCGTCAGTTTTTTCTACTATATCCTTTGACTTAACAAAGTTAAATTCGTAAGTTTTTTCTTCTGTAATCTTTTCGGATTTTATTTCTGGTGACCAGCTTCCACCATTTGCTGTGTAGCCGATTGATGGATTCTTGGAAACAGCTTCTGCTTGAGTTGTCATATTGACTTCAACTTCAGGTGATACATAGTAAACTAAGTCGCCTGATACTGTTCCGCCTGTGCCTTCCTTAAAGATTACTTTCACATAATTTTCAAGTGCTTTTTCTGGCTTAGTGCCATCTGGATTAGCAGGTACAATCTTTTCGTGAACTTCTACAGGGATTACAACAGGATTATCATTAGTTCCTTGTGTTGATCCATCTTTGTATTTAACGATAACTTTTGCTGGTTCGTTGCCAACTGTATTGCCATCTGGTTTTGAAATAACTTCTATTGATTCAATTTCTTTGCCTTCTTGTGGTGTAATTTGTTTAATTAAATCGTCATTAGTTATTTCTTTGCCTTGTGGTGTATCTAATTTTGTAGTCTTTAAAGGCTCTTCAATTTTTCCTGCTTGGATAGATTTTTTATAAGCTGCTTCAATTACTGTTATTTTATCAGTGTATTGGTTTTTAGATAAATCAATTTTTTCTGCTGGTTTTACTTCTTGTAAGTTGTCATCAGCTTCGCCAGCTTTAACTTTTTGCCACTCATTAAATACATAGTTTACTTTCTTCTTACCAAGATTTGGTATATCTATTTCTTGGTCAGTTTTTCCTGTAGGTTCAGTAACTGGAATAGTTACTTCCTTAGTAGGATTAACCCAGAAAGTTTGAGTTTGTTTTTCCTCTGTTCCAAGTTCAGCCTTTGTTGTCTTGTCTACTATAACTTTTACATAGGAATCTGGTACAGGTGGTTTTTTATTTGGATCTGTTTGCTCTACTACATCTCCAGCGCCGACTGGTGTAATAATAGTGTCTTCTGTAAATTTATGACGCTTGCTAAAGTCGAAGATTCCATTTTCTTTGCTCTCTTCGTTTTGTCCAGCCTTATCAGCTGTCCAGTTTGTAAAGTTAGAGTCGCCATCAGTTTTAACTTCTGGTATTTCCACCCAAGCATTAGGATTTACATAATAAACCTTGTCGTCTTTGTTATCAAAGTTTTTATTTGGTTTGACTGTAACTCTAATATATCTGTTTTCAGTATTTTCTTTTAAAATGTCTTTTAAGCCACCGTCTTTAGCATCTTTCTTTTCTGCTTCTGTTAAGAATAGTGGTTTGTGGCCTTCCTTGTTAAGGGCTTCGTAAACATTCTTATAAACTGTAATTGGTATATCAAGTTCTTGTGGGTCTTTGCCGTCTTTGAAAGTAACTTTAGCCTTGATGTTTACTGTACGAACAAGTTGGTCCTTGTCGGCAGCTTTCTTTTCATTTACTAAATCATAAATTTGGTCATCTTTTGTTAGCTCTTTGCCATCTGGATCAAAGAACTGTATTTTCGCACCTGTTGGAAGTAGTTTAACTACGTCTTTTTCTCTCCACTCAAGTTGTTTCTTTAATTGATCAATAGTTGGAGCAAAGTTATTTGTCCAAGTGCCATTCGGATCTTTAAAGGCTTCTGTTCTTACTAAACCAGTTGCACTTAAGCCTGACCATTCGAAGTAGGCTGTGAAAGTGTGAGCTTCGTTTATTATTGTGTTGTCATTTAAGAGTGGACTATTGTCCCACTTTGTGAATTTCTTACCATCATCTGGAGTGATGTAGTACTTGTCTTTTTCTTTTTGCTTTTCGCTACCATCTTCATTTTTTCCGCCAACCCATTCTTGTGGTACTGGAAGTAGGTCTGATTTTAGACCCTTTATTACATCATAGTTAAGTTCTGTAATGTCATTACCTTGAGCGTCTTTACCAAAGGATCCACCCTTGTCTGCCTTAAAGGTAACTCTAACATAACCTTCTGGTGGATCAACATTTCCAGGCACTTCTATTACTCTTACGTCTTTGTAGTAGAAAGTAATTTCTTTTTTACCTGTTTCATTGATACCTAAAAATTCATTGGTTTCTTCATTTACATCAAAGAATAATTGTTGTTGTGGGTCGCTTACAAGTTTCCAACCTGGTATAGGTCTATAGTTTCTTGCGTCAAAGTGGCGATTACCATTTTTAACAATCTCTTGGTCGATAATTGCTGCACCTTTTTCTGTTTCTTTGCCTTTAAATCTTTCGTCTATATAGTTGACTTTGTATTCTCTTTTTCTAAAAGGTCTGTAGAAGAATTTAAAGACGTTGTTTTCTGCCTTAGGGTTTTTTTCCATTTGATTTGTTTCTGTATTCAAAATCATTTCTGGTTCAACTCTAAATGTTTGGAAGAAGGTGTTGTTTAAGCCAACTCGCTTATTATATTCTTCGTATATAGTCTTTAATTCGTCTGTTAATTTTTCTTTCAACTCATCATGAGGTGCAAGGATATATTCATCGTCTTGTCTGTCGCCTGTTGCTGCAACAAGATATCCAGAACGCTTATCCTCAAGGGTATCTTTCTTTGGATTAGGCTTTTCATTTTCATCTAATTTGTAATCATCGTCTAAGAAATAATGTTCGATTTTTACATCTACTCTTTGGTTAGGAACCCAAATCGCCTTTAGATAGATTGGAGATACTACACCGTTGCCGAAGGAGTAAAGTTCTGGAACTTTATAGGTATCACGATAAGAGTTATCTACCTTATCAGTGTAGTCGCCCTTTTCATCTTTTTGGTAGCGAATTACTTCCCAACCCATGAAGTCGTAGCCCTTCCTTGTAGGTTTAAAGTTCGGCTCTACAAGTTTTTGTCTTTGGATAACAGTGAATACTTGCTTGTTGCCATCGTTTGTTTCTTTTATAGGGAATGTTTTTGTTTCGTCTTGTACTATGTCGCCTACTTGAATGGTTTTGCGGCTTGTGGTTAAATTTTCTTCCTTAATAGATCTTAGGTTTCCACCGTTTGGGTCAAAGGTTACCTTCCATTGGTAGTCCGGCTCGCCCCACTTAGCGTAGAGGTTAAGAGCGTGGGTAGGCATTGTTTCTTTTGGATTTTCCCAAATAAGTTTTGTGCCTGCAGGGTCTAATGCCCAGCCTTTGAAGACCATTTGGTCTGAAAGATTGTCAGGTCTTTTAACTTTTAACTTGTTATTGTCATTTGGATCGTTAAAGACAAGTTCTGTAAGGCCTAATTGCTGTAAGTTTTCAGGATTATCCAATAGGTTAGCCGGTTTGTCCTTAAAGTATTCTCTATCTGCTTGTGGTGTACTATCATCCACCAAATCTGGACTTAGGGCCTTGAGTGGGAATTCATAGAAGGTATCTAATTGGTTTTTAGAGTTAAAATAACTGTCATCTCTAATAATTGATGGGTCGTAGTTAAACCTTAGTGGATACTTGTTACGTTTGTAATGGAATTGTAGGTATCCGTTTTCTGTAAATTCTTGACCACCTTCTTTTACATCTCCAAAATCGTCTTGATCGCTATAGAAAGCGGGGATAAAGTCCAACTGACCGATAGGTAATTTGATCCCTTGGTTGTTATAGTAAGACCCACAATTGTTAGGGGTGATTTCATCACGCTCATCGTTTAGGTCATTAATTCCATCTTCATTTACACGTCCATTTTCCTCACTACCCTCACGGATTACCGGCCATGCACTTTGAGGATTACCAGGTTCATAGTCACGAGGGGTAAAGCCTGTAACTTTAGGGTATCTGTGGCCATAGTCTGTGGCTATCGTATCTGCCTTGGTCCTAACAAGGTCATAACGGATGATGGTTTCTCCTGGCTTAAAGCCGTCCATCCAAAAGTCCATGTGGTGAGGAATAGAAGGATGATCCTGCTTTATACCGAAGGAAAGGGTTGTGAAGTCGAATGTATCTAAGTCTTTGGTTGTGCCGTCGCCCTTGTCTATATTCTTAGTATAGCCGCCCCATTTAGTGTAGTTTGCCATGTCGAGGAACTCATCGGCATTTAGCCTGTATGGTGGTGTGTCTAGGTAGATTGGCCAATTAGCTTCTTTATAGTTTGGTCCCCAGCCGAAAGATTGATAGCCCGGTGTAAAGCCCTTGGTTTGTTTGGCATCGTTAGGCCACTTATACATCATCTCATTAAATCTTGCCTTGTAGTGGTATAGATTGCCAGGTCCACCCTTCATTACCGCTTCACCTTGCGCTTCGTCGTATTGCCAAATTTCAGGGTAGAAGGTGTTTTCTTCAGGTTGTGCATTGGACTTAGTAAAGTATAGGTCGTATACTTGCCTGTCGTAGTAGATATTGTAGACAGTCTTACCTGTTGCTTCTACAGATTTAACTTGATTTACATTTGCAGGGTCCTTGTTTTGGTCAGCCGTCAGTGCTTGGTTATAGACAAAGAATTTGTTTAGATAAAGATCTTTGCTACGATTAAATCTTGCGTTAGCCCATATCTTATTTAGACGTGCTTGGTCTAGGTCGGGGAATTTTAGTCCATTTACAGGTTCTGCATCCAGATTTGGTATACTACCTGTATCGGCATTGTAGACGCGAGTTCCCATATATTCGTACTTATCCATTAGACTTGCATCGTCGGCATGGTCTGATTTTTCTACCCAGAATTGGATGGCATAGTCTGCCTTTTCCTTATCCTTCCACACTGCTGTGAAAGTAACATTACTTGCTGGCATTTTTAGATTTACATCAAGATTATTAACAGGGTTGGTATGCTCTTCTTTATACTTAATTATTTCATCTGCCTTAAAAATTTTACCGTTGCCGTTTTTTAATTCAACTGATGGTTTCCAGCCTTGGAATATACATCCTTCTTTTTTAGGAATATCTGCTTCGGCAATTTTAGGAATAGTTTGTTCATAGTAAAGGGTACGGCTTGGAACTGGTGTGCCACCTGCAGTGTCAAAAACTACATCGTAGTGGGCACGGTTGTAGCGGTATTCCAATATAAAGTTCTCAGCATTTTCCGGCACTTGCATTGTTATAAATGGTGCTTCTGGAACAAAGCCCTTTCGATTAGGATGATTATCATTCAAGGGGCTGACTTCCATAGTAGATCCAGTATTACCATTTTGAGTAGTAATAAGTTGTCCTTCTTCTCCAACAGTGCCATCGGGATTGGTGTATTTACTAAAGTCTTCTAGGTCTTGGAAGACGTGCTTGATTGTTATGTCGTTGGCCTTGGACTTGTAGCGGAAGTCTTCGTTGGCTTGGTATCTTATACCATTAGTTGGGTCGCCTGTTTTGTTATTACCATTTGCAGTATTTTTTACTGTATCGTAGTCGATTGTGTATGAGTCATCTAATTGTGACTTGTCGTAGCCTGCAAGGTCTGGAAGTTTAACGGTTTTATTTATTTTTTTCTGTTCATCTTTCGTTGCCGCTTCACCTACACTGGCAATATAGGGTTGGTAGTCAACTTCATACTTCTCCCCTCTTTGCACCTTGTAGTCTGTGCGTAGGGTATAAATCTCTGGCTGTTTAGGATTTTTAATCAACTCCTCAGCCGTTTGTCCACTTTCTAGCTTTGCTGGCTTAAGTGGAGGTTCCTTCTTGTTAATAATTTCTGCCTTATCCTTTGTTAAATCCTCATGATTCACCTGGGCAAAGGCCTGTAATGGCACCGACAATAACATTAGCAGGGCTAATATAAATGTCGTAGTTCTTTTCAAATAATTCTTCATTTCTTCACTCCTTAGTTTTTATCGAAATATTTTAAAATTAAAATTTGTATAATGAAATAATAATCTATACTAGGATTATACTATAAATCCACCTAAAATAGAATGAAGAAAATGTTTATTCCTGTATTTTTTTCATTTTTCACCATAAAGAAAAGAGAATGAAATTTTTTTCACTCTCTTTTCTTCTTTAGCTATGATTTGTAAAATTTTTTTAACTTTACATGCCAGTCTTTCTTTTGTTTTTATTTGGAAAATAAAATTAAAGGCTTGACAAATTTATTTGCCGGGACTATAGTGTGGATATAAAGTATATACACTTTGTGATTTGTTTTACTTTTAAAAAGCTTTCGATTTAAAAATTTTTATGAATTGTAATTTTAAAGACGACACTAAATTTTTTATGTCTTGTAAATAAAAATACGACACTAAATTTTTTATGCCTAGTTAATTAAAAGACTACACAAAAAAATTTGATGCTTAGTAAATTAAAAGGTGACACAAAAAATTTTGCTAAGCTTTAATTTTAAAGTCGCCACAAAAATTTAAATTTATTAATTTCTTTAGCAAGTTTCACGGAAATAATTTTAAGAAATTTTCTAGCATTTTATGGTTTTTTGTAATAAGTTTTTAATTTGAAAAGCTTTTTCTTTTGTAATACAATGAAAAAAATAGGAGGTATTTATGAAAAAGAAAATTTTAGCTATTTTACTTGTACTTGTGGCTGCCATTACTCTTGGCGCTTGCAGTGCAAACACGACATCTTACCTAGACTCAGCCCAAAAGGTTGCAGACTGGAAGGGCTCAAAAGTTTCAGGAAAGCTTGAATACAATGTTGAAGTTAAAGATCCTGAAAGTGGAGAAACTGAAAAAATTAATTTCCCTGTAAGTCTTACTGGCGAACAAATGGGAAGAGACAAGGCTCATGTTGTTATGAACATGGACTTCTCAAAGTTCAAAGAACTCATTGCTAAAAAGGCTGGTTCAGATGAAGAAGTTGCAAGTCTTAACAAAGATGTGCCTGACAAAATCAAAATGGATATCTTTGTAAAAGATAATGAAGTTATTATGTCAAAGGACATTTTCGCCCTAGCTGGAGATGGACTTAAGGACATCAAGGAAGACTACATCTCAATTGCCAATGAAGAAAATGGTCTTTCACCAAAGGCTACTAAATATTTTAGCTCTGAAGAATTTAAAACTGATTTATTAGATTTAATGAACACTGCTTCTAAGGATATTAAGCAAGGAATTGACTACAAGGTTGAAGGCAACACTTACACACTAAACACTACAAGTGATGCTGTTATTGACGAATTCATCAAATATGCTGATAGCATTATGAAAAATTGGGACGCTGTTTCAACTAGCGCTCTTAAAATTGTTGACAAGGCTGGTCTTCCATTAGGTGAAGAAGAAAAGAAATCTTTCAAAGAACTTAACAAGGAATACAAGGCAGAAGATTTAAAGGAAGCTGCTAAGGGATTCAAAGAAACAATTAAGGGATCAAGCCTTTCTGAAAAAACTACTTTCGAAGAAAATAAATGCAAACAAGAACTTGCTCTTACATTTAACTTTGCTGATTTCGTAAAAGTTTCTGTTAAGGGAAATGTTGATACTCTTAAGGACGAAAATGTAAAAATTAACTTCCCAACTTCAGTTAAGAAATTAACTACAGAAGAGTATATGAAGTTAATAATGCCAGAAATGAATGCAAACTTTGTTACTGTTAGGGTAAATGGAGAAGACATCACTTTTGATGATATGGAGGCTCTTCCACAAATCATCAATGACAGAACTATGCTTGGAGCTCGTACTTTCTACGAAAAAATCGGCGCTAAAGTTGATTGGAATGGAAAGGACAAGGCTGTAACAGTTACTAAGGGTAGTGACAAGATTGTCCTTACAATTGGTGCTAACAAAGCTCTTGTAAATGGCAAAGAAGTTGCCCTTGATTCACCTGCAACTATTATTAAAGACAGAACTTACATCCCAGTAAGATTTGTTTCAGAAGCTTTTGGTTACAAGGTTAAATACGACAAAAACGAAGGAATGCCAATAGTTGACATCTTTAACATCACTGAAAAAGAACTTGCAGACAAGCTTCTTCAAATTGAAAAAGAAGAAAATTATAAGATGATTGCTTCTATGAAGTCTGACCTTAAAGACGAAGAAGTTGTAAAAACTTTAAAGGACCTTTATGAAGGCGAAGAACTTGATAAAGTTCTTGCAGCAAAGGCTGACCTTGACAAAAATCCTGAACTTTTAAAGAAATACCAAGACCTAGTTAAAAAGGAAATGGAAGAAGTTATAGGTGCCGACAAGGAAGAAGCAAAGGAAGCTGACAAGAAAGAAGATAAAGAAGTTAAAGAAGAAAAAGTTGCTGAAAAGACAGAAAAATCTGCAGAAAAAGCAGCAAAAATTTTATTCTCAGTAATTAAATAAGTTTAAAGAAAAAATTATCCCAAGGGCACAGGCTCTTGGGATTTTTTTGTCATAAAAAATTTCCATCTATATTTTCTCAGCTTGAAAAAAATTTTTCATAAAAATTAAATTTTTTATATTTCATAATTAAACTACTTATAAACTATTCTTTATGATAATATATAGTAGTATTTAGAATAAAATTATAAAAAATTATACTATATGGGGGATTCATGAAAGTATTAAAAAGAGACAAGAGAGAGGTTACTTTTGACCATCTGAAGATAAAAAATGCCATTGAGAAGACCTTTGATTCTGTAGGTAAGGTTTACGATGACAAGGTCATAAATAATTACGCTCTCGACATCAAAGATAGGCTTTTGGAAAATTATGATCCTAAGAATCCTCCCACTGTTGAGGAAATTCAGGATCTAGTTGAGCTAAAGCTAATCGACGAAAAGGAAATTGAAGTTGTAAAGGCCTATATCCTTTACAGAAATAGACATTCTGAAGAAAGACAAATTTTGGACAAGTTTGCTAATTTTATTACAGACGAAAATGTCCTTAAGATTTTAAAGTTCGTCAGAAAAAATTACGACCCAAAGAAATACGAGCTGGAAAATTTATACAATAAGTTTGAATCTTTTGTGAAAAAGGACCAAAGTCAGGATGCCTATCTTTCTGAAATCATAAAGGCTGCCAGTGAACTAACTGACAAGGACTCACCTAAGTGGGAGTTTATTGCTGCCCTATTTTTAAATTATGATTTGGAAAAGAAAATTGCAGAAAATTTGCGCGACATAAATATAAATAATTTCTACGAAAAAATTAAATTTTTAACTGAAAAAAATCTCTACGGAAAATATATTTTGGAAAATTATTCTCGCGAGGAAATTTTAGAGCTTGAAAATTATATTGATAATTCAAGAAATCAGCTTTTAAATTATTCTGGCTTAGACCTTCTCATCAAGAGATATGTCATAAGAAGTCACGATGGCAGGTTTGTGGAAAGTATCCAAGAGATGTTCATGGGAATTGCCATGCACCTTGCCATTCCGGAAAAAAATAAAATTTATTGGGCAAAGAAATTTTACGACATCTATTCCACACTAAAGGTCACAGTTGCAACTCCAACTATGTCCAATGCTAGAAAGCCTTACAACCAGCTTTCGTCATGCTTTATCGACACAGTGCCAGACACTTTAAAGGGAATTTATCGCTCCATCGATAATTTTGCACAAATCTCTAAGCACGGCGGCGGCATGGGACTTTATTTTGGAAAAGTTCGTGCAACAGGTTCTGATATTAGAGGTTTTAAGGGTGTTGCTGGTGGCGTTATCAGGTGGATTAAGCTTGCCAATGACACTGCTGTTGCTGTTGACCAACTTGGTGTTCGTCAAGGTTCAGTTGCCTGCTACCTAGATGCTTGGCACAAGGACATTCCAGAATTTTTGCAACTTAGGACCAATAATGGCGACGACAGGATGAAGGCACACGACATCTTCCCTGCCATTTGCTATCCAAATTTATTCTTTGAACTTGCAGAAAAGGACATCAACGCTCCTTGGTATATGTTTGACCCTCACGAAATTTTGGAAAAGAAGGGCTACTCCCTTGAAGACTTTTACGGCAAGGAATGGGAAGAAAAATATAGAGAATGTATTGCAGATAAATCTATATCCCGTCGTGAAATGTCAGTAAAGGACTTAGTGAGACTTATTATAAAATCTCTTACAGAAACGGGAACTCCTTTTGCCTTTTACAGAGACAATGTCAATGAAATGAACCCAAATAAGCACAAGGGCATGATTTATTCTTCCAACCTTTGCACAGAGATCATGCAAAATATGTCTGCCATAGAAACTCTTGACACCACTATAGAAAATATTGAGGGCGAAGAAATTATTGTCACAAAGACAAGACCTGGCGACTTTGTTGTATGTAACCTTGCCTCCCTTGTCCTTGGCAATATTGATTTACAAGATGACGAGGAATTAAATGACATTGTTGCCACAACAGTAAGGGCCCTTGACAATGTTATTGACTTAAATTACTATCCAATACCTTATGCAAAGGTAACAAATAGGAAGTACAGGTCCATTGGGCTTGGCACATCAGGTTACCACCACGCCCTTGTCAAGGCTGGTATGGCATTTTCTGATATAGAAGACCACTTGAAGTGGGCTGATGATGTTTATGAGAGAATAAATTATCATGCCATCACTGCCTCCATGGAGATTGCCAAGGAAAAAGGCTCCTACGACTTCTATGAAGGGTCTGATTGGCAAAGTGGCGAATACTTTGATCTTAGGGACTACAAGGATGACAAGTGGAATAAACTTCGTAAAGATGTAAAAAATAATGGGCTTAGAAATGGTTATATAATGGCAATAGCTCCAACAGGCTCAACTTCTATTATATCTGCAACTACTGCTGGCGTTGACCCAGTTATGAATAGGTACTTCTTGGAAGAAAAGAAGGGTTCAATCCTACCTAGAGTTGCTCCAGATTTAACGCCACAAACTTTTTGGCTTTACGAAAATGCTCACGAGCTAGACCAAAATTTTGTAATTGAAGCTGCTGCCATTCGTCAAAGGCACATTGACCAATCTCAATCAATTAATTTTTATATAACTACAGACTTTACAATGAGAAAAATTTTAAATCTCTACATCAAAGCCGCTAAGGAAAAGATAAAGTCAGTTTACTATGTTAGAAGTAAGTCGCTAGAAGTTGAAGACTGCGACTACTGTGCGTCATAAATTATAAGAGGAGGAATTATGAAACTTTCAAAGAGAGGTCTCTTTAACGAAAAGGGAGACATTGAAACATCTAAGAGAAGAGTTATTAATGGAAACACAACAAACTTAAATGATTTTAACAACCTTAAATACAGCTGGACTAGCGACTGGTATCGCCAAGCCATGAATAATTTTTGGATACCAGAGGAAATTAATCTTTCCCAGGATGTAAAGGACTATAGGCTTTTAGATGTCCATGAAAAGACTGCCTACGACAAAATTTTGTCTTTTCTAATTTATCTTGATTCACTACAAACTGCACAAATTCCAAAACTTCAATCCTATGTAACGGCAAATGAAATAAATTTGTGCCTATCAATCCAAGGTTATCAAGAGTCCATTCACTCTCAATCTTATTCCTATATTTTGGACACAATTTGCTCACCTGAAGAGAGGGAAGAAATTCTCTACCAATATAAGGACGACGAAGTCCTCTTAAAGAGAAATAAATTTATTGGCGACCAATACCAAGATTTTTATGAAGACGAAAATATTGACAACTTCATGAAGGCCCTTATAGCAAATTATATTTTGGAGGGAATTTATTTCTACTCAGGTTTCTCCTTCTTCTACAATCTTGGCAGAATGGGCAAGATGCCTGGCACAGTTTCTGAAATAAGATATATCAACAGAGACGAGAACACTCACCTTTGGCTTTTTAGAAGTATTATTCTTGAAATGAAAAAGGAAAATCCAGAAATATTTACTGATGAAAATATAAAAAAATATAAAGAGATGCTTAAAAAAGGTGTTGAAGAAGAAATCTCTTGGGGTAAGTATGTCATAGGCGATGAAATTAGGGGTCTAAATGAAAAAATGATCGAAGACTACATTGTGTATCTTGGCAACTTGCGTTCAAGGAATTTAGGTTTCGGAAATCTATTTGAAGAGAACACTGAAGAGCCTGAATCTATGAAGTGGGTCAGCGAATACTCCGATCCAAATCAAATTAAGACAGACTTTTTTGAAGCAAAGCCATCTGCTTATTCAAAATCTTCTGTAATCGAAGACGACCTTTAATAGCAATAAATTTTAGCCGGATCTTGTATCCGGTTTTTTAATTAAAAATTTTAAGCTACATAATTCATCCCAATAAAATTAGGAGGATAATGATGGAAGATAGAGACAATAATAATAAAAGACCACAGTATAATTTGCTGAGATATTATCTAGTTGTCATCTTGGCAGTTTTTGCACTTAACTGGTTGATTCTTCCCATGCTTTCACAAAATAGCATGGAGAACTCAGCCTATTCCGACTTTAGAAGAAATTTGAGCCAGGGAAAAATTGAGGAAGTAAACTTTAGACAGGACCAAATTCTTTACACCCTAAAGGATGAAAAGAAAATTTACAAGACTGGAAAGATGGAAGACCCAGACCTTGTTAAAGATTTGGAAGAAAAAGATGTAAAATACTCCTCTGAAATTCCTGAAAAGCCAAGTTTATTTATGTCCTTTATAATGACTTGGGGAATTCCAATTTTGTTATTTTTCTTTTTACAAAGAGCCTTTGCCAAGAAAATGGCAGGCATGACTGGTGGTCCTGGAGGAATTTTTGGCGGCGGAAAGAAAATTGAAAAGTACGAACCCAATGGCGAAACTGTAAACTTTGACGATGTGGCAGGTCAAGAGGAGGCAGAGGAATCTCTTGTTGAAATTGTTGACTACCTAAAAAATCCTGGGAAGTACACAAAGATTGGGGCAAAGTGTCCAAAGGGAGCCCTACTTGTTGGACCTCCTGGAACTGGTAAGACCCTACTTGCCAGGGCAGTTGCTGGCGAAAGCCATGTGCCTTTCTTCTCCATAGCAGGTTCTGAATTTGTGGAAATGTTCGTTGGTCGTGGAGCTGCAAGGGTTAGAGAACTTTTTGAAGAAGCAAAGAAAAATGCTCCTTGCATTATTTTTATCGACGAAATCGACACAATTGGAAAGAAGAGAGATTCAGCAGGCATTTCAGGAAACGACGAGAGAGAGCAAACTCTAAACCAACTTTTGACTGAGATGGATGGTTTTGACGGCAACATTGGCATAGTAATGCTTGCAGCAACTAATAGACCAGAAATTTTAGACCCAGCCCTACTAAGACCAGGAAGATTTGACAGGCAAATCAGAGTTGAACTTCCAACACTTAAGGACAGAATTGAAATCTTAAAGGTTCACGCCAAGAGATATCAAATGGAAGATGACATTGACTATTCACTTATTGCAAGGTCAACTGCCGGTGCATCTGGTGCCCAACTTGCAAATATTTTAAATGAAGGCGCCCTTCGTGCAGTTAGAATGGGTCACGACAAGGTTCGTCAAGAGGACATTCAAGAGTCCATAGAAGTTGTAATTGCAGGTGCACAAAGAAAGCAAGACATCTTATCTCCAGAAGAAAAGAAGAGAGTATCCTACCACGAAATTGGTCATGCCCTTGTTGCTGCCCTACAAACTGGCTCTGAACCTGTGGAAAAAATTACAATTATACCAAGGACTTCAGGAGCCCTTGGCTACACTATGCAGGTTCCAAAGGATGAAAAAAATCTCTACACAAGAGAAGATCTTATAAACCATATCACAACACTTTGTGGTGGTCGTGCAGCAGAAGAAGTTATCTTTAACGAAGTTTCAACTGGTGCTGCCAACGACATTGAAAAGGCGACAGAAACTGCCAGAGCAATGATAACTCAATATGGCATGGCTGACGAGTTTGGCATGGTTAAGTTCCAAGACTCTGGCTCAAGATACATGGGCGACAATGGAAACATGAACTGCTCTGAAGAAACGCGAAAAGAAATTGATGACTTAATGGTTAAAATCGTTAAGAGTGCCCAAGAAAATGCACGAAAACTTATTGCAGACAACAGAGATGCCATGAAAGAACTGGCAGAGTTCTTGCTTGAAGAAGAAACAATAACTGGCAAGCAGTTTATGGAAATTTTGTCAAAGTATAAAAATTTTGATGAAGAAAATTAATTTTATTGAGAAAAAATTTTAATTAAAAAATATCTTGATTACGAAGAAGGCGGCTGAGGCTGCCTTTTTTGTTTGCCAAAAAGGTCTAGGGGTAAAGATGAAATAAATTAGCAAAATTTTTAGACAAATAATTAGAATATTTTAGAGAAAGAAAAGGAGATGAATATGGGATTATTAGTTGAAGGTAAATGGGTAGATCAGTGGTACGATACAGAGTCTACTGGCGGAAAATTTGTGAGAAAGGATTCCTCCTTTAGGGACTGGATTACAAGGGACGGAAAAATTGATGACGAGAGCAGGAAGGTCTACCCAGCAGAAGTTGGCAGGTACCACCTTTATGTTTCCCTGGCTTGTCCCTGGGCAGCAAGGGCCCTCATGGTGAGAAAGCTAAAGGGACTAGAGGACATAGTTGGTCTTTCCATTGTGAGTCCACTTATGTATGACAAGGGCTGGACCTTTGGAGACTATCCTGGCGCCACAGAAGACAAGGTTCACGGCTTTAAGTACCTTCATGAGCTTTACACTCACGCAAAGGCAGACTACACAGGAAGAGTTACAGTGCCAGTCTTATATGACACAGTGGAAGAAAAAATTGTAAACAACGAATCCTCAGAGATAATTAGGATTTTCAACCATGCCTTTGACCACTTAGGGGCAAAAGAGGGAGACTTTTATCCAGAAGAATTAAGGAGCGAGATAGACGAGATAAACGACTTTGTCTATGACAGGATTAACAACGGAGTTTACAAGGCAGGCTTTGCCACAAAGCAAGAAGTTTATGGGGAAGAAGCAAAAAATGTCTTTGCTGCCCTAGATAGAATCGAAGAAATCTTGTCAAAGAATAAGTATTTAGTGGGCGACAGGTTTACAGAGGCAGACATAAGACTTTTCACAACTCTTGTTCGCTTTGACGCAGTTTATTTTGGTCACTTCAAGTGCAACCTAAGACCTCTCACTTCCTATGAAAATATTTGGAGATACACTAGACTTATTTATAACATGGAGGGAGTGGCTGAGACAGTGAACTTAGACCACATAAAGACTCACTACTACAAGTCTCACGATATGATAAACCCAAATCAAATAGTGCCAATAGGTCCAGAAATTGATTTCTCCCTTTGAGACTTAAATTTTTATAAAAATTTATACAAAAAGAATCCTAGGTTTTTACGCCTAGGATTTTTTAAAGGAATATTTTAATGAATCTTTATTTTATTTTGAAAGTTTAGAAATAATTTGTGCAACTTCTGCCCTTGTCAAGTTTGCCTTTGGAGAGAACTTGTTATTTGAAGTGCCGCTTAAAATTTCTTTGTTAGCTAAGAATTGAATATCTTCATAAGCCCAGTCAGAAATTTCTTTTTCGTCAGCAAATACAACTAGCTTAAGAGTTGAAGTGTCGTCGCCCTTTAATTTTAGATAAGATGCTAAAATGTGAGCCATTTCTTCACGAGTGATTTCTTCTGTTGCTAGAGCCTTTGAAGTCTTTGGAAGAAGTTTATTTTCTACAGCCCAGTTCATGTATTCAGTGTAGAATTTTCCTGCTTCGATGTTTTTGTCCTTAACTTCAACAAATTTTTTAGTGTCAACATTTCCTAGTCTTCCCAAAATTGTTACAAATTCTCCACGAGTGATCTTGTCATTTGGAGAGAATTTAAGGTCAGATGTGCCAACCATTAATTTTTTGTTCATAGCTTCGATAATTGGTTTTCTTGCCCAGTGGTCGATTAGGTCAGTCTTTGAAACTTTAGAAAGTTCGCCTTGAAGTCCCTTTTCAAAGTCAAATACTTCTTTTTCCCATTCCATTGTCTTTGCAGTAGAAAATTCTGCTGCCTTAGCCTTATCTTTAGAGTAAAGAGCAATCCATTCTTTTTCAACTTCTGGAAGTTCTTTCATAACTTTTTCTTCGAAATCAGTTACTTTCTTGCGAGTAGCCTCACCAAGTTCTTCCCTATTTCCTGATACTAAATCATTTACAGATGAGCCAACCCAGTAATATGAATTTGCGTCATAAGTTGGGGCATTGTTTTTAGCTTCAGCTGTTGAGTCGTTGATGTCAGGGAAAATTGGAATCCAAGGAATATTTAGTGGGCTTCCTAGAGTCATCCACATGATGCCAGGTGCATCCTTTGGATAGCCCTCTTTGATTTGGAAGATGTGAGCTTGCATTGTGTTAATTGATCCAATTGGTCTCTTGTGAGTCTTTGGATTTGCTTTTCTTTCAGCCTTGTTATCTGATGGAATATATTCTGTTCCTTCAAATCTATTTCTAAATACATTTAGGGCATGTTCAATTGTAATTTTTTCTGAGTCCTTAGAAAGGTCATTTAATAAATCAAATCTCTTTGCATCGTAAGGAACTTTTGAATTAGGGTCTAAGTCGTGAATACCAGACCAAACTCTTGAACGAGATGTTTCTGCAATTTCCTTTGGACCATAAGAGCCAGCCATGTCCATTAGTCCATCTTCTGTTTCCTTATAAGTCTTTGCCTTCTTTGCAACTTCAACAATGTCTTTTGATGCAATTACATTTTCCTTGTCCTTAAGGTCAACGCCGCCTAGCCAATAATCGTTAGGGAAAATACTAAACTTGTCGGCAGGATATTTTATTGCAACATATTGGTGACCAGAATAAATTTCCATGTACCAAACTTCATCTTGGTCTCCAAAGGCTACGATGTCGCCCATAGACGCACCTTGTTTGTCAATTGTGTCGGCTAAAAGTTCAATTGCTCCTTTAGCAGACTTTGCGTGTGCAAGTAAAAATGTAGTCATACTTGCTTCGTTTACGCCATTTTTAACAAATGGGTCTGCCTTTTCAATTTCTTCTGATGGGTCAGCAGAAACTGTACAGAAAATGCCAACGCCAGCTTCGTTGTAGCCAGCTGCATCATAAACGCCTTGTTCCATTTCCTTTGGCTTAGCAGAAGAGTCTGGAGTTGAGAAGAACTTTAGGGAATCTTCTGGGTGTATGTATTCAAATCCATTGTTTACGTCCACAAGCTTGCTGCCCTTTTTAAATTCTCCGCGAGGGTGACATACAAGTCTCATAGTTCTATTTCTTTGATAATCTTCAGTTCTACCAAAGATAAAAGATCCGTCAGCTGTAAGGTCCTTTCCTACAATAATTCCTGTGCAGGCAAAGGTTGGAACTGCCATGGAAAGAACTAGGGTAGAGGCAAGACCTGCCACTAATAATTTTTTCTTACTATTTTTCATAATAGCCTCCTATTAAAAATTTTCTCTTAATAAAATTGTTTTCCTTGTGAATAAATACAATTTTTAAGAGAAAGACTAAATATAAATTACCACCTCATTGCCATTAAGTCAATGTTTTTATTGGTGCACAATTATTCGTCGCTATAGCGAAGAAAAAGGTTTGCACTATTTTACTTTTGAAGAAGAGTCCAACTTTTGAAGAAAAAAACCTTCTTTGGGTATAAGTAAGTAGGTGATTATATGAAAAATATTAAAGTTATATATTTAGCTGGGGGATGCTTTTGGGGCACGGAAGCTTATTTTAAAAAATTAAGGGGAATTGCAAAGACCCTTGTAGGATATGCCAATGGCGATAGTGACGAAACATCTTATGAAATTGTGGCAAGGACTGACCACGCAGAGACAGTGAAAATTTATTACGATTTTTCAAGAATTTCTCTCACAGAAATCCTTCTCCACTATTTTAGGATTATAAATCCAAAGTCCATAAATAGGCAGGGTAACGACATGGGAAGGCAGTACCGCACTGGAATTTATTGGGAAGAAGGAGACTCTGAGTCTGAAGAAATAGTTAGAGACTTTATGAAATATGAGGAAGAAAAAATTGGAAAAGTAGCAGTGGAAATTTCTCCCCTTAAAAATTTTGTCAAGGCAGAGGACTACCACCAAGACTACCTAGACAAGAACCCAGGCGGCTATTGCCATGTGAACTTAAGTAGGGCAGAAGACCCAATAATTGATGATGACAGAAAATTTCTTGAGGATAAAAAAGGTCAGCTTGACGACCTTTCCTACAATGTAATGGCAAAAGCAGGCACTGAAAGACCCTTTACCAGCAAGTTAAATGACGAGTACAGAAGGGGAATCTATGTAGATAAACTTTCTAAGAAACCACTTTTTGCATCAAGTGACAAATTTGAATCTGGCTGCGGCTGGCCATCCTTTTCTCGACCAATTGTGTCAAATTATTTAGATGAAAATGTAGACAGATCCTTTGGCATGGTGAGAACTGAAGTGAGATCTCTTTCTTCAGATTCCCACCTTGGTCATGTCTTCGGTGACGGACCAAGTGACAAGGGCGGGCTTAGGTACTGCATAAATGGTGCAGCCCTGGAATTTATTCCCTATGAAGAAATGGATGAGAAGGGATATTCTGACTACAAAATTTTTGTTAAGTGAAAAATTTTTTGGGACCTATTGTAACAATAGGTCCTTTTTTTTATAAAAATTTCCTATTTTTAAAAATTTTATAAAAAAATGAATACCATCTCCTATATTTTAGTATATTAGTAAGCTCAAATTTTACATTGAAAAAGGCTTTTTGATATGGTAATCTAATTATTAGAGGAAAACAATTCCAAATAAATATAAGGAGGTGAGAACAATAATTTACACAGATGAAATTTTAGAAGAAGCTCTCAACTTAGGTAGGAAATACTTACACGAGGGAGCAGTTGCAGATTATATCCCTGAGCTTGCAAAGGTTGATGCCAATAAGGTTGCTATTTCAGTAATTGAAGATGGAAATTTAAAAAGCATTGGCGACTCAAAAGTCAGATTTTCAATTCAATCAATTGTAAAGGTAATTTTATATTCCCTTGCCATGAAAAATTACAAGGTTGCTGAACTTAAAAAATATGTTGGCGTTAGACCATCTGCAAAGCCTTTTAACAGCGTCATTGAACTAGAACTTTCTGAAAAGAGAATACCAGTTAATCCTTTTATCAATGCTGGAGCAATTATTATAGTAGCTATTTTATATAATGTTTACAGAGAAAAAACTTTTGATGTTATTCTTGAAAAGACAAGTGAGTTTCTAGGAGAAGAAGTGGACTACAGCAGAGAAATTGCTCAGTCAGAAAAAGAATCTTCTTTCACAAATAGGACCCTAATTTATTTAATGTTAGCTAAGGGACTTTTGCCAAGTGACACAAAGGTAGAGGAAGTCTTAGATACATATTTTAAAGCTTGTTCAATTCTTGTCAACACAGAAAACTTGGCTCACATGTCCTATGTAATTTCCAATGACGGCATAGACCTAGAAGGCAAGGAGATTATAACTCCAAGAGAAGCGAGAGTTTTAAGGTCCCTTATGGCAACTTGCGGAACCTATGACTACTCAGGAGATTTTGCAATTAGAGTGGGACTACCTGCTAAATCAGGAGTAGGTGGCGGAATAGTTACTGCATCAAAAAATAAAACAGGACTTGCAGTATATGCACCAAGACTTGACAAGCATGGCAACTCCTATTCTGGAGTTAGAATGTTAGAATTCTTATCACAAGAATTAGACTTATCAATTTATTAGAGAGGTGGAAAATGAGAGATTTACTATCAGCCGTTAATGGCGTTTTATACTATCCAATACTTATTATAGTATTACTTGCCTGTGGACTTTATTTCACAATTAGAACAAAATTTATACAATTTGGATTACTAGGCGAAGCTTTTAAAGTTATCACTGAAAAACCAGAAGGAAAAGACGATGTATCATCCTTCCAAGCACTTATGGTATCAACTGCATCAAGAGTAGGTACTGGTAATATCGTTGGTGTTGCCAATGCAATTTGTCTTGGTGGACCAGGAGCCGTATTCTGGATGTGGATCATAGCACTTATTGGTGGCGCATCAGCCTTTATCGAATCAACACTTGCACAAATTTATAAAAAAAGAGGATCTGACGGAGTATCCTATGGTGGACCTTCTTACTACATCGAAAATGCAATTGGCTCAAGAGGACTTGGAGTTCTATTTGCAGTAGCACTTATAGCAACTTACGCAGTAGGCTTTAACATGCTTGCATCCTTTAACCTTCAAGACTCCTTTAGAGTATATGACTTCTATGTACCAGGAAAAACTTCTTGGATAATAGGTGCTGTACTTGCTCTAATCGCAGGATATTGTATCCTTGGCGGTGGCAAGAGAATAATAAAATATACATCTTTACTAGTACCAGTCATGGGCGTTATTTTCGTAATCATGGCACTTGTAATGATAATTATAAACATTAAAAATGTTCCAGCAATGTTTGGAATGATCTTCGAAGACGCTTTTAACTTCAAGGCAATCTTTGGTGGAGTTGCAGGTTCAGCTCTAGTACAAGGTATTAAGAGAGGACTTTACTCTAACGAAGCTGGTATGGGTTCTGCTCCAAACGCAGCAGCATCAGCATCAGTATCTCACCCTGTAAAACAAGGTCTAGTACAAATGATTTCTGTATTCCTAGACACAATCGTTATCTGTTCAGCAACTGCCTTTATGTCACTAGCATCAGGCATAGCACCAACAGAAGAATTAGCAGGAGCACCTTTCGTACAAGCATCACTTTCAACAGTATTTGGACACTACGGAAACATATTTATCACAGTTTCCCTTGCATTATTTGCCTTCACAACACTACTTGGTAACCTATACTATGTAGACTCATGTTTGACATACCTAAACAAAAAGACACCTTCAAAGACATTTATGCTTTGCTACAGAATAATAGCAACAATCCTAATCTTTGTAGGAGCTGGAATGGAAATGTCACTTGCATGGGATGTTGCCGACTTCCTAATGGGAGTTATGTGCTTAATTAACATTCCATCAATAATTTATCTTGGCAGCATTGCCCTTAAAGCTCTTGACGACTACAAGAAACAAAGAGACGAAGGCAAGAACCCAGTATTTAAGGCAGAAGCAGTTGGCATTGACACTTCAAAACTAGACTACTGGAAATAATATTTTCGATAACAATTTTGAAAAATTTAGTAAATAAAAAAGATTGGACCTTGGTTTATAACTTAGGTCCATTTTTTTGTAAAATTTTAATTAGATGTGGGAGTTTTTAAGAATAAAAATTTCTAAGAACTATGGAAAACTTTAAAGCTTGGTAAATTTTTAAAGACAAGGGAAAAATTAGTTGACGGGAAATTAAAGTTGAATCATGTTTATGGAAAAATAATTATTAATTAGTAAAAAATTACGGCTCAGCAAATAATTATAGACTCATAAATAAAAAACTGATGGATAAAAAATTATTGAATAGAAAAAATTATGAAATGAGAAATAAAATGCTGATAAACAAATACTTATGAATTAAAAAAAATAAGCGTGGCATAAAGCACACACTTATTTTTTATATTTCCTTTTAAATCACGCACTGATTATTTTCCAGCTATACCTTCAAGTCCCTTGTCAACAAGAGCTTGCTTTTCTGGGTCAATCTTTGGTGTATCCATAGTGAAAGAGTTGTCTACAACTGTGAAGTCAAAGTAGCCAAGTCTTGCCACTGGTCTAATTTTACAAATATCAAGTTTGTCTTCATCTGTTATAAATTTGTCGTCAATATGAATTCCAATAACTTCTCCAATTATAATATCAATTGTGTTAAGTGAGTCAACACCTGGAAGTCTTAATGTTTGAACATATTTGATTTCGTATTGGACAGGTGAGCCCTTAACTCTTGCTACATCTACAAGATTTGATTTTTCTTTCTCAAGTCCACAGTGTTCGAACTTGTCCATGTATCCTTCTGAAGCAATTGAAGATTCATTCATAGCTTGAGCTAGGTCTTCAGTTACCATATTGTAAACAAATTCACCAGTTCTTTCAATGTTTTTTACAGTGTTTTTTCTGTCGCCAAAAACATTTTGGTTAGCTGAGAATAAAACTAGTGGTGGGTCAAAAGTCAAGTTAGTAAATTGTGAATATGGTGCAAGGTCATCTGTACCATCTGGGTTTTTTGTTGAAATCCAACCAATTACTCTTGGCACTGTACATGATTTAAATGGGTTCTTCTTTAATCCGTGGTTATTTTTCTTAGGTTCATAAAACATAAATTTTCTCCTTTTTATTTTATTATTAGATATGCGATAGGCGTCGTTATTAAGAAACAAAATACAGTTCTTTCAAACCATACTATTACTAAGTCCTTAATAGATACTTCTATGTCAGAAGCTACAATTGTTGGAATTGTAGTTGAGAACATAATTACTTGAGCGACACTCATTACAGAAATTATAAATCTTGTAACAAGAGGTGCCTTAGTTACTACCATTACTGGTAAAAACATTTCTGCTAAGCCAAGCATTGCTGCCTTAGCTGCTAGTAGGGGTTCAGGTATTCTAAGTAAAAGTGTTATTGGATATAAAATGTATCCAAAGTAGTCAAATACTTGTGTGTAGTTTGCGATTATCAGTGCTATAAGTCCAATTGACATGAAGTTTGGAAGAACTTCAAATACTAAATTAAAGGAATCTAGCACATTTTTTGTAGTTCTAGGTATAACTGGACCAGCTTCTTTACAAAGGCTAAGACCTTCGTTAAGAGATGCGAAAAATAAATTTCCTTCTAACTTTTCTTCTGGGTAACCTTCTTTGTTTTCATAATAAGTATTAGGTGCTGTTGAAATTGGTGGGATTCTTACAGTTATGGCACTTAGTGCAAAGGTAACAAAGAGCGAAACAAATACATATTCAGCCCAATAGTCCATGAGGTCTGTTGTGTTTGCAATTACTATTAAAAATGAAATTGCAACTGTAGTAAAGCCAGTTACTACTGCTATTGCTTCTCTTAGAGTGTATTTTCTCTCCTTGTATAAGTCGTCTGTCATCATAACTCCAACTGCAGTTGAGCCCATGAAAGCTGCTACAGCAATTACTGCAGTTCTTCCAGGAGTTTTCCAAATTGCTCTCATTATAGGTCTTAAAAAGTTTCCTATAAAGTCAATAAAACCATAGTCCATTAAGAATGTAATAAAAATTGCAGATATTGGAATAAGTGTGCCAACTTGAATTGCAAGAGAGTTAAATAAAAATGGACCGTGGTCATCTCTTGCCACTGCTTCAGGTGCAAAGCCTGAGAACAAATAAATTGTGAAAAAAGCTCCTACAAGTTTTGTAATTGAAAAGACAATGGCAACCTTGTCTTCCTTCCATGTTCCCTTTACAAATGGTCTTATTGCTCCAATCATTATTATTATGAAGGCATAGGCCGTTGCAAGTTTAGGGAAGCTTTTAATAAATAGTGAAATGACAAATTCTAGTGGAATTGTTGATGAACCATTTACCTTTATTGGTATAAAAAAGGCAAATATTCCAATTGCACTTAAAACAATAAATTTAAGTAGCAATGCGGGGACCTTATAAAGTTTTTCGTCTCTATGTATAGTTTTCTCGTCCATATCTTTCCTCCTTTTGTAATAATAATATCCTTTTCCCCATAATAAATACATGGAATATATTGCTTTTGATTTTAAAGTTTTTGCTTTATAATGTAATTATGATAAAGTGATGAGAAATGAGGGATAATTTTGGAAGAAAATCTTCTTTTACACGATATTATTACCAAAGAGTACATTTACAACTTAATATATGGTGATCTTTCTCGAGCAAAACTATTTCAGTCCACCTTCAATAAGTATGAGCTTGACCTAAACACAAATTACATATTGACTGTAATGTACGATGATTTTTGGAAAGTTTGCAAGAATAGAGATAATCACTATCGCTACAATTTAAAGCGAAAGCTTTTAGAATACACCAGAGAACTCCTAAGTGATTACAAAACTATATCTACTACCCTTACTGGTACCGACAAAATTATTATCTTTTTGGACTGCCAAGGACTAGATGAAGACGAGGCCTATAACTTAAGTGAGACTGTTGCTGAAAAAATTATAATTAACTTAAAGAAAAGACTAAGCAACACAGTGAGTATTGGCATAAGCTCCTATTGTCATAGCAATAAAGACCTAGCAAGAGGCTACGAGGAGTCCTTTTCTTCTCTTGAAAATATTTTTAACAAGGGCAGAGGCAAAATTTTAAGACCAAGTGCCAATAATATAAGTGTAGACAAAAATTATAAGTCTCAAATTGACAAAAAAATCTATGAATTGTTGATAAAAATTGGTCTTCAAGATAAAGAAAGCTCCTACCAAGTCATTGATGACATGTTAGACGAGATGATTGCGAGAAATATGGCAGAGGACTACATTAAATCCAACGTCATAAGACTTTTGGTAGAAGTGATAAATTATTTTAACAGAGAAAACTCAAAATCTGACCTATCTGTAATAACTGTAAAGGCAATTGAGACCATAGTTGGCGCCAATAACATCTCAGACATAAATAGAGTCATAAAAAAAACAGTGGACCTGATAAATTCAGAACTTGAAAGTGAAGACGAACTTGAACTTGCCATGAATAATGCAAAATCCTATATTGAAAAATATTACATGGAAGACATTAGCCTCGATCAAATTTCTCTTGTGGCGGGCTACAGCAAAAGTCACTTCTCAAGAAGTTTTAAAAAGTATGTGGGAATAAATTTTTCAAAATATTTAATAAAGATAAGAGTTGAAAATGCAGAAAAATTAATTACAAATTCTGACAAGACAATTCAAGACATATCCCTAGATGTCGGCTTTAATGACTACTCTTATTTTTCCAAGGCCTTTAAAGATATTTATGGCATTAGTCCTAAGGATTATAGAGACAAAATAAGTAAAGACTCACAGTCTGTGTGAGCCTTTATTTTTTATTTTAAAATTTTTATTATCTCCTCTTGTGCATCTCTTCCTTCTTTGAAGATTGACAAAAGTGGATAGCAGTGGCAAAGTCCCTCGCCCACAATTATTTTATACTTTACGCCATAATTTTTTAGGGCTTTCTCAAAAAGTGGGGAAAAGGCATAGATTACTTCCCTTGATCCAAAGTAGAGGTAGGTCATGGGGACGTCCTTGAAGTTTCCCCTAAAGGGATAGAGCATGTAGTCTGGCACAGCTTCTCCCTTTGTCATAATATTTTTTGCAGTTTCAAAATATTTATAGTCAACTATAATATCTTTTTCGTTTAATTTTTTCACCCTATCCATGTCAAGCTCTTCACATAGACAGCCGCCTGGGGAAGATGCGATAATCTCCCTTGGCATCCTTATGTCCAACTTGTTTTCATTTATGTAAAGGCAAATTCCAAGGGCAAGGGAGGCTCCAGATGAAAAGCCAATAAGAGAAAGGGGCTCTTTATCTTCTTCATTGTAGGTTTTTGTCATCTCTTCATAAACTTTTACTGTTGAAGCATAGGTTTTTACTATGCTATTTTCTATGCAAAGTGTATAGAAGTAAAACCAGACATCCTTACCCGTCTCGCGGCAAATTTTTTTCGCCAGAGAAAGGTCCCTCTTGTCGGGATTTGTTATGTAGCCGCCGCCAAACAAGTATAAAATAGCCCCAGGCTTTTTATTTATTGAGTGAATAATAATTAGTCTTTGGGACAAAAATATTTTATCTTCAAAATAAAGATCCTCTTCATCTAAAACTTTAAAGCTTGGCTTTTGATTTTGCCTTCTGGCATAATTTAAAATTTTGTCCTCTGGAAGGAGAAATATTTTTTTAAGTCTAATTAATTTTACA
>OGTN01000107.1_pt1 | contig 49190 bp, 46 predicted proteins | sample 1574591 | NCBI WGS metagenome assembly OGTN01 (sample SAMN03295830, study PRJEB24534) | human gut metagenome | isolation source: fecal sample 5 from infant 4 | host: Homo sapiens | place: USA: Pittsburgh, PA | collected 2014-07
CCATTACGGAAAATATGCTGAAGCTGCACGCCCGCCTGCAGCAAGGGCTGCAGGCGCTATAGCAGAACCGGTTGGCGGTTAGCTTTGCGGTTGCCCCCAGCGGCTGCGCAGATAGTTGACCGCCTGCCGGGTTTGCGGCTGATTGAGGTTATTTTCGCGGAACAGGATCGTGCCCTGGATCTGCGGCAGAGTTTCATTGAGGTCGAGCTGCTTTTTCAGCTCCGGCACGCCGCCATCCACCGTCCAGTCAGGCTCATTTTTGGACGGCTCACCCACTTTGTACAGCGCCACGCCGATATACAGCCGGGTATGCGTCGGCTTAACCACCTCGGCCCACCAGTTGGCCAGCACATCATAGCGCGCGGCATCGCGGGCAAACGGCCAGTAGATCTGCGGCGCGATGTAGTCGAGCAGTCCCTGCTGCACCCAGCTGCGGGTATCGGCATAGGACTCATCATAGGCGGCCGCGCCACGGGTATCGGACCCCGCCGGATCGTGCGAGCGGTTGCGCCACACCCCGGCCGGGCTCACGCCAAACTCGACGTTCGGATTGAGCTTTTTGATAGTAGTGGAAACCTGGGCTATGAGCTGCTGGGTGTTATGCCGGCGCCAGTCGCCCTTCGAGGCGTAACCCTGTCCGTAACGGCGGAAGGTTTCATTGTCGTTAAGCGGGGAAGAGGCGGTTTCGGTGTAGAAATAGTCGTCGAACTGCACGCCGTCAATCGGGTAGTTCTGCACCACTTCAGCGACGATGCTGGTGATCCAGTCCCGTGCTTCGGGAATGCCCGGGTCGAGGACAAAGCGATCGCTGGCGGTGCGGATCCAGTTACGGTGCAGGACGAACACGCTGGCCGGCACCTGCGTGAGGGTGTTATTCAGCTCGGCAACGGTCGACGGTTTGGTGTTAACTGAGACACGATAGGGGTTAAACCATGCGTGAACCTTCATACCGCGCTTGTGCGCTTCATCCAGCATAAACTGCAGCGGATCGTAGCCGGGGTATTCGCCGATTTTGCCGGTCAGCATATCGGACCACGGCAGAATGTCCGACCGCCAGAGCGCCGTGCCGTCGGGTTTCACCTGGAAAAAGACGGTGTTGATACCCAGGCGCTGCAGGTTATCGAGTTTGGCGATCAGCGCCAGCTTCTGCTGCGTGATGCGGCTTTCCGGCGTGCTGGCGATAATCGACCCGACCGGCGGCCAGTCAAGGCGCGACACGGTGGTGAGCCACACGCCGCGTACCGGCTCCCGGTGCGTCTGGCTGGCTTTGACGGCGGTAGTGTTCGGTGCCGTGACAAGGGATTTAGGGGCCTTACTGGTGCAGCTGAACAGCATGCCCACGGCAATGACGGCCGCACCGGCCAGCGCCACTTTGCTGGCTAAGGGGAATCGACGAGAATGGCTGATGATGAACTCCCGTGTAATCAGATCGTCGCGTGTAGCGGCTATTCTCTTACGATTCGTGGGTCAGAGCAATTCCTTCATCCGTCGGTTCGCCATCGCCTAGTCATAATGTAAGGTATAGGTCGCGACGGCCGACACCTGACCGGCGGTGATCCGGGGACGGGTCTGGTAGTAGCGGGCCGTGAGCGGCAGGATAAACCGGCCCGCACTCGCGCTGCCCAGCGTCATCTCATGATTCAGGGAAACCGGCTGGCGATGGTAAAGCAGTTGCACACCGATACCCTGCGCCCGATCGTCCGTGGCGTCATTGCGCAGAACGCCATGCCCCCGGGCGGTGAGGGGCTCCGCGCCGTCAACACGCAGGGAAATAGTCACAGCGCTGTTGCAATCCAGTTGCAGCGCGAAAGGCGTGTCGCCGGTGGTTTTGCCGACGCCGCCGAAGTGGTCAAGCATCGCGGCGGGCAGCTTAATCAGCGCTGGCGTGGCGTCATTCACGGAACATCCCGCGGTGTTGACCCTGCCGCTTAAGTCTAACGCGGCCAGCGGGGTATGCTCTGCCATTAAAAAGTGCTCGCTGTGATACTCAAGCTCGCCCGGTGTCGCCGCGGGACCGGTTTTAATAAGCTCAATCGTCAGGCGGAAATAGCCCAGTTTCCACACCGCATCAGGCAATATGGCCGGATTGTTCACCCGTTGGCTAAACGGCGAGGGCGTCGGCCGGTCAGGAAAACCGCCATAGCCGCCGATAGCGCGCAGCGATACGCGAACGCCAATGCCGACGAGATTGGTTTGATAAACCGTCGGTCGCGTCGCTCCCCCGGACAGCAAACTGTTCAGCTGTAGCGGCGACAGCCCACGCGGGTCGTCCGCACAGCGGATCCACTGTTCGCCGCCGTCGCTAAGGCGATTCCAGGCGAAACTTTTGTGATACAGCGGGGTGCCCGGTCTGGCGTCAGCCGGCACGGTGAGTTGACCTACGTTCAGCCGAAGGGTGGTGGCCTGGCCGCGGACAAACACCGGCGTACAGGCCCATCCGCTGGCGGGGGGTAACAGGGCGAGTAACAGCGTCAGGGTGGCCCGACGCAGGAGAGTTAAAAAGGACATGTTAACGTCTGCTGTAAAATGAGTGGATGGGGTGTCTGCGCCAGCGTCGGGGTGAGATCGTAGCGGGCAGTACAGTGCTGCTGAGGGCCTGGCCCCCATTGTGCATACAGGGTGCCTTTCGGCGCCAGGCCGGCGAGGTACACCTGACCCTCGCTGGCAACGATGCTGCTGGTGTCTTTGGCGCGCACTTCGCTGCCAAAGGGCAGCGGTTGTCCCTGCGACTGCAGCGTAAACAGCGCCTTATAACCAACGTGGGTGTGAAAACGCGCCAGCACCACCGCGTCCTTAGTGGGCACCCGCGTCACGGTGCTGTTAGCCAGATCCACATTCTCCGGTAGCGAGTGGCTGTCGAGGGCGACGTCGTTGCGGTGATAGGCGGTAGCGAAGGGCAGCACGGCGTACCCGTCGCGATTGGTGGCGATGGTTCTCTGGTTGGCGAGGGTCACACCGCCTGCGCCACCGGCGTCAATCAGGACGACAGCGCCATTCATTTCCGGCGTAAAGACCACCCCGTGGCGGTGAATCAGGATACCCCCGCTGGCGCCGTAGTTCAGGCGAGTGGCCTGCGAGTCACGGCTGTAGCCGATATTCAGATCGCCTCTTCCACTGCTGTAGCCGGCCGTCAGGCTGCCGCTGTGCCCGTTTTGCTGATCGAGGGTTTGGCTGACGGCGTAGCTGAGCGCGTGATTATCCAGCATGGTGCCATTGAGACTGACCATCTGACTGTCGGCGCTGTGGCGGGAGGAGGTCAGGGTATAGCCGGCATAGCTCCCCGGTAGCAGGTGGCTCAGCGCTACTGAAAGTGACAATGTCACCACTTTATCGGAGTGCGGCTCGTCATTCTCCTCGTCACCGTCGCTACTGTGCGCATCGCTGTAGCTGAGCGACCACGCGATACCGTGAACCTGGCTGCTGATCCCCATATTGGCGGTACGCTGTGTGGCGCCCCCTGACCAGTAGCTGTCCTGGTCGAGACTCAGATAGAGGGTGATATCGTACGGCAGGCTCTGGCTGGCGGTGATTTGCAGGGTCGTTTTTTTGTTGTCGTTATCCCGCGAGTCGGCGTCGGGATCCGGGCTGGAATACGCCTCGCTCAGCGTGGCATAGCGCTGATGCGAATAACGCCAGCCGGTGAAGGTGAACTGCGTGCCAAGACGATCAAAACCTTTGCTGTACTGGAGCTGCCAGGCCCGGCCATCGATCGGATCCTGCTGGTGCCGGTCGCGGGCGTTTAACAGCTGCAGCGAGAGCGCCCCGGCATCACCCAGCCCCTGTCCCACGCCGAGCGAGAGGTTGTGGTATTGCGCCGCGCTCTGCAGTCCGCCAAACAGTGTCAGGTTGTGGGCGAACCCGCGCATCAGCGACAACTGCATCATCAACGGCCGCTGGCTGGCATCGTCGCTATGATAGCGCCCGGCGACCAGGTTGTATTTCAGGCTGCCTTCGCGTTGCATGCTGGTGACCGATGCATACGGCTGGGTGAAGCGGCGGATTTCGCCATCCGACTCTTTGACGGCAACCTCAAGATTGCCGCTACTGGCGGTGGGATAAAGATCGTCAATCACGAACGCGCCAGGGGTGACGTAGGTTTGATACAGCACGCAGCCATTTTGCCGAACCGTGACCTGGGCGTTGGTTCTGGCTATCCCACGGATGGTCGGGGCAAAACCTTTCTGCGAGTCCGGGAGCATCGCATCACTGGAGGCGAGGGCAATTCCCTGAAACTGTACCGCGTCGAACACATCGCCCGACGTGAAGGTATCCCCGAGCGTCAGTTCACTCCGCCAGCGCGTCAGATCGCGCTCAAGCCAGGCGCCGCTGGTGGTCCAGTGGGGCTTATCGTCGCTGTTGGCGGTCAGGCTGTTGCTGGCGCGCAGGCGCCAGGCGCCGGCGTTCACGCCACTTTTCAACATCAGATAGTTATCGCGCTCAGTGTTGCCCTCGCGGGTACGCTGGCTGGCGCCTGAATAGCGGTAATTGCTCTGAAAGGCGCTGATACCTTCATCCCACAGCGCAGAAGGAACATTATCCCTCGCCTGGCGCGTCATCAGCGCCTGGGGAAGGGTCATTGCCAGCCGCTGATGGGCAAAATCGAAATTGACCGTACTGCCCGGCAACAGCGTGGCGAGTTCGGGACATGAGCGGGAGGTTGCGCCGGACGCCTGGGACAGCACGGCCGGATTAACACCGGCCTGCAGCAGATCTTCCGGCTTAAGGCAGGGCGTCAGCTGCCCGCGGTCATTCTGGCGAAACGTGATGATCTTACGGGCATCCAGGGTGACGCCGTTGACCTGCCAGCTGACCGGATAGTCGCCAGGCGGCTGGCTCGTTTGCTGATTGAAGCGCTGCAGATCCACCGCCGGCAAATGGTCGTTTTTTTCCAGCAGATCCATATTAAAGGTCGCCTGGGCGTGCAAGGGCGCGCTCTGTCCGCCCAGCAGGATGGAGAGGCTGACGACGGTAACGGTATGAGCCGGGCCGTGGCGCATCGCGACATCAGGCTTTTAGTGCGCCGAAACGGGAGCGCTAAACGTCTGCACAGCGCCAAAATCATCCAAAATGCGCCAGCTCACCTGGCGGGTGCAGGCCTCGCCGGGCAGGGCGTACTCTTCACGGCTGTGAGGGGCAATCACGCTGTGCTCAAGCGGTGTTTTCTGGTTCTGGCCCGCGCAGGTGAGCGTGGTGATAGTCACATAATAGGGGGAGGCATTCTCCGCCTGCAGGTGGTTGCCACTGACGTGCCAGCGCAGGTGCTGCGCCGCGTCGAGCGCCGAGCCGGGGAGTCCTGCCGGGCGATAAATGAGCTTAAGTTGATTCTTAATAGCAAATTGCAGAATGTTCTCGCCAGCCGGTGCGGTATTGGCAGGAATCACTTTGATATTCAGGGTGAACAAACTTTCCCGATCGTTTGGCAGTTGCGCCGAGGTTAATAACACGCGCAGATCGTTGCTGTCTCCAGCATCCAGACGGAACAATGGCGGGGTGACGATAAACGGTGATTTATTATTATCAGCCAGATCGTCTACCCAGCTCTGAATAAGTACCGGATCGTGAGGATTGGTGTTTTTTACCGTGATGTCGGCCTCATGACTTTGTTCATTATAAATGACACGCGTGCCGGCAATGGCAACCCCGGCAGCAGACGCCAGGAGCGGACAAAAGAGAAGGCTCAGGAAAAAAGCCATTTTATAACACTGCATAATTGAGGATCCGGTCACGAGGAATGAAAATAAGGGCAGGGGATGCTGCCCTCGGTAAAAGCGGCAATCAGCACATTCTATTCATATACAATATCAATATTGGCTGTGGCATTAATATTGCCGGCGGTGACATCCAGGGAGGAATCGCTCTTCAGATCGGCAATAAAATTAAAGGCAATATCACCGTTTTCGTCGGCTTGCGAAACCGCCGTTTTGCTCTGTTTGTCAAAGGTCAACTGAGTGCCTTCCGTTGAGCCGTCAGGGGAAGAGAAGACTTCAATGCCCACCCCTTTGGCGGTATCCGCGGCATCGGAGAGCGCCAGCACGGCGGCGCTGGTGCCGTTAGCATTGGTGTCCGGGGTACCCTCCAGGCTAATGCTGATATTCTGCGCCAGCGGGCAGCCGGTCAGGTTGATGGTAAACGGTGTTTCTGCGGTTTTCGCTTCATGTGATTTCAGCGCCGACATATCGACGTTGCCAAAATCGACATTCACATCGCCACCGTTGTTGGCGATCTGGCACGACTCGTTAATAATTTTACCGGTGAAATTCAGTGTGCCCGCCGCGCGGGCGGGGGTCACAGTAGCCAGACTGAAGGCCAGCAGTGAACCCACAACCAGCAGGGTGCCTTTTTCTTTCATACTCAAACCTTATTAAATAATCACAAGTTAATTAAATCGTTTAACATTTTTAATGCATGTTTTTTATTTCTGTTCACAAAAAACGGTAAGCATCACTAATGTATACTGCCGTCGGGGGCGGGATTATACGGAGAACGTCGTAAAGGCCCATGGATAAGGTGTGTTAAGCTGTAACAATCTTTATTTTTTGGTGTAAGTATAATCTCATTTAATATTGTAATTGGGTTCTATATACAGAATGTATTATTTCCCGGGGACGCCTGTTTTGGCAAAGTTCTGGCAAAACGTTGCTGTTATTCCCGGCAGTTGACCGGAGAGGGCAGAATAATCGTTTACGCTGCCGCTATTTTGCCGTAGCGTGAAGATCGCGGCAGGAAGCCGCAGGTTGGATGGCACAGAACGATTCTGTGCCGCGCAGTGTCACTCGCTATCAAGGAAGATTGCTATGTCTCCGCTCCGTCTCGCTCTAATATGTCTGTGTCTGGCACCGCTGGCGTCGTCTGCTGCGCTCTCCGGTCAGGTTCATTTTTCGGGACGTGTCATCAATCCGGCCTGTCTTATCGCGCCGCAGCGCAATCGTATCGATGTTTCGTGCCAGCACCGTTCACCGGAACAGGTCGCCTTGACAGACAACCCCCCTCGCTATGCCATGCCGGATGATCGCGGTGAGGTCAGTCTCCACTGGCGAAATGCACAGCACAGTGAAGCGGATGTCATTATTCGCTATCGCTAAGGTAAGAAAAACGCGGTGAAGGGTAAGCGGATGCAGGACGTAAAGGGTAACGCGGTGGGCGGTTTCAGCGCGCGTCAGCAGTGACTACTGGGGTGACGCGCACGTAGAGTACATTTCATGAAAACAATCCTTGCCGTCGTCCGACAGCAGAGTATCGCCTCAGTCGGGTTCCCAGGCGAGGATATCACCGGGCTGACATTCCAGCGCCTCGCAGATGCGGGACAGGGTATCAAAACGGATGCCTTTGACTTTTCCCGACTTGAGCAGCGACAGGTTCTGTTCGGTAATGCCTACAAAGGCCGCCAGCGCCCTGGACGTCATCTTTTTTTCCACCAGCAGTTTGTCCAGATTCACCACCACAGCCATCGTTAAATAAACTCCTTATTCTCTTCTTCCGCACGGATCCCGTGGAGCATGGCGTGAAATGTCACAAACAGCAAGCTTCCTGTCAGAAGCAGCACCCCGTCGCTGAGCAGAAACACCACCTGATAATAAGGCTGCGGCCACCAGGCGAGCAGCGGGATCAGAAAGCGGCACACCGGCAACAGGATCCCCATGCCCACCATGGCCAGAGCGATGTAACGAACGCTGTGCGCCAGGGAGAGGCTGAGCACGCTGCGCTGGCGGACGCTACGGGTTACCTTCATGCCCTGCCAGATAGCGAACGCGAACAGCCCGGCCGGAAGATACAGCAGGGCCAGCAGCAGCAAACGTCTCGCCATCCCCGGCGCCTGGGCCGGGTTGTCGGTTAACGGCACTTCAGCAAAGTGCAGCAGGGTGGAAAGAAAATATCGTTCGCCGGTAAAGAAAATCCACAGCGGCACGATCAGGGCGAGCATAAAAAAGAGGGGCAGTATGCCGCTAATAATAGCCAGACTCAGCCGGGTTCTGGATTGCTTCACAATTTACCTTCCTGATTGATGAGAATAATTAAAGCACCAGCCGCGCCAGGCATGACATAAGGGCCACGGCGAAGACAACGCTCATCGCCCGGACGCCGCGACGACGGCTGGCAAACCACGGACGGGTCCAGACGCGGTAGAGGCTGAGGGTGATGACCGACGACTGGATGGTCCAGGTCAGCATCCGAAACAGGTAGCCCATTTTGCCGAGATTCTGCAGGGTCTGGAAAACCTCGGCGAGATAAATAACCCCGGTCGCCAGCAAAACATAATTGAGCAGGCGTATTTTTCGCTGCGCCAGCCAGTCGCCGGAAATAAACAGGATCACCGACAACAGCGTTAACAGCGCCCAGAGGATGTCAATTCCGTTCATTACGCGCCTCCTGTTCATCAGGGGTGGCAGCCAGTAAGAGCTTGATGGCAGGTCCGATCACCGGCCAGGCGGTATCGGAGAGGATCACTACCGCGGTCTGTCGCTGTCGGTCGAAGGCCATCATTGCCGCAAAGCCGCCACTCTGCCCGTCATGCCAGACGATCTCCCGTCCGCGGACGCGGGTAGTGAACCAGGCATAACCCACCCGGGAATCGGGATCATCGGTGGCGAACAGGGAGTGCATGCCTTCACTGCCCGCCAGGTTTCCTGCCAGCAGCGCCTGGGCATATTTCGCCATATCGACAATCGTGGCGCGGACGCCGCCGGCGGGGGCGAAGGCGTCCATCACCCATGGCTGCTGAGGGAAACCAGAGGCTGACCAGCCCATGGTAAACGTCGGCGAGGCTGGAGTATTGTGCCGGGCCACTTCCGCGCCCTGCATTCCGGCGGGGGTAAAGACCCGTTGCGCCATCAGTGTGGCAAAATCGCGATGGGACGCCCGCTCCAGCGCCAGTCCGAGCAGGGCAAACCCGGCGTTGGAATAATCAAACCATTTCGTCGGCTGCAGGGTGGCCTGGTTCATCATCGCGATCAGCGCGGGTCGATCGTAGCGCCAGGGATTCTGCCGCCGGGCAATATCGCTCAGAATAGCCAGCCGCTGCCCAACCGACGCGGTGAGCGGTGGCAGTCCTGAACGGTGAGAAACCAGTTGCTCCAGGGTAACATCCCGCACCGGGCTGACAATCTCCGGGACCAGCGCCGACACCGGCGTCTGCGCGGTGACTTCGCCGCGGCGAATAGCCTCCAGCAGCAGGCTGGCGGTCATGGTTTTGCTCAGGCTGGCGATCTCATACTGTGTCGTATACTCGCTCCCCCACAGACCGTAGCGCACCCCCTGAGGCGTAATCAGCGCTGCGGCGACCTGTCCGCGGGCGCCATTAAGCAGGGGCGTTAATATCGAGACCAGCTGTTTATCCCCCGTCGTCCGGGAGCTGGGGGGATGAAAGCCGGGCTGCAGGGCGATCCCCGCCGCCACGATGACGGTAAAAACCAGCACGGCGGCAATGATCTGTCTGTCCCGGCGATAGCGGTTCCAGCGCATGTTTTCTCCTTAACGCGGTACGACATCCAGGTGAGGGAATACCGCTTCTCCCTGGTGTTAAAGTGAGCGCAGGTTAGCCTGGTGTTTATCGTTTTACAATAAATTTTTATCGTTTTATGATTAACTTTATGAGGAGTAAAGCAGACACTCCCGGCGCGGTGTGGAGAACGCGGGGGGCAATAGAGGCCAGGGAATAAAGTGCGCTGACGAAGAGAGGTACTCGCCAGCGAGAAATGTCGACTATGCCGGGAGAAGAAAACTTAGCGGATCCGCGACTGCTCGTCGTCGCGTAGCGTCAGCACCTCAAATCCGTTGGCGGTGACGGCCACGGTGTGCTCCCATTGCGCGGAGAGTTTTTTATCGCGGGTGACGACCGTCCAGCCATCTTTTTTGGTTTTGATGCGGCTGTCGCCCTGGTTCACCATCGGCTCAATGGTGAACACCATTCCTTCGCGCAACACGGCGCCTTCCCCGGGGCGGCCGTAATGCAGCACCTGCGGTTCCTCATGCATTTCCTGGCCGACGCCGTGACCGCAATATTCTCTGACCACGCTGTAGCCATGGTCCTCGACCCAGCGCTGAATAGCGTGGCCAATATCGCCCAGCGTCGCGCCAGGTTTCACCACCTCAATGCCTTTCCACATCGCTTCATAGGTGGTCTTTACCAGCCGGCGGGCCAGCGGGGAGACGTCGCCTATCAGGTACATCTTGCTGGAGTCGGCAATCATGCCCGCTTTCTCCAGGGTGATATCGACGTTAACAATCATCCCGGCGCGCAGATGTTCGGTCGCTTTGGGGATCCCGTGGCACACCACATCGTTAATGGAGGTGTTCAACACATAGGGAAAATCGTATTGCCCCTTGCTGGCCGGGCGGGCATGCAGTTGGTTGACGATAAAATCTTCCACTCGATCGTTAATCGCCATCGTCGTTACGCCGGGAACGATAAAGGTATCCAGCATATCAAACACCGACGCCAGCAGCTGGCCGGCATGGCGCTGACGTGCGAGTTCATCGGCGGTTTTAATGATTATTGATGGCATTGATTACCTCCAGCAGACGGTCAGAGCCGGATTTCAGCATCAGCAGTTTGATCTGCTGGTGGTTAAGCTCGGGGTAGAGCTCGCTCATCATGCCCAGACGGATCCAGTATTCCGCCTGGGCATTGACGGAGCGGGACATAGCTTTGCTGGCATCACGAATATCATCGTGCAATAGATCGGAGATTTTGACGATTCCCATAGAGACAGTCCATATATGATTCGTATATGCATCGTATACAGACCGGCACGGGATGTCATGGGCATTTTGTGTCGTGACCGGGGGGGAGGCGAGAGGCCCACGCAAAAAAGCCCGACCAGCGGGCTTATTTTCAGCATTTTTTTCGGGTTAATCATTCGCGCCATTCACCATGGCGAAAATACCCATTAGATTATCGGTATGCAGAATGAAAATAACATGACGGCGGCGAAGCGCGGCGCATCAATATATTTAATGCAGGTGTTAATTTTGCGTATGAATATTCTCCCGTCAGGCCGGGAATCCGGGGGAGTTACAGCGCGTCAGTGAGTTTATCCACCACCACTTTACCCGCATTATCGAACTGCGTAATGCGAAAGCTGTCGCTCCAGGAGCGGCGGGTGGTGAAACGGTCGAACAGGGATACCCGACCTTTACGCTGACCATCTTTACTCAAAATAACCCATTCAGTCACCGCAGAATAATGCTGGCTATTGTCATGACGGCTCTGTTGTTCAACAAGCTGGTCTTCTTTTTCCACTTTTAAATAATCACGCAACATATTTAACCTCCATAGAAAGTATTATTAACATTACTCCTTTTATTTATTCTTTCAATCAAACTTTTTAATCAATAAAAGTAACTATTAGTGGGCGACCTAAGTGCAAAAATCGTCAGATTGTCATTACCCGGCGCAGTGGATTCCACTACGCTTAACAGAGCTGTCTGGCGCGCTATCTGCGGTTGCCAGGGCCAGAAAGGCGGCAACAAAACGTCTTAACCTTGTATTCATCATGGGCGTTGTTCTGCTATATCTAGTGCGTTTTGCCACGACCGAGCCACAGAGAGCGCTGTACCATGAGTAACGATCACCTGACGGATATCGCCTATCGTCACTTTATTGAAAGTGTTAAAGATTATGCCATATACATGCTGAGCACTGACGGTACGGTCATCAGCTGGAACGAAGGTGCCCGCCGGGCAAAAGGGTACCTGAGCGACGAGATCATCGGTTGCTACTTCGGTCTCTTCTATAGCGAAGCTGAGCAACTCTCCGGTGTACCCGCGAAAAACCTGGAAATCGCCCTGCGTAGCGGGCAGTTCGAAGGGGAAGGCTGGCGTTACCGCAAAGACGGCTCCCGATTCTGGGCGCATGTCATGATCGATACCATCCGCGATGAGCAGAACACCCTGCTGGGTTTTGCCAAAATCACCCGCGATATCAGTGAACAAAAAGCGATTAATGACCGCATCGCATGGATGGCGCGCTACGATGCGCTGACTGGTTTACCTAACCGGGTGGAGTTCTTTGAGCGGGTGGAAAAGCTGATCACCGGTAATGATGCCCGCCGCTTTGCCATTTTCACCATCGATTTAGACAAGTTTAAAGAGATTAATGACCTGCAGGGCCATCTGATTGGTGACCAGCTGCTGCAGCGTGTGGCAGGCGCCGTGCTGAAAACGCTGCAGAAGGAGGAGATGGTCGCGCGCTTTGGCGGCGATGAGTTTGTGGCCGTTAAACCTTTTGCCGATGAGGGTGAAGTGGATGCCTTTGCTGCGCGCCTCTGGCACTGCTTCAGCGGTAAGCAGACGTTTGCCGCGACGGAAGTGGTTCTCTCCGCCAGCATTGGCATCTCGGTCTACCCGGAGGACGGTACGGATATTAACACGGTACTGAGCAATTCCGATCTGGCCATGTATCGGGCAAAGAGCAGTCTCGACCACAAGATTTGCTGGTACGAACGTGAAATGGATGACAAGACGCGGCAGCGCAATATGATGGCCGCCGACATCCGGCGCGGTATTCACGCAGGAGAATTTTCGCTCCACTATCAGGCTATCCGCAACATCAAAGATCGCCGGATCACCGGTTACGAGGCGCTGCTGCGCTGGCAGCATCCGCAGCTGGGGCCGATCCCGCCTGACGTGTTTATTCCCATCGCCGAAGAGAGCGGCGCCATCGTGCCCTTAGGTTACTGGGTGCTCGAGCAGGTGTGTAACGAATCGCTGGAAAAGGGTCTCAACAGAAAAGTTTCGGTCAATATCTCGCCGGTGCAGTTGCGTCACCGCAGCTTTATTGAAAAAGTCCGCGAGATCCTGATGCGTACCGCCTATCCGGTCAGCCTGCTTGAGTTTGAAGTGACGGAGACGGCGTTCATCATCAATAAGCAGCTGGCCTTTAGCGTCCTGCATCATCTGCAAAAAATGGGGATCAGCATCGCACTCGATGACTTCGGTACCGGCTACTCCTCCCTGAGCATGCTGCGCGATTTCCATTTCGACGTGATTAAACTCGACCGAAGTTTTATGCTTGATGTGGAGAGTAATCCCCAGGTCCGCTCATTCGTGCGGGCCATCATTTCGCTGGGAAATTCAATTAATACGCCGCTTATCGCCGAGGGTGTGGAAACCGCCGGGCAACTGCAGATCCTCGAAGAGGAAGGGTGTGACGAGATGCAAGGCTTTCTGTTCGGCGAGCCGGTGGATATTAAACACCTGCCTCCGTCGTCCTGATACGCCCACCGGCTGCGGGTGGGCGTAGCGTCATTACTGATGCGCCAGCGGAGCCTGCCCGGAAAGATGCAGCAGAGCCGACTGCAGCGAGACGTCAAACATCTGACCGTGCGTCATACCAGGGTAGCGCCAGAAAGCCACCGTCAGGCCTTTGTCGGCCAGCTGCTGCTGGGTTTGTCGCAAAACACTCAGGGAAGCCACGTGGCCGGTGGGTTCCCGGGCAGCTTTGCCATCACCTTCCAGCAGATACAGCGATTTCCCGATGAAGGCGGTGGCGCTTAAAGCTTCGCTGCCCTTCAGCGGAGATTCCTGCGCCTGGCCCAGCGACGGGCTGGCCGAATAATAGATATGAAACAGCGAGGTCTTCCGCCACGCGTCGAGCACAAACAGCCCGCCGTAGGAGTGGCCCCAGATCGCGCGCTGGTGGGGATCTATTTTCAGGTGAGCTTCCGTTTGCGGCACCATTGTTTCGGTCAGCAACTGACGAAACAGGTCATTACCTCCGGTTTTTCGCGGCGGCAGCGCGGGTTTCCCGACTTGCGGTTTGAAGGCCTTTAGCGGAGGAGTGTAATCCCAGGCCCGGGCGGCGGTATCGAAGGGCAGCGTTGTCTGGTAACCGATAGCGACGATCACCGGCGGGGAGCCGGCGGAGAGCTGCTGCAGAAGGGCGTCGTTAAGCTTATCCATCACCGCGTTACCATCCAGCATATACAGCACAGGATAGCCGGCGGCGGGCGGGGCTTTGTCCGGCACGGCAGTCCACACCCGGTAGTGGCGTTCGCCATCGGCGGAGTCATACTGACGTTGCGTAAAATGATAGTACGCTGACCCTTTATCGGCGATGTTTGGCCCCAGCGGCTGAAGATCCGGTCGGGCGGTGCTACCGCTACTGTAGAAGAGCACGCCAACCGCCAGCGTCAGCAGCCCGCGCGCCCGGATGCTCCCTGAATTCCGCTTCACCTTGTCTAACCCCCTGTATTCTTTGAGCTGTCATTTTGTTGGGCTGACACGGTAACACAGCTTGTTTGATAATGGTTCTCATTTCTTTTGTGCGCTTTGGAGCTGCGTGGGATACCGGACGGGGCTGGTGGAGGGGGGCGAAGCGAAAACGCAGGATACATGGCCGCCTGTCGGCGGCCATCAGGACACGGTCAGGGATCGCCGTTGATGCTACGCAACAGCCTTTTTACCAGCGGGATGAGCGCAATAAGCACCAGCGCAATAACCACGATCAGTAACAGCGTCAGCCCTTTATGATGACTGATAAGCACCCACAGCATCGCCAGCGTCATGAGATGATCCTTGCATTAACAGCGTTAACCACCGCCAAGGTGAATGAAATTTAACAGAATGGTGATGACCACCCAGGCCAGCAGCAGAAAGCGTCGTTTATCGCGTCGAGCTTCCAGCGCAGCGAAATAATTAGCGCTGTACCAGGTTGATATAATAATAGCCAGCGTGATGATGACCTGCCAGACCACTTCGCTAAAGCCCGTCACGATGCTTATCGCGCGAAAGCAAAGCACAATCGCGATGCCGTTAAGCGCGTTACACATCAACCATCCCCACAGGCTTGAGGGACGGCTAAAGAAATATCCAAGTCGTAAAACCAATGTCGTATACACCTTGCCAAAATAATCGCGCTGTAAAATGCAGTTTAATGCCCGACGAGGTATTGATATAAATCAAAATTAATGGAATAGCGCAGTAATCACTGGCATGCAGCGATCGCAGCATGGCAATGGAAAGGCGTAGAGAATGGTGGGTAAAAAACAAAATCACTTGTTTTTATTGGCGTTTTTTAAAATTTATTGTGGCAGTGAAATATTCTCCATGGCCCATTTAACAATATGACGGTAATTTCCATTGTTATTATTTTATGTAGCTCTATCACCAGCTAAATTAAAACCTATTCACTATTCACCGCTGGCCGCTTGCGGGAGTGGTCTGAAACAGCCGGAGCCAAGGCTCCGGCTGGCGTCATACCTAATGAGGCAAGGCATTATGTTGCAGAATTTTCAGGAAGTCATTTTTGTCTGAAATTAATGACAGCGCGTTAGCGATCAGTTCATCGCTAAATATCGAGGCAATTTCTTTGAGCACATCAATATGCTCTTTTTCTTTCGCGATGACGCCGATGGCAATAAACATCACGTTGCTGCGATCCCAGATAACGCCATCAGGGAACTGAAAGATCTCAATGCCGGTTTTGAGAATGATATCCGTCGCGGATTTCGGCAAATGTGGCAAGGTGATGCCATTCCCCAAAAAAGTGGAAACCTGATGTTCACGCTCCAGCAGAAAGTGAACGCACTCCTGATTCACATATCCTTTGGCTTTACACTCCGCGCCAATCATAGCGATCACTTCCGCTTTATTACTGGCCTTGCAGCCGATATGCAGATTATCCAGCGTGATGTTATCGATCATAGCCAACCTCCCTGGTGAGACGCGTAGATTTTTTACCCTCGTGATTCGATGACAGCTCTTCTTCTAACTGCTCGAGCGATTTATTGGAGGTCTCCGGTAGGGCGAAGACCACGAACAGAATCGCTAAGTAGTTGATGGCTGCGAAGATGAAGAAGACCGGCCCAAGGCCCAGTTTCGCCTGCAGCAGCGGGAACAGGTAGCTGACCACCGCGTTCATGATCCACATGAAAAATACCGAGATCCCCATCGACAGCCCGCGGAATTTCAACGGGAACAGCTCAGCTAATACCACCCAGGTAATAAAGCCCATGGAACCCTGCATCACACCGACGAACAGCGCGCCCAGCAGCCAGATGGCGGTGGCTTTCAGATCGCCCACCAGGGTGTAATCGACAGCGGCGATAATCAGGTGCAGCGTGGCCATAATGGCAAAGCCGTAGATAATGATCGTCTTACGTTTGAAACGGTCGACAAGGAACAGCACGCCAATCAGCATACCGCCGACGGAGAAGACACCGTTCAGCACGTTACAGATCAGCGAGGTACGCTCTGAGAAGCCGGCAGCATTCAGAATTTCCGTGCCGTAGTACATAATGACGTTAACCCCAGTAGTTTGCTGCAACGCGGCCCAGGTAATACCGACCAGCAAAATTTTGAGGATCCATGGCGTTTTGAGGATAGTCGTGAAGGTGCTCTGAGCGCTGTACTTATTGCCGGCTTCAATTTTGATCAGGGTGGAGATGTCATCATACTCCTTCTGCGCGCGTTCCGCCGGGCGGATCTGTTTGAGAATATGCAGCGCTTCCTCGTGGCGATTTTTGCTGATCAGCCAGCGCGGGCTTTCCGGCGCGCGCCACATGCCAACAAACAGGCAGACAGCAGGAATGGCCTGTACCAGCAGCATATAGCGCCAGACGTCCGGCAGATGGCCCCAGATGATGCCAATGATCGCGTTGATGGCAAACGCCGCCAACTGGCCAATGACGATGGCGACTTCATTCAGGCCGGTCAGCTTACCGCGCATCTCGGTAGGCGCCACTTCCGAAATAAAAGTGGGGGCAGTGACCGACGCGCCGCCGACGGCGTAGCCCAGCAGGGCGCGGGCAATCAGCAGGGTGGTGATATCGGGAGCTGCGGCGGAAAGCAGGGCGCCGATAAGAAAAATAAAAGAGAGGAAGAGTAAATATTTGCGCCGGCCGAAGAAGTCGGCAAACTTGCCGCCAAACACGCTGCCCAGCGCGGCGCCGATCAGCAGGACGCTCATCACCAGCCCTTCGGTAGTCGGGGTCAGCGCCATGTACTGCTTCAGTGAGGAAAAAGCGCCGTTGATAACGCCGGTGTCGTAACCGAAAAGCAGGCCGCCGAAGGTGGCCACTAAGGTGATCTGATGAAGTCGTTTTCTCTGTTGCTGGTTCAGGTTTGTTATAAATGACATGGTAGTCCCTTTATTTTATTGAACGACACAAGATAAAAATACATCTCCCCAGTCAGGATTTATTACGCCTGTGTTGTCGTATCTAACTGAACTAAATGATTTTTCTTCTTTGTGTAATTGCTAAGCACAAGGCAGGGTACGCTCAGCAATGGCGGTCAAAGAGGTTTACGGCTTGGTGTTGACATGGATGTAGTCGATATCCGTTCTCCTTTTCGGGTTAGCGGTCTTCAGTGCGTCGGCAGCGCCGACGTCTGCCGGTGGACAGCGCCCTGGTGTGGCACGTTGCTGTCGTTGCGGCGATTTATCGTGATAAGAATATGGCACAAAGAAATGGAATGAGCATGCTACAAGATCACATTATGAAAATTTAATTTCAAATTGGTGTTGCAGAATGGTAAATGCATGAAGCCAATCACAAAGGATGGAGGGAGCATATCCCCATGAAAACCAGGTTAAATTTACAGGCCGGTAATAATGATGTTGTTTTCAGTAGGTTAATGTAAATCAAAGAATACAACGCAGATCACATTTTTACGCCATAATATCCTGGAATAGAATTTATATTTCATTACTGTGATCAGGGTAAAACGAGGATGGCGGCCTTCTGGCAACGGTCTGGAGGGGAAGAAAGCCCGTGGGGGAGGTTATAGGATGAATGTGTGGCCGGCGGGAACGCTGGGTAAAAATGCAGAGAAGGGGGATCCTCTGCATTTTACCCATCACGAAAAAGATCAGTGCAGTGCGGGCCAGTAGCCTTCGTTGGCGACGATCAGTTCATCGAGGATGGCTTTCGCCACCGCGGCGCTGGGCACCGTTTTCGATAGCGTAATGGCCTGCCACAGTTTCTGGTAACTACCCTCAACCCAGGCGTCAACCACCAGCTTTTCGACCGCCACCTGCTGCTCCATCAACCCTTTCTGGAACGACGGGATTTTCCCCATCGCCAGCGGCTCCGGGCCATTGACGCCCACCAGGCAGGGGACTTCCACCATCGCCGTCTCATCAAAGTTGGCGATCGCCCCGTTGTTCTCAACGATCAACAGCATCCGCTCCTGGGTGTTAAAAGCGATGGCGCAGGCGAGGTCGACGATAAAGGTGGCATGGGCCCCGGCATGAAAATGCGCGCCTTCCGCCGTGCCCCGACGGGTAATCTCCCGGGCCATATCGAAGACCTCTTTTTCACGTCCGGCCATCACCTCGTTCGCCCGCGTAAAGTCTGGATCGGCGTGCGCCACCTCATAGTCAGGATAGAGGTAGTATTTCAGATAGGTGTTAGGCAGTGTCGACGGATCGAGGGCAAACACATCCTTCACCTTTTTAAAGGTTTCGATCCAGCTTGGCGCTTTATGCTGAAAATCTTCTTTTGGACTGCTGTATCCCTGTTCCGCCACGTGACGCTTCAGCGCCGGCATCAGATCGTTACCGGCTTTATCGGTGATACGGGTCCACCAGCCGAAATGGTTCAGGCCATAGTAGCGGACGTTCAGCGCCTTGCGCGACGGCAGGCCGAGGATGTCGGCAAACAGCCCCTCGATAGCCACCGGCATATCGCAGATGTTGATGATGCGCGCGTCGGGTCGCAGGCGACGGGTGGCTTCCGCGACGATGGCCGCCGGATTGGAATAGTTGAGCATCCAGGCGTTCGGAGCGTATTGCTGCATATAATCGACCAGCTCCAGCACCCCGGCAATGGAGCGCATGCCGTAGGCAATCCCACCCGGACCGCAGGTCTCCTGTCCCGGCACGCCATATTTTAACGGGATCTTTTCATCCTTTTCCCGCATTTCATACAGACCGACGCGAATATGCGCCATCACAAAATCGACGTCAGTGAAGGCCGCCTGCGGATCGGTGGTATAGCTGAACTTCACCTGCGGGAAGCGTTCTGCCACCAGAATAGCGCAGGCGTCGCCGATCGTTTTCTGACGCTGGTGATGGTTGTCGTACAGACGGATCTCCCGCAGGGGAAAGCGCGACATATTTTCCAGCAACATCATCACAATCCCAGGGGTATAAGTACTGCCGCCGCCGGCAATCGTGACCACAAAGTTATCTTTCATTTACCACCTCGTTATTCAGTAACACCCAGACTGGCGTTGACCGCCGTTCGAATTTTGTTAACCCCCAGGCCATAGATCACCTGGACATGGTTGCCTTTAATCAGCACGCTGCTCCCGCCGCTCTCTTTCAACAGCGACTGCTGGATGAGGGCGGGGTCGCGCACATCGACCCGCAGACGGGTAAAACAGTTTTCCACTACGCAGACATTCTCTTTTCCGCCCAGTCCCGCAATCACCAGCGTACCTTTATCGGCAATCTCGCTTGCCTGGCCCGTCTGCTCGGAAGGCTCCGCATCGGCAGCCGCTTCACGGCCCGGGGTGAGCATCCGCAGACGGGTAATACAGAAGGTGCCGACCAGGTACATGGTGGCGGTCTCCAGCAGGCCGAGGGCGACAAATACCGGCCAGCGCGTCACGCTGGCGCCGGCAGGGAGGTTATAGACGACAAAATCGATAAGACCGTTGGTGGCGCAGACCCGCACGTGAAGCAGCCAGGCCAGCATCTGGAACAAACCGTCCAGCAGGGAGTAGATAAGCCACAGCAGCGGGGCGGTGAAGATAAAGAGAAACTCAAAAGGTTCGGTGATCCCCACCAGAACGGAGGTCACAATTAAGGGGATCAGCGTGACTTTAAGCCGCTGCTTATTCTCCGGTTTCGCCGTACGGTAGAAGGCGAGCGCCATGCCGGCGGTGCCGAAGATCTTCACCATCCCGTAGGTTAAAAACCGGGCGGAATCACTCAGCGCCCCGATGGGATGACGGGCGATTTCGGCAAGGAAAATGGGCTTGGCGCCAATAACCGTTTGACCATCAATCAGCAGCTGTCCGCCGATCGAGGTAAAGACAAACGGCGACCAGATAAGATGATGCAACCCGGTCGGGATCAGGAACCGGTTGAGAAAACCGTACAGGAAGACCCCGATGGCGCCAAAGGATTTCATAAAGCCGGTCAGCGCCGAAATGCCCAGCTCAACCACCGGCCAGAGATAGACGGTGGCGATGGCGAACAGGCCAACCAGCGGCAGCATCACGATCAGCACCAGCTTACTGTTGCCGTAGATCGACAGCGCGCCGCGAAACTCAATGCCGACCACGCGGTTGTGGACAAAGGCGACGGCGCAGCCAAGGATAATCCCAAGGAACACGCCCATATCAATGACCTGAAAACCAAAGATAAAGGTTTGTCCACTGCCGTACAGTTGCGCGTTGGTGGCACCGGACGCCAGGCGATGGGTCAGGGTCAGCCAGCTATTGTTCGCCGCCAGATACACCAGCCAGGTCATCGCCGCCACGAAGGCCGCTTCGGCTTTGCGGGTTTTCGCCAGGCCGCTGGCCAGCCCAAGGCAGAACAGAAACCCGAGATGGTTCATCAGCGCCCAGAGCATGCTGGAGACGAATTTCCCCAACAGGTAGAGCGCGCTGCTTTCATCCACCCACAGCCGGTTGGTGGTCATGCTGAACAGGGCGATCAACAGGCCGATAGCCGGCAGATATAGCACCGGCCCGATCATTGCTTTGGAAAAGTCCTGAAGCTTTTTCACGCCAATCATGGTTGTCCTCTCGTCTTCGCAGACCTGATGAATAGGCTTATCAGACTAGGAGCAGACCACCGGGATCCCGAGCAGGAAAAGGGCCATCTGTGATGAAAGTCATATATATTGTTGTCGGACAGATATATAAATATGGCGAGATTTATAGATGAGTTAGTGTTGAAATTTTCGCTGCAATGTAAAAATAATCTTTTATTTACATTAAATTATTCGCTTAGCTGTTTGACGAGCGCCACCTTAGCGAGACATCTAAAAGTGATTTATAAAAAGATTGCCACTGAACTGAAGGCCCGCATCAACAGCGACGACTATGCCGTCGGCGATATGCTGCCCAGCGAAAAAGCGCTCGCTGCGGAGCTGCAGGTCTCGGTGATGACGCTGCGCAAAGCGCTGGCGCTACTGGAGGAGGAAAAGCTGATCGCGCGGCGGCACGGCAGTGGAACCTGCATTGTGCGTAAAAGTAACTATCACGGGGGAGAACTGGAGGGCTTTAACTACCAGATGCAGGTGGTAGGCGTCACCAACTACCGTAACAAAGTCATTGAATTCACGCTGCTTGATGCTCCTCCGGCCATCGCCCAGCAGTTAAAGATCCAGCCGGGGGAAAAAGTTTACTACGTCAGGCGGCTGCGGCTAATTGATGAGGTCCCGATCCTCGTGGAAAACAGCTATATTCCATTCGCCACCTTTCCCTGGCTCAGCGTGGGTAACCTCGAGCAGTCTAAATTCAACTATTTCAAAAAAGAGTGTCATATCACCATCATCGAGAGCCACCGCAGCTATACGCCGGTGCTGGCGACCCGCGAGCAGGCCGAGCTGCTGCAGGTGGCGCCAAACAGCCTCCTGCTGCGGGTGCAATCGGTGAGTTATGCGCAAAACCGGGCGATCGTCGATTTCTCAGAGATCTACCAGAACACCAGTAAGTACAACGTGAAGCACATTACCCGCCGCTAGCGGATTCAGGTCAGCCATCCCCTGGCGATCAGCTCCATTCCCAGCGCCAGCAGGAACAGCAGAAAGCCCTGACGAAAGCGTCGCGGGCTGAGACGCGAGCGGATCCACTGTCCCAGCCACATGCCGAGTAGCGCGGGCAACAGCGCCAGCCCCGACAGCAGCAGCGAATCAGCATGCCAGCCATCGTGCAGGGAGAGGCCGGCCGCCATCGCCAGGGTGGAGAGGGTGAACGACAACCCCAGAGCCTGCACCAGTTCGTCTCGACGAAAGCCCAGCGTCTGCAGCCAGGGAACGGCGGGAATAACAAATACCCCGGTCGCCCCGGTGATAACGCCGGTCAGACCGCCCATGAGCGGCGACAGCCACTTCTCCACGCGGGCGGAAACCTGCAACGCCGGGCCACAGAGCGCATACCCGGCATAGGCTATCAACACGGTGCCAAGCGCCAGCGCTGAGCACCGAGGATTGAGGCTGATCAGCAGTGACGACCCCGCCAGCGTTCCCATAATAATCCCGGTCATCATAAGCCAGAGGCGGCGCACAATCTGCGCCAGCGCGGGGCCAGCCAGCAACTGCCAGAGATTGGTTAACAGCGAGGGAAGTACCAGCAGCGCCGCTGCGGCCTGCGGCGGCATCAGCAGACCAAGCAGGCCCATCGCCACGGTGGGTAATCCCATGCCGGTCACCCCTTTGACCAGTCCGGCGGCGATAAAGATCAGCAGTAAATAAAAGATGTGGAGATCGAACATCATGGCTCACTTTTCAGGATAGAAAGGGACATTGAAACCACTGGTCGCTAAAGCCACAATGCGGTATGTTGCCCTAAGACTACGGGAAAACCGAAGGGTGGGGAGGGTGTGATGCGGATGGATCTGGCCGATCTGCGACTGTTTATCGCCATCGTGGATAGCGGCAGTATTACCGGTGGGGCCGCCATGGCCCATCTCGCCCTGGCCTCCGCCAGCGAAAGAGTGCGCAAGCTGGAGGCAGAGGTCGGTGTTCCCCTGTTGCAGCGTCATGCTCGCGGCGTGACGCTGACTGAGGCCGGGGAGGTACTGGCGCGCCATGCACGCCCGCTTCTTGCGCAGCAGCAGCGTCTGCGCCAGGCGATGAGCGCCTTCGCCCGCGGTCAGCAGGGGACGCTGCGGCTGTTCGCCAACACCTCGGCGATGTCGGCTTTTCTGCCGGGCAAGCTCGCCGCCTGGATGGCAGCGCATCCGGCGGTGCAGATCGACACCGAAGAGCGCACCAGCGCGGATATCGTCAGCAGCATTCTGGCGGGTGTGGCGCAGGCTGGAGTGGTGTCCGATGCGGTCGACCCCGGGCCGCTGCATCTGGATCCTGTCGCCGATGATCCCCTGGTGCTGATTGTGCCGCCGACTCACCCTCTGGCCGGCGCGAATGAAGTGGCGTTTGCGGCGGTCATCAACGAGCCGCTGGTCGCCCTCTACCAGACCAGCGCACTGCAGCAGCATATTGAACAACATGCCGCCGGGCTCGGCCAGGCGCTAAACGTCCGGGTCCGGATGAGCCATTTTGAAGGGCTTTGCGAGATGGTGGCTTACGGCGCCGGCGGGGCGATCCTGCCCCGCGTCATTGCCGAACGCTACCAGCAGCGCTACCGGTTTGCCGTCATCGCGCTGCAGGATCGCTGGGCACAGCGCCGCCTGTGTCTGTGTTATCAGGATGATGCCCGGCTGACGCCAGCGATGCGCCGTTTGCTGGCGTGGCTCCGACAGCCGTGAGACCATGAGTGACGGTGTCACTTTTTATGGCGGTTATTGCTACTGACATCCGTGTCAGAGATGCGATAGTAGACGTCCGACATTTATTAACACGCGAATCAGGACAGACAAGATGAGTACATTACCAAAGGTCGCGGTGCTGGGACTCGGCGCCATGGGACATGCTTTTGCCAGCAATCTGCTGAAGAAAGGCTTTACCGTCGCAGGCTGGAACCGTTCGCCAGCACGCGGCGAAGATTTACAGGCGCAGGGATTATCCCTGCATACCACGCCGCAGCAGGCGGTCGCTGATGCCGAGGTGATCATCAGTATGCTCGCCGACGGTCAGGCTACCCTCGAGGTACTGGCGCAAATAGCGCCTGCCTGTCAGCCGCAGGCGATCTATTGTCAGATGGGCACCATTGGCCTGCCGGAGACGCAGGAGGCTATCGCCTTGCTGCGGGCGCTTCAGCCGGCGATGACCTTCGTCGATGCCCCGGTTTCAGGGACCAAAGCCCCGGCGGAGAAGGCGCAGATCCTGGTGCTCGCCAGCGGAGATCGTGAAAAGTGTGCCGCTGCCGAACAGGTGTTTGCGGCTATCTCCCGCGGGACGCAGTGGTTTGGCGAGGCCGGCAACAGCCAGAAAATGAAGCTGGTCCTCAATGCCTGGCTGATTTCGATGATGCAGGGCATCGCGGAAAGCGCCCGGCTGGCGAAGACGCTGGGCTTTACCCCCGACCAGCTCTGGAGCGCTCTGGAAGGCGGCCCGCTGGCCGCGCCGTATGTCAAAGTCAAACTGGACGCCATCGCCAGCGAGCAATTCGAGCCGCAGATGCAACTGGCGCATGCGCTGAAAGATGCCCGGCTGGCGCTATCCCTGGCCGAGCCGCACACCATGCCGGGGCTGGATAACATTGCCGAACTGTGGCAGCAGGCGGCGGACGCGGGATATGCCGGCCAGGATTTGTCAGCGGTGTATCAGTGGCTGTCGACGTCGTCAAAAGCGTAGTTTTTACGCACTCGTATGTGCAAAAAAGTGGCCATTACGGCCACTTATCCTGAGGAGCTACTTCCCGGAGACAGCCTGGCGAGTGTCGATCCCTTCGTCAATTCGTTTAATCATATAGGGAAAGAACGGATTGGAAGACTGACGCATCAGCGAGTCCAGACCCACAACCAGCACCGAACGCTCGCCGCGAGCAGCAAACGTGCCGAGGCTGATCCCATATTGATTCAGCGGATGGGGATAGCGCCCGTACAGCGAATCGCTTAACGGGAAGGGGAGCGCGACATGAGAAAGGGAGTATACGTCCGGCAGGTAGCGCATTCCCTGCAGCTTTTCCACTGTGGTGTCTGTTTTCCCGGCTGGTGTTGTGCGGATTTCCATATCGGTACTGGCTGAATTCGCGTTAGTGATGATCGTGGTCTGATAAGCGCGTGGCGGCGCGGGCAGCAACCGCGCCAGCGCGGTGTAAGACGTCCGGCGTAATAATGAATTAAACCTGACGGCATGATTCAAATCGAAGAGGACAATTTCACTGCCATTTTCCGGCAAACGGTTATACAGCGCCGTCACGATCGCCCGCGTACTGACCGTTGAATCCACAACGGACTGAAAGGTCAATACCGGCGGTAAGCTATTAAGTCTGTGATTTCTCGAGTCAGTCACTATCTGCTTTTGCAGCGCTTTGGTCAGCAGGAAGGACTGCCGGGCGGCGTTCGTCGGGAAGGAGTTATATTTGAACGGATTAAACTCGGGCATGATGTTTAACCATGCGGCTTTCGAGAAGGCGGGAAGAAACGCGGGCCAGCCAGCGAGGCCGGAAAAACGCGCGAAGCTGGTAATACCGATCATCGGAGAAATCAGGATCACCCGCTGTGGTTTTGCCAGTTCGGCATTATCCAGCGCGTCCAGCGAATATTTCATTGCCAGCGCGCCGCCGTTGGAAAATCCGACGATATGCAGGGGCACATCATTACCCGTCAGTCGTTTCGCTTCTCTCACCGCAAGGCGCGTGGCGGCAAGCCAGTCCTGCCAGTCCACATCGGTCAGCCCGGCGGGAACCGTCCCATGGCCCGGTAATCTGATACCGATGGCGACATACCCCTGTTGCCGGTAATTTTCAGCGATATGCCGCAGGCTGTAGGGGGTATCTGTCAGACCATGCAGCAACACCACGGCGCCTTTCGGTTTGCCATCCGGCATCATGATATATGACCGATTCCAGTTGGTTGGAAACGAGTCCGGATAGATGGGGCTGTGACTATAGTAACGATTCAGTTCGGTTTGCTGCTCAGCGTCCAGCTTATCGGTAACCTGGCGTTTTACCTCACTGAAGAGCGCATTCTCTTTGTTGATGTAATCGTTCCAGTCAGCATTGTCGATTTCATCCGCGTCCATCTCATGCGGAACCCAGGTATGCCAGAGCTGCAGCTCGGGTCCGCGCTGAATGTCATAAAGGCGTAGTCCCAGAGCGCCAACGATCAACAGCAGCAGGGACAACACGATACGTTTTAACCAGGTTACCCATTTCAACGCGTAGCTTCCTTTCTTAATGACATGTTTTCTGAGTATAAATAAACATGGTCAGGGAGATTTACTTTTTTACGCAGGACGGGGCGTGAAGCGCGCTGAGCGGTTCTATGGCATTGGGTTTAGCGACGCAAGACCAGTGGAGGGATCCATCAATGGCAAAAGGCGCTTACTGGCTGACGGCTTCAGCGGGACAGCGTCGAACATTCGCCCTTTATGTCATCTCTTAATAAACAAAAATTCCAGCGACGTCCGTCACTGCGCAACTCGGTGATGCTGAGCGGGTGGACGTCGATACGTGCAAATGAGTGAAGTGGGGCGCCGAGAACGTTGAGGATCATGGCACGGATAGTGGAGGCAGACGCAATTACACCGTGTCGGCCTGGAATATCGACGTGTTTTGCCAGCCAACGGCCACAGCGCGCCAGTAACTGAGCACGTGACTCTCCGCCCGGCGGCGGATCGCCCTCCAGCCAGGCCAGGAAAGCGTCGGCGTCTTGCGTCATCACCTCACGTACTGGCCGACCGGCCCAGATGCCGTAGTCGGGTTCCGCCAGCTCCATCACCGGGGTACCCTGTAAAGAGAGCGCTGCGGCAGTTTGTCGGGCGGCGGTCTCCGGGGAGAGCCAGACGCGGTGACAACGGGCGACACGGCTTTGTAACTGACGCGCCCGCTGCCATTCCCGCGCCTCCAGAGGGTCATCACAGGGGAAATGTGAACCTCGGGACGCTGCCGTTTCTCCCTGACAAATCAACGTTAGCGACGCTCTCATGATGTGTTAACCGCGACGGAAGGCTGGGCGCTGCACACCTGTCGCCGGCGTGCGTTCGGCTAAAGCACCGAACGCCACACCGATAACGCCCCAGAGCACCAGGTGCGTGCCGAAGGAGCTGATACGGAAACGCCATAGCAGGTCCGCCGGGAAGTGTTCGGGCACTTCGTTCACTGTCGGCATCAGGGCACAAACCACGAGCATCAGCGACACCGCGAACAGCGTTGCCCACATCATCGCATTCCCTCTACCGAGGCGCGGTATTAGCTGATGTGATAACCACGCGGCCGCGATGACGATGCCGATGGAAAGCAACATCATGACGAAGTACAGTTCGGTACGATAGCCGATGGTCTCCGGGATACCGACCGCGGGCGGATTGGGTGGGTATTTCAGACCAGGCATCAGGCTCATGACCAGAAAGCCGACCAGCGCCAGGCCTAACGCTAACAGACGCGGGTTCGATGGTCCGAAGCGCTGATAGCTAAAGGCCCAACTCAGCGCCAGACCGCCGCCCAGCGCTGCGCCGAACAGCACCATGCCGGCCATTAGCCCGATCCCGGACTGGGTTTGACGGCTAAACACCTCTTCTTCACCGCCGTCAGCCGACGCGCTGTGTTGGTGTGAATGAGTGGCCAGACTTTCTTCAATCCCGATAGCGCGATCGACCTGCGGCTCGCCGAAATGGTGTGCAAAAGCAAATGCCACCAGTCCAGCCAGAATGCCTGCTATCATCCCCTTGAATAATAGTTTCCCAATCATGTCCGCCTCCTTAGTGGCAGGGAAAACCCAGCAGATGTCGTGCGTCGTGGAAGAATTCATGCACCTGGGTGCCGGAAAACATCGACGTCGCACCTTGTTCCGCACCGACGAAATAGATCGCTAACAGTGCCAGCAGGGTGGTAAACAGTGCCCAGGGCAACAGCGCCGCGACCGGTATCGGAGTGGCCGGGGTGTTGGTGGTAAGGGTAATATCGCTCATGATGTGACTCCGTTGTTAATTTGGCTGATGGAAGATTGTGCCGGGCTCACCGTGACCGGAACGCCGAGTGGAAGCGAGTGGTGGTGATGCGCTGGCGGACAGCTGGCATTGGCCAGGACGATCGGCTGACCATGCGGCGTGTTGATATACGCCAGTCGCCATTCCTGGGTCCGTCGGCCAATGTCATCCGGTGCGGTCAGGTGGAGGGCGGTGATCATGTTCTCCATTGCTGTCGCCCACTGGCGATAGTAGGCATCGTTCACACTTTCGCCGGGTTGCGCCGGAGCCGCCTTGATCGCTTCGCTGAACGTCCGTACCCATTCTGGCCACGGGAACAGCCCCGCCCGGTGCAGATGGACGATCAGGGAGAATGCTTTCGCCTGCCAGGGCTTATCAAAAACCGGCCCCTCCTCGTCGCGGGGTAACCCGACGGCGGCGTAATCATGCTGTGTCGCAATGCTCATGCTTCCTCCAGATAGTCGTCCCACAGATCGATGTACACGTTGTCCGGGCGCGGCGTGCCCCACAGTTCCAGCGCGGTGAAGCTGACGCTGTAGACGTGCTGAGGATGTTCGCCCAGACCGTGCGCCGCGGTGTCCGGCGTGATGAACACGCCATGATCGGTCTCAATACGGCCGATTTTCCCGCGCACGTAACGCGGCAGGCGGGTGTGGGTGGTTGGGTTGATGTTTTTTGCCCGAACCCGGTCTCCGGCCTTAAAGCGGGGAGCAATATCGTGACTGACGCGCGCGGAGGCGCCGGTACTGACAACCATCGCCACGATGTCCTGCGTCAGCACCGGCGTGCCCGGAGCGCAGGGGGCAGGGGGCGAGCCACCCCAGAGTTCATCGGCGGTGATCACCCCTTTTTCCAGCAGCAGCGTTTCAAATGCGTGCAACCAGTGCTCGTAGTAGCTCGCCTCCAGGTAGTGGGCTGGATCCATGCGTTCAATGGCGTGGCGGAATTCATCCACATTGAAATGTCCGCCGACGAACAGCGAGGCGAACAGCGGAAATACCCGGCGCTCCCATTCATGATGGAAATACGGCTCATTTTCCTCGTTGAGGATCGGCCCGAGGCCGTGCATACCGCCCAGATCATGTATCCCGTTCATGGTTTTCTCCTCTTATTATGGCGCGGCGACCAGGCCGGTGCCGATCATGGAATCGCGGGTGACCAGTTCGATCAGCTGCGCTTCGCTCCAGCCGTCGGTACCCGCCGGACGTTCTGGCAGGACCAGATAGCGCAGTTCCGCGCTGCTGTCCCAGACGCGCACCTCTTTACTTTCTGGAATGTTTACCCCGAATTCGGCCAGAACGCCGCGCGGGTCGATAACGATACGCGAACGATAGGGGGCCGATTTGTACCACACCGGTGGCAGACCCAGCACCGGCCAGGGGTAGCAGGAACATAATGTACAGACGGTCACGTTGTGCACGTCCGGCGTGTTCTCCACTACCTGCATGTCTTCACCCTGCACGCCGGAGAAACCCAGCTCGGCGATGGCGGCTGTGGCGTCCGCCAGCAGCCGACGTTTATACTCCGGATCACTCCACGCTTTAGCGACCACCTGCGCGCCGTTACGGGGGCCGACCTTGTGCTCATAAGTGTCAATCAGTTCATCCAGTGCCGCCGGGTCAATCAGTCCTTTCTCCTGTAGCAGGGATTCCAGCGCCCGGACGCGTAGCTCGATGTCCGCCGGCGGTTCAGTATGGTCGTGGTCGTGTTGATGGCTCATTTTATGGTTCCCGATGGTTAAGGGTTAAAACATCCGCCAGTCGCCGGAAGCTTCAAATGCGGCGGCGGCCTGATAAAGGGTGCTTTCGGCGAAGTGGCGTCCTACCAACATCATTCCTACCGGTAAGCCGTCGACCAGCCCACAAGGGAGAGTCATTGCCGGATGGCCGGTAATATCCTGCGGCGCGGTATTGCCGATCATTTCAAATGCGCGGGAGATGTATTCGGTAATGGAACAGTCAGGTTCCGGTAATGGCTGAGCGACAAGCGGTACAGTGGGCATCACCAGCAGGTCGAAGTCCGCCAGCGCCCGGTCATAGCCCGCACGCGCGCGACGCGCGATATTCTGCGCCTTGGCATAGTAGCGGCCATGGTAGCGTTCCAGCCCGTACTGGCCGACGAACATGCATATCTTCAGCGATGGGGAAAGCGCATCGGCGTTGTCACGCCACTGGGCGTGCTTGTCCAGCAGCGCTACGTCATATTGTCCTTTCCAGTTAAAGCCCATGCCGTTGCCATGCATCATCTGCGCGGTCAGCCCCTCGCAGCCGATAGGGGACCAGAGCGCCCCCGCCAGGCTATGCTCCGGTACCGAAATCTCGCCGACCGTCGCGCCCAATTCCTGCAGACGGGCGACGGCAGCGCGAACTTTCTCCGCGACTCGCGCATCCAGGTTCGGCAACTGAAAACCTTCGGCCATAATGCCGATCTTTAAGCCACGGACTCCCTTACCGAACGCCTCGGTATAGGCTTCCACTTTGGGAGCATACTGACGTGGGTCCAATCCGTCCGCGCCGGCAATGACCTCAAGGACTAAGGCATTGTCTTTTACGCTGCGGGTCATCGGCCCGGTATGGTCGAAAGTGGCTTCGATCGGCATGATGCCGGTATAAGGCACCAGACCGTGGGTCGGTTTCAGGCCATAGAGGCCACACCATGCGGCGGGAATACGCGCCGAGCCCCCTTGATCGCCCCCCATGGCCAAATCGACTTCCCCGGAAGCGACCAAAGCGGCGCTGCCAGAAGATGAGCCACCGGCCGAGTAGCCGCGGCGCAACGGGTTATGCACGGGCGCCGGATCGGAGGTATGGCTGCCTCCCGACAAGCAGAAGTGCTCGCAGGTGGCTTTGCCGAGAATAGTCGCGCCGGCATCCAGCAGTCGGGTGGCAACGGTGGCGTCGTAGAGGGGGACGAAGCCTTCCAGCGTCGAGGCGCCGTTCATCATTGGTACGCCAGCCAGCGCGATGTTGTCCTTGAGCACCACGGTGCGGCCGGCCAGTTTACCGGTTGCTGCACCTGTCACCTCGGTCTTGTAATACCAGGCATTAAGCGGGTTTTCGTCGCCTTCAGGACGATAGCCGGCGGCGCGTGGGTAGTGCACCGCGGGGATCTCGTCGGGCAGGGCGTCGATGAGATCATAGGCGTCGAAATTGGCCTGCATCAGCGCCAGATATTCTTCGGCTTGCGCAGGCGTCAATCGTATGTTTAGCCGACTGGCGAGCGCTTGCAGTTGTTCAATGGTAGGACGTTCAATAGCCATGGAGTTCCCTTTGTATGGTGTTTGCCAATGCAACCTGCCTTCAACATAAGCCCGAAATGTCATCACTACATGGTTGTGCAGGTCAGTCATTTGGCTGAGACGGACACCCGCCTGTTGCGCGGATGTCCGTCCTCGGTTAAGACGGTTTATCTGTTTTCGGCCAGTGAATGCCGACGCTTTTCATCCCTTTGGTGACGTCCATGTCAGGATGCGCGAGTACCACATCCCGGTATGAAGGGCTGCCGATGACGGCGGGTTTGAACTGGGTCAGGAATGCGGTAACCTCTTCACGGATATCCTGCGGAACGTTGAAGTTCTCGTAGCATTCATCAATTGCCTCGAATACGGCTTTCCAGTGCACTTCGGTCAGACCCATTCCGCGGTGCGCGGTCACCATATCTCGTCCCCGGTAGACAGTGTTGCCGCCCCAGTGCTTGCACAGAAAATCGACAAAGTTGATATGCTCTTTCTGGAACGACGATTCGGATACGTGCGCCCAGATATGGCCGATATCGGGATGCTTCATACAGGTCTTCAACACTTCTCCTGCGAAAGCGTAAACGGCGTCATAACCACCGAGACGTTCATAAAGTGTGGGTTTTTGCTGCTGATCGGTCATGATGGATTTCTCCGTTGCGGGTGAGTAGTGAGTCTGGGGATGTCTCTGTGCCGATTCGCATCAGAACAGTTTCATCACGCGCAGGGTGGTATGTAGATCTTCCTTAAAACCGCCATCGACGTTGAGGTCGCGCTGGAGCAGACCCTGTACCTGCACCGTGGGGGTGACGAATTTCGATAATTCCAGCCGGACCTGATCGACGCGCGTCGCCTGTCCGTTCTCGATACCGTCAAGCTGCTGTTTGCCGCCCCAGTATTGGGAATAACCGGCGGCCAGGGTCCAGCTCTTATCGGCGGGCGGCGTCCAGGTCACCCAGCCCTGAAACTGATAGGTGTTGTCCTGCTTGAGTCGACCGGTGCCGATGCCCGAGGCGTCGTCGTTGACGCCATACCACATCACGTCCGTGGAAAGTTGGGTGGCGAAACCGTTACCCAGCTGCTGCACGCCGCCGAGCTGAAGGTCGAACTTCCAGCGATTTTCACCGACGTTTAGCGTGCGTCCGGCGTCGTAGGAGCCCGCGGGGAGGTACAGGTAAGGCACAATGGCAAAGGTTGTGCTGGGGTTGTTGACCAGCCAGACCGGCGCGGCAAGGATGGGATCGCCCAGGCCGCTGGCTGAATCAAGTCGAACGCCGTTTAGTGAGCCATTGTAAAGGCGTCCGTAAGGCAGCAGCACTTGCGGCGCAACCGTAAAGCCACCGACGTCCATGTAGTGAACGTAACGAAAGATGCTGACGAAGGAGTCGAGCCCGGTCTCTTGCTTAAGTTCACCACCCCCGGTGGGGGTGAAGCTATCTCTCGTCGCGTAGGTGAAATATCCCAGAACGGCATCGGTGCCGGCGGGGGCGGGAATGAGGTCCTGCGAATTGAGATCGACCGCATGGGCCGGGCCGGTTGCCAGCCACAGTGTGCAGGCGGCCAGGCTGGTGCGAAACGTAGCGTTACTGAAAGTCATGACGTTCCCCCTCTTGTCTGATGTCGTGTTATGTCCGGAGCACGGTGTGGCCGGAAGACCTTACGCTTACTGATACTAGGGAGAAATTTGCGGCGTACTTGCTTCAGCAGGACAGTCGTTTGGCTGGAAGGGACATTCGGTTGCGGGCCTGCCCCTCGTCGTGTGATGGTCCGCCATAGTGCAGACGCCGCACGTTTAGGGTGCGGTTCCACGTTTTGTCGTTCCGCTATTCGACGCCCTATATGCCAGCAGAAAAGGGGGGGCGCGGATTTTCAGTGATAGTTCCCGGTAACTTAGCGCCGATCGGCGTAACTGAAAGAGGGTGTATTAGCTCGTTGGCATGATAGTTGCTGTCTGCGGAAACGTTTCTGTCGTTTTGGCGGAATACCCGGCGCGAGGTGAATGATGATGAATAGCATGCAGTCTGCGGGCAGTCTCCACTATTCAACCGTTGGCGTTACCGAGTCGCGCCGCTTCGAGTACTGGAACGACGTAGTGTTACGCCACTGTATTCCAGCCGCCAGCGCCCCTCTGGCTGGGGTCGACTTTGATGCACGGCTGACGGTACGTGGAGTGGGTCTGGTGGATATGTGTTCACTGTCCGCGCCGCTACACAGCTGGGATCGCACGGCACGTTATTTGCGCCAGGGCCCCGACGACGATCTGTGGTTGGGGTATATGCAGGATGGATACGGTCAGCTTGAACAGGGGGGACGCAAGGCGACGCTGGCAGCGGACAGTCTGGTGCTCTACGATGCCGCCCAGACATTCCGCTTCAGTCTTGGCGGGCGCGATAATCATCTGGTGCGGATCCCCCGCCATTTGCTGAGCTGTCATTTACCTGGGGTCGAACACCTCACCGCGATGGTGCTCGACGACCGCCGCCCGGGCGTGATCCCATTGCGCGAAATGCTGCGTCAGGCGGCAGCGATGCCCGCCTGTCTGAACACAGCGGATATCTCCGGCCGCTTCTCCCAGACGTTGCTGGATCTACTGGTACTGAGCCTGGAGCTACAGGACCTGAACAACGTTGGTGTTGAGCGCGATCTGTATTCCCGGATGATGAACTACATCCGGCGGCAACTTGTCGATCCCGATTTGAACATCGAAAGCCTGGCACGGGCGCACCACGTTTCCGTTCGCACCGTCACGCGTGCTTTCGCCCGCCATAAAAAAACGCCGATGGCAGTGATTTGGCAGGAGAGGCTGCAGGCGAGCCGAGAGGCTATCGAACGCGGACGAGTCAGTAGCGTGTCCCAGGCGGCGCTGGATTTCGGCTTCTCTGATTTCTCTCATTTCAGCCATGCCTTCCGCAAAGCCTTCGGCATTTCTCCTCGTTCTCTGCTGCCGAAGAAGCAGTAAACTCGCCTGAGGACGTCATTCTCAGGTGTAACAACAGGCTAAACGATGCCGGTAAAACGGTCAGTGTAACCAGCGTGGCAACCAGTAGTCCCCCGATAATCGCATAGGCCATCGGTCCCCAGAATACCTGATGAGAGATGGGGATCATTCCCAGAATGGCGGCACAGGCAGTCAGGCAGATGGGGCGCGCACGATGCTCTGCGGCCGCAATAATAGCGGCATCGCTTGCCATTCCCTGAGCAAGATTGCTGTCAACCTCGCTAATCAGTATGACGGCGTTACGAATGATCATGCCAGCGAGCGCAATCACGCCAAGAAGAGCGACAAATCCCATTGGTGTTCCGCCAGGCAACATAGCCAGCACGATACCCGGTAAACCAAACGGGGCCATCAGTATAGCCAACGCCATACGGGAATAGTTGCGCAACTGGAGCATCAACAGCAAGAGCATGATGACCAGTGTCACCGGCAGAATCGCATAGACCGAACTATTACCTTTTTCAGACTCAGCAACCGCGCCCCCTTCTTCAATGCTGTAGCCTTCAGGCAGTTCCGCGCGCAACCTGTCTACCGCAGGTCGCAACGCTGCGGATACTGCTTCGGCGCGAAGTCCCGGGGCGAGGTCAGTTTGCACGGTGATGAAAGGCAAACGCTGTCGACGCCAGATAACCGGATCATCCACGCCCCAGACTGGCGTGGCAAAGGCGCTGAGGGGGATTTGTTTACCGTCATTCCCCTGAATAGTCAGCGAAGAGAAGGTGGCAAGGTTAAGACGCTCATTGTCCCTGGCCCGGAGCACCACATCGACAAGGCGGTCATTATCGCGAACCGACGTGACTATACTGCCGGACCAGACGGTATTGAGCATCCGGGCCAGACTTTCTGACGACACGCCCGCAGCCCGGGCTGCGGTCTGATTGACCTTGAGGGTAATGACTCTCTCCGGTTCGCCTGCCGTCTGATTAACCTCGCGAGAGGAGGGGGACCGGCCAATGACATCGCTCAGGCGGTTCGCGATCGACCTGACTTTCAGATAATCTGGCCCACTCACCCGGTATTTGACTGGCCAGCCGACGGGAGGCCCAAGTTCCAGGGGCGATACGCGCGTGATGATGTCGCTAAAGCGCGTAGCCAGTATCCTGTTTAACTGCCGATGAAGACGATCCCGCGCTTTAAGATCTTTAGCCACCACCACCATCTGGGCGATATTTTCATTTGCCAGAAGCACATCCATAGGCAGGTAAAAACGGATCGCTCCCGACCCAACGTATGTCGAAAAGCGCTCAACGTTGCGGTTGCCTGCCTGGGCCTTCTCCAGCTTTTCAGCCGTATTTTGCGTTTCCGACTGCGAGGCATTTGCCGGTAGCGTCAGGCTTACCAGCAATTCTGGCCTGTCGGAGGCGGGGAAAAACTCCCCCTGCATAAAGGTTGTTCCGTAAACGGACAGACCAAGCGCAATGAGAGCAAGACACACGGTGGCGAAGCGGTGACGCAACGCCTTGCGCAGTAGCCACTGGTATCCGCGGGCCATCCGTCCAGGACCTTTCGCCTTCTGTCTGATGTTGTCAGATAACAGCCACGTCCCGGTTAACGGTGAAAACAGGATCGCGACAACCCATGAGCACAGCAGGGCGATGAGCACCACGGCAAACAGGGAAAAGCAATATTCACCGGCGCTGGACGCAGCAAATCCCACGGGAATAAACCCGGCAATCATCACAAGGGTGCCCGTCAGCATCGGAAATGCGGTCGTTTTAAAAGCCCGGGTCGCCGCCTGCCGGCGGGAATCCCCGGCTTCCAGACCAGAGACCATGGTTTCCACGGTGATCATGGCGTCATCGACCAGCAGACCCAGCGCGATAATCAATGCGCCGAGAGAAATACGCTGCAGACCTATTCCTGCCAGCATCATTCCCGTAAAGGTCATGGCCAGAACCAGTGGAATGGCCGCAGCCACTACCAGTCCGGCTCGTACACCCAGCGAGACAAACGAAACGGCCAGGACGATCGCCACGGCTTCGATAAGCACCCGGATAAACCCGCTTACGGCGTCGCTGACCACCGCTGATTGATCGGCAACCTTGACCATCTCAATACCGTGCGGCAGCGTGACGCTGATGGCATGCATTTTTGCATTCAGCGCGGCGCCGAAACGCAGTATATTACCGGTCGGCGCCATCGAGATAGCCAGCCCGATGGCGGGTTTGCCGTTGACCCGGTAAACCGGCTGGGGAGGCTCGGCGTTTTCCCGACTAACGGTGGCAATATCCGTCAGAGGAAGGTAACGATCGTTAATATGCAGCGTGACGGCACGTAAGCTCGCTTCAGAAGTCAGTTCCCCGCTGACCTTTATCGCCATATTTTCCTGTCCGGTGCGGATCATACCTGCCGGGACAACCGCATTTTGTGCTCTGAGGGCATCCGCTACCTGCTGGATATTCAACCCCATACCTGCCAGACGCGCTGGAGAAAAAGAGAGAACTATCTGTTCCTGCTGCTCACCCAGCAGGCTGGTTTTTCCGATATCCGGTAACGACATGAGTTCCCGGCGGATTGTCTCAACACGGTCCCGGACCTCCCGCAGGGTATAGCCCTCAGGTATAAAGCCATAGATCGTACCGTACGTGTCATCAAACTCGTCGTCGACGGCGGGGCCCTGAACGCCTTCTGGCAAAGAGGGGGCAATATCCTGCATTTTCTTACGTACCTGATACCAGATATCCGGCACCTTTTGCGGCGGGGTATCGTCACGAAGATTGACATGAATAACGGAGCTCCCGGCGCGGGTCTCACTTTCGAGATAATCAAGCCAGGGGGTTTCCTGCAGCTTTTTTTCCAGCGTATCGGTCAGCAGTCGGGTGGTATCCGTTACGGATGCCCCGGGCCATTGCGCAGAAACAACGGCCGTTTTAATCGTAAACGCCGGATCTTCGTTACGTGGCAGGTTCTCATAACAGAACGCGCCCATAGCAATGATCAGCAGCATGAAGAAACTGACCATCTGCTGATGATTTAGCGCCCAGGAGGACAGGTTAAATTTCTCATGCAATACGGGTTTCATGATTCGCACTCCCCGGCAATCACCGGCTCGCCGGAGCGTAATTTACTCACGCCGGCGGTAATCACCCGGTCGCCTGGTTCAAGGCCGCCGGAGATAATGACCGAGGTGGCGGTATAGTATGCTGGCACCACCACGCGAAGCTGCGCTTGCGACTGTGGGTTAATCACATAAACCGCCGGTTTGTCGTCGACACGGCTCAGCGCTGAAGCGGGAAGGGCGTATCCATGCGGACCCGTTGCGGGTAACGTGACGGTGACGCTGGCGCCCAGCGCCATTGCCAGCGGTGGGTTTTGCAGGGTCGCCCTGACGCGCCATGTGCGGGTCTGAGGATCGGCCTGCGGGCTAATATCTCTTACCGCGGCGGACGCTTGCACCGACGGGTCGCTGAGGAGGGAAACTCGCAAGCCAGCCTGTTCCTGTGGCGGGATCGCCTCGGGTTTAGCGATATCAAACACCACATCGCGGGCTTCACCGGTCGCCAGCGTCAACACCGACTGACCACCATTGACCACCTGACCCGCAGAGGCGCTTACTTCGGTGATCACGCCGCTTCGCGGCGCAATCAGACGCGTCCAGCCAAGGCTTTCCCGGGCATTACGCAACGCGGACTCGCTGTTTTTTAAACGCGCGCGGGCGACAAGCCAGTCTGCGCGGGCGGTATCGAGCTGCGTGCGGGCAATCGCGCCTGTTGGCATTAGCTTTTGCATTCGGTTGACGTTAAGTGCAGCAACCTGAGCAGAGGCTTTGGCTCCTTCATAATCAGCCTGTGCGCCATCGAGCTGATTCTGACTGGTTGTATTTTCAAGCGTGGCCAGCAGTTGCCCTGCATTGACCCGATCGCCAATATCGACGCTACGCGTCACTATCCGGCCGCCGGTACGAAAGCTCAGAATCGTTTCATCGTGCGCATGGATCTCTCCGGTTCTTTCCAGCGCGGGAAGGGTTTGCGCTGAGCCAACAACAACGTAGCGCACCGTTCGCACAGGATCAGTCGTATTACCCTGGTTGTCCCCGCATCCGGGCAGCAGAAAAATCACTACCGAAAGAATGGTCAGGGGGAGAAAGTGCAGCCAGGAAAGGGTGCGCGCCACGTCGTACAAATGGTGCAGACTGTGGCGGAGGGAGAGTAAAAATTCATCTGACATAACGCCGCTCCATAAAGGTGATGGCGTTATTAAATGCGCGCTTAGTCGAGAAAGATTCGACGTTTCGTCAAGGTATTATCAAGAGCCGCTATTTTCCATCTCAGACGACGTCCAGGGTAACAAAAGGGTGACTGCGAGTCCGCCGGTTTCAGGTAACGACGCGCTGATACTGCCACCATGGGCCTGACAAATCGCGCGAGCAATCGACAAACCGAGACCGCTGCCGCCGGAGTGGCGGGCACGAGACTGCTCCTCCCGGCTAAAACGGTTGAACATTTCCGGCAGGAACTGGGAGGATACCCCCGGGCCGTCATCGCGAAATTCGAGGCAATATTGCCCGCTGGCGTAGTGCAGCGTGACATCAAGATGGCCGCCATCACGCCCGTAACGGAGGGCATTTTCCATAAGAATGGTGAAAACCTGGCCCATACGGAACGTATCGCCTTTGAAGGGACACGCCTGAGAATGATGAAGCCTGATTGTAAAACGATGTGCATCAGCCTGGGGCATGATCCATGTCGCCCGTTCTTTAAGCAGCTCATCCAGACGAAAGGGTTCGTTTTCCAGCACCAAATTCCCGGCATCAGACAGCGAGAGCAGATGAAGTTCATCGGTCAGGCGATTCAGGTGCTGAAGCTGTTTCATTACCATTGCCAGTTGTTCCGGGCTGGCATCAAACACACCATCCAGCATGCCCTGCAAACGTCCGATAGCGGCAGTCAGGGGGGAGCGAAGCTCATGCGCCATGGCCACATGAGAGGTACGTAACTCTTTTTCATAGCGGGCCAGTTTCCCCGTCATGGCATTAAAGTCACTGGCAAAGCTGACCATTTCAGCCGGCGCATTCCTGATGAGCTCAGCCTGGCGGCCAAATTGCCCTTCGGCGACGTCCTTTGCCGCATCACGCAGTCGGCTGAACTGCAGCGCCAGTGGCCTGGCGTATCTCAATCCCATCACCACAATAAAAGGGATCATGACCAGGACCAGTAACGCCACGGTGACCCAGTCCGCCGAGGCGATGGATGGGGTTGAATAACTCAACCCCCACCAGGTATCGACGATTTGATGGAAGCGCGCCGGGTTCGCCTGCGGGTTCTGGCTGAGCGCAAGAAACTCTTGTCGGACCGATGCCGGCATTCTGCCTATGTTCCAGTAATTCTGCACCGCATAACGTAGCCACATACAGGTCGCAATGACAATTACGCTTCCGATGGCCAGCGCTAATATACGTGCGCAAATCCAGCGCCACAGGGAGGAGTAGCGGGTTTTTGTCATGGTTGTCTGAACCTGTAGCCTACGCCGCGAACGTTAACCAGCACGCCGGAAATACCCGCCGCCTCGAGTTTTTTACGCAGGTTATAAATATGGGTATCCACCACGCGCTCCAGGGCTTCACTTTCCGGCAAACAGTTCTCCAGTAAATGCTGGCGGGAAAAAGGACGTGAAGGAGAGCGCATAAGCGTGGTCAGTAGTGAAAATTCGGTTGGGGTCAGATCCAACGTGCGCGGTGTGGTGTCCCCATCGACAATGCTCGCCACGATGGCCGTAACATTCACTTCAAGCGATTGCCAGCGAAGGATCTCTTCCTTTGTTTCTGTTTGATTGCTGCGGCGCAGTACCGCCTGCACCCGAGCCACAACTTCTCCCGGATGGTAAGGCTTAACAACATAATCATCAGCGCCATAGCGCAAGGCGCCAATACGATCGGGAGTATCTCCCATGGCGGTCACCATGATCACCGGAACATCATTTTTACGGCGCAGGCCAGCCAGGACTTCGGTGCCGTTAAGCCCCGGAAGCATCACATCCAGCAGGATCAGATCGGGTTTCCACCGGTGCGCCATATCCAGCCCGGAAAGACCGTCTCCGGTAATGACGACATCGTAATTTTCACGGCGTAAATAGGCTTCGAGCACGCCAGCCGCATCGGCGTCATCTTCAATAATCAGCACTCTTCTGGACAACATCCATTCACCTTGACCGTTTCTTAACACTATCCCGACGATTCATTGATTTTGCCAAATCATACTGCGCCAACATTTTGTGGCGGCTCCTGCCTCAGGAGAAGCCGGCGTCTGTGAGGAGAACAGTATGATAGCGATAAAAAAAGCCCTGTATATGACCGTACCGCTTTTGACGGCCATGACATCCTGCGTACAAGCAAATGATGACACTTTCTCCGGCACCTTCACCATTGGGCTGGGAGGCCACTACACTCCGCGATATTCAGGTTCAGACAAGCAGGTATGGCAGGTGGTTCCTGTACTTCAGGGGCGTAACGGCGCATTTTTTATTGATACGCAGAAAGGGGTGGGATATGACCTGCAGAACGCCAGCGGCTGGTACTTCGAACATACGCTGGGATACGATCTGGGTAGGGCGGATAAAAACGCCAGCTGGCGGGCAGGGGCAAATAATCTGAAAGGGATGGGAGACATTGACGCCTCCCTGAACACGGCCCTTGCCGTCGGCTGGCAGGCGCTTTCGTGGCTCAGTGTTGAAGGTAAAGCGACGCTGCCTTTAACGGACAGCCAGGGGGTAAGCTACCAGGCATCCTTGACGTTGCTCCCTGTACAAACTGACCATGACACGGTCGCCTTTCAGACGGCGGCCCTGTTTGGCGACAACCGTTACCTGAATACCTGGTATGGGGTGGATCCGCAGCAGAGCCAGCGCTCAGGTTATAGCCGCTATTCAGCACCGGGGGGATTTTATGGCATAGACAACAGTCTGACCTGGAGTCACCAGTTTGATGCCCACTGGGGCACGGTTCTCAGTGCTGACTATACCTGGCTTGGGGAGCATGCAAATGAGAGCCCGATCGTGTTACGACGTAACGAGGTGGCACTGACAGCTGCTGTCATCTGGACATTTTAGGGCGGAGAAAGCGCGGCGTGCGGTTTGTCGGGTTAGCATTGAGTGGGTCGCCATTGTTTGGCAGAAACGGAACCAGAAGCGAGACATGAGGTTAACGGCGCCGGAAGACCTGGTGCGGTCCTCGTGTCACCGGCGTGCGTTCGGCTAAAGAACCCAACGACGGTCGAGAGCGCCACATGCGTGCTGGAGGAGTTTATGCCAAAACGCCATAGCTGGTCCGCCGGGAGGTTTTCGTATACGTCGTTCACGGTCGGCATCAGAGTCCCCTGAGTGAGAGCGGCACGTGATGGAAGGGGCCATATCCAAACGTGTCAGCAGCCGCTGAATGACAAGATGGTGTTTATGGATTTCATGGGGAAGAGTTGGCGCTATGGGGGGATTACGCGCCCTGATATCATATTTAACTTATGTTGGGCAAAAACTTGGTTTATGAACCATAAGATTAGCTTACCGATTGTTTTACCGCTATTTTTTTCCGTGAAAATCCCTTCCTTCCACCCTAACTTCATGAACTAACAGTAAAACACCCCTCATCAAATGCGTCCTCCGGCAGTCCGGAGTCAGGACGCCTGCATCGCCACCTCTACCAACCCGGGACAATTTTATGTGACTGACAAAGCAGAAATGTTAAGGAAGCGCAACGGGAGCATCATCCCGGAATCTCCTTAGATTATTCTGAATAATGGGCTTTCCCAGCCAGGGGCCGGGCTTACACAAAATATAAATTGTATTCAGGATTCCGGTAACAATGCTTTCTTACACACAGGACATCATATGCGGCTCAGAAAATTAAAACTCAAAAACTTCAGAGGCTACAGAAACTCTACTGAAATCATTATTGATGAAGGCATGACGGGCATTGTCGGGCGTAATGACTTTGGGAAATCAACGCTTCTGGAAGCCTTGGCTATTTTTTTTGAAACAGAAGGAATGAAGGCAGACAAGAATGACATGAACTGTTTCAGCCTGAGAGAAGGTGAGGGGCGTTTTGAAATAGCCTGTGAATTCGATGATCTGCCCGATTTTATCATGATCGACGACAGGGTGCAGACCACTCTTGCCTCAGAACATTTGCTGAATAAAGACGGCAATTTTGAAATCATCAAATCGTTTAAAGCAACGACCACAGGAAAACCTGAGCAGACCTGCATCCGCTGCATCCACCCGGACGAGGAACCCCTGAGAAATTTACTAGGCATGAAAATTTCCGAACTCAAGGCGGTGGGAACAGAAGTTGAAAAAAATGTGACTGATAAACGCACTGCATCGTTATGGCGTCAGGCCATCAGGGAAGCCGCAGCTCCCTATACCTGTTCGGAAATTCTACTGGATGTCGATAAAGAGTTTGGAACCGACACAAAATCATTATGGGGTAAGATCCTCGATTTGCTGCCCACATATGCGATTTTCAAAGCCGATAGGGAAAGTAGCGATGGGGATTCCGAAGCTAAAAACCCCTTACAGCAGGCCGTAAAAGACGCTCAGGCTGCGCTGCAGGACAAAATTACAGCGCTGGAAAATGAGATTCAGGACAGTGTTCTTGAAGTCGCACAGAGAACGCTGGATAAATTACGTGAAATGGCACCAGAACTCGCCAGTGAACTTACTCCACGATTTAAGGAGAAACCCAAGTGGACCTTCAATTTCACCCTTGATGGGGAAAATGGTATCCCCATCAATAAGCGAGGTAGTGGGATAAGAAGGCTTATCCTGCTGAATTTTTTCAGGGCTGAGGCTGAGAAAAATATCGCGGGAACGCCCAGAAATGTGATTTATGCCATAGAGGAGCCTGAAACTTCACAGCATCCGAACTATCAAATGATGCTGATGAAAGCTTTACTGGCACTGGCAGGCCAGCCGCACCGTCAAATTATCGTCACCACCCATGTCCCGGCGCTGGCCGGATTGATCCCTGTCGAAGGTGTACGTTATGTCACCAGAAATGAGACGAGTGAACCCCTTGTCAAAATGCCGGATTACGATGTGCTGAAGGAAGCTACTGAAAGCCTGGGGGTGCTACCAGAGACCGGTATGGAGAGGGCTCAAGGGATTGTTCTGGTAGAGGGAAAGTCAGATGTCACTTTCCTGAAGCATGCGGCCAGCTCATTAAAACAGTCAGGTGTTCTGCCAGCCTCTCTGGAGGATGTGAAAATAGTGCCAGTCCTCATAGGAGGATGTGGTAGCGTCAAACACTGGGTTACCTTGAATCTGGCCAACGATCTGGGGCTTCCCTGGTGCGTTTTTTTGGACTCCGATATCGGGGGAGACCCAGCACAGGTTCTGTCCATTCAGAAGCGTAAAAAAGAAGTGGAGGAGGCCGGTAAGGTATTTTTCGCCACGCGCAAGCGTGAGATAGAAAACTATCTATGCCCGGATCTTATCGAAGAAATTACCGGTGTAGCCGTCACGTTTACGGACACCTGTGACGCAAAAAAAATAATCGGCCGTGCTGTGGGAATGAAACCCGATAATGTACTAGATAAATTCTGGCCTCAGATGACAGCGGAAAGAATAATCTCAAGATCAACATATCATGACGGAACACAGGAAAGGATCGAGCTGGTTGAGATCCTGAGCAACATTGTATCCATGACGAGATAATGTGTTAAAATCGCATCGTAGCTGCATATATTCCGGTCCACAGCAAAGGACCGGAGTATAGAATAATTAAAACCTGAAATTAATCTGGTTTTAATTATTCTACGTTTAACAGGCTCCCTTGCCCGAGAGTAGTGTAAATACAGATCTAAGTTGTCATAAGACTGACCGCTACATTTAATGTAAATCTCAAATCAATCCAAGATCACTTCATGAACTACTTGATATTTGCAACGGAGTATGGTGCCAGATAGCTTGAAAAGCCCCCTTTAAGGAGGCTAAGCGACGAATTATACAGGTACTGTTCTTAGCTCTGAGGTCCACAGAGTCAATATCACTGAGAAAATAAGTATTCCTGCACTCAACGCAAATGTACTTTGAAAACCAAACTGATCAAACAAAATCCCGCCCACTGTAGACCCCAGTGCGATTGAAAACTGAACTGTGATTTCCTGTCAAAGTGATACTGCGTGTTCTGTGAGGCAAAATCTGCCTGTTTAACTTTAATTTCCCTGAAACTGGAGGCAAGTATGAAACCACTCTTTCCGGGCCTGCCTGTTAAAATGCTGGCGCTTTTTCTGCTGGTCTTAGTGATCCCCCTAAAAGCTGCCATCAGTAAAGAGAAAAGCCATATAAGGACGCTTGTAATCGTTTCTCATCCGTATCCGGAGCGGTCCGTTATGATTAAAGGGCTACAGCAGGCGGCTGAGAGCGTAGATGGAGTCACTGCTCGTAACCTTGAAACGCTCTATGGTTTCGATACGCGCAAGATAAACGGTGATGAGGAGAGGCGTATCACTCGCCAGAATGACAGGATAGTGTTTATGTTTCCCACTCACTGGTTCAATATCACCCCAATGATGAAAGCGTATATGAATGACACATGGGGTAGCGTTGGCCCGGATTTATGGAAGGGTAAGGAAATGCTTATTGTTACTACTGCTGCCGGTGATGACTCAACATACGGAAAAAATGGCAGAACAGGTACCGAGCTTGCCGATGTTTTCACCCCCATGAAAGCCAGTGCATTACATGCGGGCATGACATGGCTCCCGCCACTTGTTTTTCAGGGGGTGAGAACCAGCCAGCTGCCTGAATACCAGCGCCAGCTGATTGAACGCCTGACAAAGTAGAAATCCGCCTTCACAGAAGGCGGCTCTTATACTGGCGACTGGTATAGTGGCTGTCTTTGACGCTATGGAGCAACACTCCTGTTGGCTTACCCCGAAATTACATTTGCACGTCATTTTTATTGTGGAAATGCAGCTGAAGTCCATCCAGAATCTGTTTATCTATACCAGCCAGAAATACGTGAATGAGCTCCTCGAGCTGATTTACATGATGGCACTCAATTAAGTGGTGCTTCCCTTTCTTATCCCGGCCATTTCGATGAACAATGTCATGTCTAATGATCACTGACCGCGCTATATCATTCAATATATCGGGCGGGAAACTGACAAGGAGACATTCCTGATAGAGTTTTTTCACTGTGGCAATATGATGAAACGACAGGCTGAGCAATGCCGTCTCGATAGTCTTGTCCAGCGAATCGAACAGATTGAAGACCTCTGAAAGTGGCTTTTTAGGGCTATTCTGGAATGTCTCGTAGCTCTCAACGAAACGTCGCTTAACAGAAGGATGCTTTACTGCCCGTATGAAAATATCTGCAAGGTAAGCTTCCATAACGGTAATTATGCCGGAGTAACACATTCTCACCAGTACAGGATTTTCGGGTGTAGAGGATACCAGTGCACTTAACTCAGAGAGGCTTTGTCTGGCATGTCTAAGCGGTTGAGTGGCTCCTGCATGTTTTTCTTCCAGATCGTCAAAATCATCAGTCCATCCGGCAGAAATGAGCCATTTCAGGTCCAGTTCGCATACAGCTTCATCCTCAGTGATTAGCAGAATCGCTAAAGAGTAAAAGTCTTGTTGTGTACACGGGAAATTAAAGTTCGAATCACGAACCCATAAGCAATCAGAGTCAACCGAGCTGACCATCAGGGAAAGCACAGGATCACCGGTTTCAATCCACGTCAAAAGTTGGGAGAAATCACTCTCGTTACTCGGCCAATGTGCCGCCTTGTTTAACCGCTCAAGCCAATCATCCAGCGTCGCATTTTCAAGAACCGGGATGACATGCTTCAGCCAGGTGATTCTGTATTGAAGATAATGTTCTCCATGGGGATGTTCTTCGCTTTCAAGTCCGGCCAGCTCCGCAATAGAATCCGCTTTCCAGGAGTCAATGGCAGTCGAAAAATCCCGTTCGAGAGCGGCCCGGTCATATCCGTTCAGCTGTAACCGTCGGCGCATCTGTGCCACGGTCGTTCGATAGCCAATGAACGTTTCTTCTGACCAGAATCCGGCCTCCTCTTCGGCAATCTCCCTGACACGATCGCCCTCCTGAAAATACCACTGATAATAGTCATTCTGCGTATCGTACAGAGTGAAGTTACCGATTGAGATATTTGTCCACGTCGACATAGAGCGCCCATAATGTAATACATTTGAAATTAATTTAGATTTCAAATGTGTGTTTTGACTACCTTAAAATGATTTCATTTGGCATACATTAGAAATTCAATTGTATTTCAAATGAATGACATTTAACGTGATTTAATCGCCATGATAGCGGCTGTCACCATCGCAAAAGTCACATCCGATGTGATGACTAAACTGCGGAACACTATCGCTAAAGTGGTCGCAGTATCCACACGCATGCAGCTCCGTGTAGTAATTGAGACACTGGGTGCAAAGATAACCATCACCGTGTTTACAGACACTGTCAGGTACCATGCAATTAGTGCAACCTCCGGGTAGTACGGAGAACATCTGCTCATCGACGCTCAGAAATGTTTCCTCATCCAGAAGTTCCATTCGATCTACAGTCTCGCTGCAGCTGTCGCAGGTAAAAGGTTCATCACCTTCAGGTAGGGACTGTCTTTCGTCGCAATTTGAACAACTGAGTAAAATATGGCGGGACTGACTGGTACAGACACGACACCGCGTAATGAGCAGCGTTCGTTCCTCGCTTCCGGTGATGTGAGATTGAGTAACCGACGCCTTTTGTTTGCAGGACTCACAGACCCCTATCTGGTTACCTGATTTGGCCAGCGCATCCAATTCCTCTTTAACCTGCCGGAGCCGAACGGCAGCATAGAACTCACTTCCCCTAAGTAAGCGGGTTTCACCGTGCGCCAGCTTCCAGCTGTAGCTGTCTTTAGCGCCGAAAATTGACTGCCATTCATCCCGCATGAGACGGTTAAGGGCAAACCAGGCATCTGCCTGCTCTTTCTGAATTTGATGCTGTTCCGCATCTGTAAAGGAGGGATGATAGAAGTGAACCACACGATTTCGGTGTTTCCGGATTTTGTCAAAAACGTTATGGGTTGTATCACTTAGTGGTTTTTGAAGAACATCCCGGAGGAGGGTACGAATTTCGTCATAAGTAATGGACTGAAAATCCCCGTCCAGGTAACTCTGTTTTTTGGGAGGAGTCTTTCGGCTGCAGACAAGACTCCAGTGCTCATGGGCAAGAGGAACCTTCAGCAGAATTTCAACTGCAGTCCAGAAGCTGACGATGGAAAACTTTGGCTTTGCTGCTTCCAGCTCCTCCCGCGCCTTGTCCAGAAATTCCAGTCCATTGTTAATCAGGGCCTGAACCTCCGGACTGAGTTCAGGGGACCCAGGTTCCAGGTCTGCGTCATCATCATCAAACATGTGACTTCCTTGCTTTAGTTGTTATTACCGCGCAGCAGGTGCAGCGCGTCACGCGTATCCAGGGTAAAGCGCAACTGCTTACTGGCGGCCACATCGAGCGCAAATATCTTCGTGTACACCTCGGTACTCTCAAACTTCTCATGGCCCAGCAGGCTCTGAAGCACCTTCGGATGAACGTGCCCATACAGCAGGTGCATCGCAAAACTGTGGCGGAACGTGTGAGGGCTGATACTGAGTTTAACTCTGTCGCGTTCCGCAGCATCGGTTGCCCTGACCAGCCAGTTCCTGACCGTCCGGTCAGAAACATTCCACACCGGCAGGGCACGACGTTCACCGGTGACGGGGTCGTCCTCAAACTGCTCCCTGGTGCTGGCAAACAGCCAGCGCATCTCATCAACGTAGGCCGGGTCGAGTAACGGGACCACACGGTTCGCACTTTTCCCCTTGCGCGGACGGCCGCCGCCGGCTCGCCGTTGTTTGGCCGTGCGCAGCACGACATGCGGAATGCTTTCATTGAGATGAAAGTCCCTTCGCCTCAGTGCGAGCGCTTCGTTAAGCCGGGCCCCAGTATCCACAGGGTATTGAAAAAGGCATGCTGGCTCCCGTCCGGAACATAGTGCAGCAGCCCGGCCACTTCCGGGGCCAGCATATATTTTGGCAGTTCCGTGTAGTGTCGGGCCATTTCACGCAAAGATAGCGCCGGCCATAGTGTAACCCTGCCATTTTTCACGCAGCGCAATCTGATGAAGTTCTGCTGTCATTTTCGTTGCTCCTGCCGCCGGCTGCCACGGAATAAACCCGCAGAGCGGTGCGCGCTGAAATTCCGCTTTCTGAATATATACCATAAAACGGAAACAATTAATCTGTGGGGTTGTCAGAAAAGGATCTTAAATTCGGTTTCATGAGGCTTTCCTTCTACAAACCGGCTACTGCCGGAAGTCCCTGTACCCATTACAGGCTGGTAATGATCCAGAGGGGAACGCCCGAGGTGATGATGTGGCTATCATACCAAAAATGGCACCAAGTGTCATAATCTTCCTGCGTTTTTGACACAGCATAACTCCCACAGCAGTCCGAAAAGGTAGTGCTATTTGCAAGTGCCGACTTTAGCGGAAAACGGAAAGTGTGGGAAAGAGGGAAGAGTAAGAACCCCCTTTATCCGACATGTCGGACATTGAGTGTCGCGGCTCTTTTTCAAAAACGGCTAATGGATTATGGTGAAAGCAGATTATCACTGTATTTGAGGATCTGATTTAGACCCCATCACTTTTACCAACGGAGTCCAAGTAAATGCCTGTTCATAAAATATCGGCTGCTTTTGGTCAGGACATGGAAGTGGAGTGGCCATGTCCTGCATGTGGTCAGAAAACTTTGCATATTGATCAAGAAAGTTTCAAAAAAAATGATTCGCTTGAGAGTCGAAGAATGGAAAAGGAAGAATGGTTTGAACCAGATCTAGTATCGAGGGTTTTCAGTTGTATGGCGCAGTGTACCCGGCCGAGTTGTGGCGAAGTTGTCGCATGTATAGGAAAGGGGGGCTGGACCAGGACTGGAATGAAAGGACTCATCAACTCGAGTGTTATCCCTGGCATAAACCTGTGAGCTTTCAACCCTCTCTACATCCATTCACACTTCCCGAAGAATGTCCGGATGAAATTACGGCTCCTCTAATGGCCTCATTTTCTGTTTTTCTAAGTCAGCCAGGTTCTGCGGCCAACCTAATCAGGATCTCAGTCGAGAGAATGCTGACAGCGATTGGTATTCCTGAACATAACGATAAGCAGAAACGCATTAATCTTCATCAACGTATCGAACTGCTCGACGGGCAATATCTCACCTACAAGAACACACTGATGGCCATTAAATTCCTGGTGGAGTTGCCCCCGCTAAAACGGACACGGCTAATTTATAGCTAGTAGCGAACTTC
>OGTN01000110.1_pt1 | contig 47544 bp, 45 predicted proteins | sample 1574591 | NCBI WGS metagenome assembly OGTN01 (sample SAMN03295830, study PRJEB24534) | human gut metagenome | isolation source: fecal sample 5 from infant 4 | host: Homo sapiens | place: USA: Pittsburgh, PA | collected 2014-07
ATGACAACGTCCCCCTTGATTAAGGATAGCGTTGCATCGACCCGTTGAACTCACACCCCTTACCAGACGCTCTCTGTTATCCATAACGGTTATCAGTGGGGGGGAGCCAGTGTTACCTACAATATTAAAATGGGCGCAGATGCGCTGGTAAGCCCGACTACTCCTGACGTGTGGATTACCTCAGACAAGAAAAGCGCGGTAAGCTCATATGATTTCCTCTGGAAAACATCCGATCTCCCGGTGACATTTCTTACTGCCCGCGTTAAAGCGTCGGCACGAAATTACATTCAAAAGGCTATGTCTAATACCGGAGATTTCTTATGTAACATTCCTGTCGGCGAACTGGAGTGTGAAGGGAAAATTGTAGGGAATATTCAAAAAAGTGGTAACGGCCATATGGGTTTTTTCTTCAAGATGACCAACTCCGATGGCACCCTTTTCTCACAATATACTGAAAGGCGGCAATACTGGAATGCTGACCAGTTGCCCAGAATTACTGGTTATGATTATCAGGAAGACAAGAAAAAGGTTCTGCTTTTTGTAAATCTACCGGGGAACGGCAGTTTACGGTACAAATTGCAGCTCAAATCTGCGGTTCTGATTAATGCGGATTCAAATGTCCAGGTGTTAACCGGTACCAATACAGCGATTGCTGGTGATGATTACACCTACACGTTTGATTTGGGAGCTCTCCCGGAAGGCAAATATAACCTTTCCTTCCTTGCCAAAGACACCTTTGATAATGAATCGTCATCGCCGTTCATCACGCTGGTGAACGATATGACACCCCCAGACGTCATATTTAATTATGAAAATGCCCCGCTTGCTTCCGGTTCTACCGTGTATGGGCTGGAGAACATCGCGATCAGCCTGAATGACGCGCTGACAAAGCCTGTTCTCGAACGCCTTGAGCTGAAAGGTGGCCCCGCATCTGATAGCGTGATTCTTGGTTTCAACCAGAATGCCGATGGCTCTTATACGCCAGATTATCCACGTCTGTTCCCTACCCTTGTCGAAAATACCGATAAATACACCCTGACGGCGTATGCAACGGATACCAAAGGGAACGCCACGCAGAAAAGCATTCAGTTCGCCTACTATCCGAAAAATCTTGTGACCCTGGAAAAACTCAAAACGCTGGGTGTGGTGAAGGCGCTGAAAACCAGCGACAGCACTCCGCTGGCCGTCATGCGTACCGGGCAGTTGAGGCGGAACGATGGCTCCTTGGTTCAGGGTGTACAAACTGCCAACATCACGCTCAGGACTGACGCTAAATATGCGATCAACATACTGGGTACTGTCATTCAGCCGGGCGAAACCAAAGAAATCCAGATAGACCTCGGCGCTGGTGTTAACGCAACGGTCCCAATTTTCCCGGCGACAAACGGCGCTACCGGGCAAAGCGATTTCATCATTGAGTTTCCGCAAATTAAATAGCGACTCACGATTACGGGTCCCTGCTGTTGGGCCGGTAATTTTTGGATAAACGCGACAACGCCGAATATGACGGCCAGGAAGAGAGAAAAGTTACTTTCTTCACTCTGATTTCAAGCCTGCTGGGAATGATCTGCAATGAATACCAAGATAAAACTGCTGACAACGATAATCCTCGCGACGATCTCCTTTTCATCGCATTCACGGGTCTATGAGTACACCATTAAGGATATCTACGGTGCGGAGAAATCAGTCAGTGCGGAAACTGGCATTCTTAACACTAACGAAAAAATTCAGTTGAGCCTGATTTCCGGCCTAGATCGCAAAGTACACGTATCTGTCCGGAAGTCAGGTACGGAGGTCTACGGCACGACAACCGATAGCATTAAGGTAAGTGATCGAATTAAGGCATCAACAGGCGAAGAGTTCTACGGGAAAATCATCACGCTTCCTCCCCTGAGTGATGGTCCCTATCAGGTTATCTCTGAAATACTTAACACGCAGGGTAATCAGGTCGACTCAACCACGCAGGATTTCATCATCGATAGTGTTGGCCCAACCTCGGACAAGCTCAGTATTATTCAGAAACCGGGTTATGAAATGGTCACTCAAGGGGAACGATGGGAGCTCGGGCTTGGGGCGGAACAAAAATTATATGTGAACGTAAATAACGTTAAGGCCGCGACCGGTTTTGACAAAGCAACCCTACAGGTCATAAATCCGGACAACAGTGTCTATTCAATAACAGGCATGGATTATGATAGCGGATCCTCTTCCTTGTCAGCTCCCTGGACATTAGGGGATAGGAAAAAAGCCTCCTGGATGCCTAACTCAGATGCAGACGTAGAATACCGTTTCCGCGTGACTCTTTATGATAAGGCGGGGACGCGTAAAGTGTTGCCTGACCAGAAATTTGTTTTCGATAACCAACTTGGTGACTTCACCCTATTTGCAATACGCGACCCCGAATCAAAGACAAGCGTGGTCCCGGGGATCACTTCAGGTTACGTAGCGTATAAAGCAGGCATGACGGTTAATCAAAATCCGATTACCCTTGTCTACCGTTTGCCGACGAATAATGTCAGGAAATATAACAAAGCTGGCTTAAGTTTTGGCACCATCATTTCCGAAGCCAACGGCTACGTCTATGTTGCGGCAACAACGGCTTATAACATCAGATACGATATCCATAACGGATACCAGTGGGGGGGAGCTGCAGCTACTTACAATCTGAATCTTGGGCCGGATACCCCTGAAAGCCCGGAGACGCCTACTACAGTCTGGCTCACTACGGATAAAAAGGGGGAAATATACTCGTTTAATTATTTGTGGAAAACCAGCGATCTGCCAGTTAATTTCATTTCAGCGAGAGTCCGTACCTCTGCGAGAAACTATCTTCAGCGAGCGTTTACAGGGAACCAGGAAATTTGTCAGATCCCGCCAGGCGAAATTGAGTGCAGCGGGCCTGTAACATGGACAATTGCCAAAAGCGGTAATGGGAGCGTGACCTATTCATTTAAAATGTATAATGAGGACAAGACGTTATCATCAATAAATCAGGAACGGCGTAACCACTGGAACACAAATCTTCTTCCTAAAATCACCGGGTACGACTATCAGGAAGATAAGAAAAAAGTGCTGTTATTTGTTACGCAACCCGGTAACGGAAACTTTAGGGACCAACTCCAGCTCAAGTCCGCTGAACTGATTAATTCCGATACCGGTGTGCAGGTACTGAATGGAACCAAAATTGCTCTTTCTGGCGAAGATTACACCTATACATTTGATCTGAGTAAACTGGTGGAAGGAAGATACAATTTAGGTTTCTTGGCAAAAGACACTTTCGAAAATGAGGCTACATCGCCATTCATCACTCTCGTGCATGACATGACGCCTCCTGAAATCAGCTTCAACTACGAAAATGCCCCGCTCCACTCCGGTTCCACAGTATACGGGCTTGAGAATATCACCATTAACCTTAACGATGCGCTGACTAAGCCAATGCTTGACCGCCTTGAACTAAAGGGTGGCCCAGCATCCGATAGTGTGGTCCTCGGTTTTAACCTAAATGCTGATGGTAGCTACACGCCTGATTACCCACGGCTGTTTCCTACACTGGATACGTCGACGGATAAATACACTCTCACTGCATATGCGACAGATGCTAAAGGTAATTCGTCCCAAAAAACCATTCAGTTCGCCTACTTCCCTAAAAATCTCGTTACCCTGGAGAAACTGAAAACATTAGGCGTGGTTAAAGCGCTCAAAACGAGTGACAACACACCTCTTGCAGTCATGCGTACCGGTCAGCTGCGACGTAACGATGGCTCTCTTGCCCAGGGTATACAGACGGCCAATATCACGGTCAGAAGCGATGCTGAGTATGCCATCAACGTTCTTGGAACGGTGATCCATCCCGGTGAAACCAAAGAAATACAGCTTGACCTCGGAACTGGCGAAAACTCCACAGTACCGATTTTTCCGGCTATTAACGGGTCTACGGGGCAAAGTAACTTCATCATCGAGTTCCCACAACTTAACTAACTGTCGATGGCCACCGCCTCTGCTACTTGGGGCTGGTGGTGTTTCGTGCCATATGGCTTTGTAAAGCATGCAATCAGTAACCGGTAACTAGGTAACAACTTTCATAATTCATAAATCAACAAATGTGCCCTGATTAGGTTCATAACGATTAGGGCCGTTAGACCGAGAGTAGTCATCAAACCATCAAACATCAGAAAGTTACTTTCCACCCATCCTTAATTTTCACATCAGTAGGATAGATACCAGCTTTGCTGGGAGGTTTTCAGAAATGATCAGAGTCGAATTTCGACATGATCAGACCAGTTTTTCTTGTAACGCCCCTCCCCCAGTATTGAGGGTTTGAAGGTTATTTCCGACCTTGCATTGGCCGGGATATTCGTGAGTATGCAGGGCGCAGCCCTAACTAATTAATTATGCTTAAACCACGCATAGCAGATTCATATATACGAATGAGCCTTAAACACTCCGCTTTAATTTGACTGAATTTATTGTCATTAACTGGAGCTGAATTTTGCACATAATCAAGCAAAACACTTTCTTTCTCATAGATGGCAACATAGAACGTATCTGCGAAACTTTCGCGCACTAAGCTGAATTGGTAAATTATTTCTTTTATCTGGAAATCTAATTCCCTACCTGTCATCTTCAGAATATATTTTGTATTTCGTTCAATAGCTTCAATTTCATTATAAAAAACCTTCCAATGAAATTATGTTTAGATAGCAGTCATACCCATAAGGAGTAATGGTGCGAAAAAATGCTGGCGAAATTCTCAAATTCGCTTGTTTTCCTTCCCAACTGACCCAGCGGCTAAATATGTTTTTGTTTATTAGGATTCTTTTTATGGTATTGATTAATCCAAACTCTAATCCATCGTTTGATTTTAACTTCGACCGTAGTTTGCTTTTAAGTATAGCTAGGTTTATTTCTGCGATGAAAGCCTTTGAGTCGGAAACATCATATACTATGTTTTCAATGACCTCACTGTGATCGATGAAAACTAAACCCATGCATTTTCCTTTTGAGCTTGTCCACCTGAAATCAACTAGTTGAGAGCCTAAGTGGTCATCACGTGATATCATGGCTTTAAACGGTGCGAATATCTTATCCGGCGCTAGAATTAAAACCGGAGTAATAATTGGACTTACATAAATGCTGGCTTCAGAGGATAGGATGCTGTGGATAATATCCTTAATTGCTTCATTAAGGTATCGATCCTCACATAGACTTGTGTGCTTGCCATCAATAGCAGCGTGTTTAAAAAAATGTTGTTGTTTGAAGTTATCGATTGCAGGGTTTTTATTATAGCCAATTCGGTTTCGGCATTGAGTACAATATAATTCAATATCTGAAGTTAACCTGGCATTATAGGTATCGTATAACATGCCATTTTTATCTGTAGCAAACAGTAAAAAGAACTCTTCCATATCCAACCTTTTCAGCTAATCACTGATGAAAATACATATTTTTTAAATCAAACCCTTTTATAATCTTATCAGCATGAATAATAAAATTCTCAAAATACCAACCCGATATTGAAAATTTTATAATTCAAGGCCACGAATTGAAACCGAATAGATATGACGTCAATGGTATTGATAACGATTTATGTTGGTGCTATGAGATAAAAGCCACAACTGGTATGTTAAGGTCACTTTACTGGACTGCGAACAAGGGGGTTGTTTTACCATGTCGGTGCACAAGATAGTTGCTGGGGCACCAAGAAATGAACTGCGAACAATGGGGTTGTTTGTTGTCTGCAAGTTTCTAAAAGCTGCTGGAGCACCAAGAGAAGGACCTAGAGCAAGGGGGTAGTCTTCTGCCTTCAGTGCAACGTAAAGCCGCTTGAACTTCAATAGTCAAAGTCGAACACGTGAGTTGTATAAAAGAAAGGTCATGTTCCGTGTTAAAGAATCATGACCACAAATATTGTATTTATTTTGCTTTGCTAATACTTACTTTAATTAAGCGTTCAATCTCATTTATTGTTGATTGACCTATACGCTTAAATTCAAAACTAACTTTTTGACCATCAGCACTTCGTTTTACCCTGGCGTAAGTATCCTTGTTATCAAACACGGCAATATCTGACACGGTCCATTGTCCCTGTTTATTTCCATCATTACAATGAATACTAAGCACTGAATGTAAACCTTCTAAAATGGACTTCTGAACTTCCTCAATATCATTAATATTAGAAGTTTTATTATCATCCGCACCTACTTCAGATGTTAAATCGGTAAGAGGGATGTTGTTAGCAATAGCGGTTTTTTCAATTCTAGCTAATTTGCTATAGTAAGTATTAGGTATCCCCTCACTATCAGGAAATATTCTTATTAGTTCTTTGCTGATTTTTGCGGCCTGAATTCTCTTTCTTATCGATTCAATACCAATGTTAAGATAAGAAGCAAGCTCCTCATTGGTCTTGAAATCTTTATCCTTCATGATTTCAAGGTATTTGATACCAACTTCACGATAAGAAAATCGTTTTGCTGTTTGCGCAGCATTCACAATGCAATCGACATCTTCGCGGCTAACCTCTACATCGAATGCCCATAAAGGCAAGTCAACCGAGCATTTGATGCAGCAATAACGACGTCTACTACCTTCGATCAGGTAATATTGGCCGTCCCGGAATACGGCAATAGCTTCAGTTGTAACACCATTTTCTTTAATTAAGGGAAGTATTTCTCTTGTAGAAAGATCGTCAACTGCCTCCTGGTTTCGTGGGTTTAGCTCATGAACAACAGTTTTATCAGCTACTTCTGAGCCAAGGACGACTACATAGCGAGCTTCAACTTTACGACCATTTGCTAGTGTAAATAGTCGCTTCTGTGTAGAAGAGGTTCGTAAAGGTGGTAGTCCGCTTTTTTGATCAACAAAAGTACGTTTGCCGTTTCCGGTTAAGTATTTGTCTTTGCTTGTACCGCGTTCAACATCACTCATTATTTACTGTCCTCCCTAACTGAGAAGCTTTTAATCTCATTGATAAGTTGTTGATACACTGACTGAACCGACATTTCAGCTATATCATATTGTTTTGAAGAACAGAGCTCTTCTGATTTTTTAATATCCAGTACAGTACGACCTTTTTCAGCTGCAGCAACAAAAGCCTCTGAATGTTTGATATTTGTTGTCATGAAACGATCACGTACAGTTCTCACTAGTTTATTTAAAGTGCGAATCTCATGTTGACTTCTATCATCAACGTTTACAGCAAGAACATTTATCCATTTAATATTTTCGCCCTTTGAGGGAAGCTGCTCAAGTCGGTCTGAAATAGTAATCATATAGTTTGTGGTTGACGCGAAATCATATTCCCGGGGTGTGATGGGAACAAGTATGGCGTCAGCCGCTTCGTTTGTTGACCAAATAATTGGAGAATCTTGTGGCGGAGTATCGATGAAAATTAGGTCATATTTTTCTTTTAATACAGGAATAACCAGATCACGGAAACGGGTCAGAAGTTTGAACCTTGCTTCCTTATCCAAGCTCCAATATTTATCAGTAAATCTGTCATCAGTAGGGAATGCCGTTATTACATCCATGTTTGGAAGATGCGTAGAAAATGCCATTTCCCCAATAATCTGTTCTTCCGTATAACCCTGTTTTATATATTGCGTAAAATCATTATCTTCAATGTCACTTAATAGAACATCGGTAATGGTTAGATAAACACTATCATCACTAGTGGAGTGGATAAGGTTATTTCCTAAAGAGCCTTGAGGATCAAGATCAATAACACAGATTCTTGCATTCAGATTAAGATCCAATGCGGCCGCTGTAGCAAGTGTTGCTGTTGTTGTACTTTTACCTGTTCCACCTTTATGGTTTTCAGTCACGATAACTCGAGGCAAATACATATCACGATATTGAGTAGTGCCCATCGCTTCCATTATTTTTTGCACATCCCAACGCGTATACAGGTGGCTCTTATTCTGGAAAATAGGTTCACCTATCACTTTTTTTTCATGTAGTTCAGATAGAATTCTACTAAAAGTATTTCTAGATTTACCAAAAAAGTCAGAGAGAGTTTTTTTATTTAAACAATGGTTATAGATTAGACGATCTAAACCATCGACTTGTTCATCTGAAACATCAATACGACTCGACTCAAGGATAATTTCCTTAAGGCTTGCTTGTTCGTTTTTCATTTTTAGGCCGATAGTACGAATATCATCTAATATGCTCATGGTCTCTCCTTAGGTTAGTCTGTACATTATTCACGAGGATTGAGCACAATACAAGGTAAAAGTGCATTGCAATGCACAATTATCACATCTAACGCTCAAAATTAGATTTCATGCACAATTAGATTTGATCGTTAAAAGACCGCAGAAATTCCAACGTACTGATATTAAAGGAAATACATGTAGGTGTAACAAAATAATGAGTTTTGGTGAATTCTGAGGTTTAATCCTAGCATTCCATACCAAACTTTAAAATTTGGCTACAACTTTGGATTTCATTTTATGATGTTATCACCTTCCCCTTCCCCTTCCCCTTCCCCTTCGCCTTCCTCTTCACCTCTCCAATGAAGGCATCTTTAAGGATGGATACCTTCTAAGGTTTTAAGGTCGAACACATCGACGTTGTTCTGACTCAGGTACAAACAGACAGCTACTGAGCTTCCCGAATTTTGACCTGAAAGGAAGCGACTGACGCTCCAAAGTGCTTACTACTAACAAAGAGGTTGTTAGTACCTGCAGACCCTCAGGGGTCTACAGATGCGCCATGGATCCGACTGCAAACAATTGGGTTGTTTTAGTCCTGTTAATCCTCAGGAATCAGCTGAGGACCCGGGAGCCAATTGCGAACAACGGGTTTGTTATACACCTGCTGGGCTTCAGCTATCTGATGAGGCTTGAGGCCGAATGCTTTGCTTTGAGCCTGAGGGACCTCAGGAATTAACAGAGGAACTGGGGAGCCGACTGCGAACAACGGGGTTGTTATACACCTACGAGGCTTCAGCTATCAGAAGAGGTTTGAGGGAGCATGGTTTGTTTTGAGCCTGAGGGACCTCAGGAATCAACGGAAGAACTAGGCAACCGACTGCGAACAACGGGGTTGGTTTGGGTCCTGCCGGTCATCAGGGATCAGCTGGGGCCCGGGTAGATAATTGCATACATGCTTGGGCGTTGTTTTATACCTGAATGCCTGCAGGTATCTTATGAGGTTTACTGGAGAATGTTTACTTTGATCATGCGCGTCCGCACGAATTAACAGAGGAACTGGAGAGAGCCGACTGCGAACAATGGGGTTGTTTTGGTCCTGTTAATCCTCACGAATCAGCTGGGACCCCGGAGCTAATTGCGAACAAAGGGGTTGTTATACACCTGCAGGGCTTCAGCTATCTGATGAAATTTGAGGGAGTATGGTTTGCTTTGATCCTGAGGGACCTCAGGAATTAACAGAGGAACTGGGGAGCCGACTGCGAACAATGGGGTTGTTTTGATCCTGTGGGCCCTCAGGAACCAGCTAAGGGCCTGGGAAGATAATTGGCAACAACAGGGATGATTATAAACAGCGGGGCCTCAGGAATCTCCTGAGGCTCTAGGGAGACGGCAGCGAACGACGAGGTTATTTTTAAGTAATTGGCAGATTGAATCTGCGAAGACTCAAGTCTGAAAACTTCGTAAGGCGGATATAATATATATATATTGTTACATCAGGTACTTGAGATTACCCATGTAATAATTATAGAAAAAGGCAGGGCTAAGAGGGGACCAAATTAAAGATGACTATATAAGTATTTTGCAAGAAATGAGAAAAGGGGAGGTGGATTGGCCCCTATATTTCCAGACACTTTTTATCACCTAATCGATTACTGGTTCGCCGCCGCAGATATTCCCGTGGCGAACGATATCCCAGTGCACTGTGCGGATGCCATTCGTTGTAGTGTTCGAAGGCCTCCGCAAGGTTCTTCACCGCTGTTAACCCGTCAGGTTTCGGCATGATGCTGATGTAGTCGCGCTTCATCGTTTTCACGAAGCTCTCTGCCATCCCGTTGCTTTCCGGGCTGCGTACCGCCGTATGTCTCGGCTTCAGCCCTACCATTCTGGCGAACTGACGCGTCTGATGAGAACGGTAAGCTGAACCGTTGTCTGTCAGCCACTCAACGGGAGATGACGGCAGGTTCCTGCCGAAGCGTCGTTCCACCGCACCCAGCATGACGTCCTGCACAGTTTCACTGTCATATCCACCGGTACTGGCCGCCCAGTGCAGGGCTTCACGATCACAACAGTCCAGGGCGAACGTTACACGCAGTTTTTCGCCATTATCACAGTTGAACTCGAAGCCGTCAGAGCACCACCGCTGGTTACTTTTTCCGACTGCCACTTTCCCTGTATGCGCTCGTTTCGAGGGCGGTATTGCAGGTTTACGCTCAAGCAGCAGCGCATTCTGACGCATGATCCGGTATACGCGTTTGGCATTGATAACAGCCATATCGTCAGATTCAGATTGTCTGCGCAGCAGTGCCCACACCCGACGATAACCATACGTAGGCAGATCGCCGATAACGGTATAGATACGGGCCAGCACGTCAGTATCATCAGGCTTGCGCCTGCGTCGGCGATCCTGCCAGTTCTTCAACCGACGGGCCATGGCATGCAGTTGCGCACGTGAGACCCGGAGGCAACGACTGACAAGACTTATTCTCCATCCTCTGGTAACAAGGGCACGTGCGCTATCCACTTTTTTTGTCGGCCATATTCAACGGCTTCTTTCAGCAGCTCGTTTTCCATGGTTTTCTTTCCCAGCAGGCGCTGCAGCTCTTTAATTTGCTTCATCGCAGAGGCCAGCTCCGACGCGGGTACAACCTGTTCACCTGCGGCAACGGCGGTGAGACTGCCTTCCTGATACTGCTTACGCCACAGGAACAGCTGACTGGCAGCAACACCATGCTGCCGGGCAACCAGAGACACAGTCATACCGGGTTCAAAGCTCTGCTGAACAATAGCGAATTTTTCCTGAACGCTGCGCCGTCTGCGTTTCTCTGGACCTAAAACATCAATCATCCGGACTCCAACGACTAGTCTAAAAACTAGTATTAAGACTATCACTAACTTAAGTGATACCAACTGTCTGGAGATTCATGGGGCCAGTCTACTGGCCCGGTGAGTACGCAGACCGCAACCGTGCTGTTGCAAATCAGCAGCTGACCGGGAGTAATGCGCGGTGGAAATGGACAACAGATTACAACCGTCGCTCGATAGCGGAGACGGCGATGTACCGGTTAAAACAGCTGTTGGGTGGTTCACTGACGCTGCGTGATTACGATGGTCAGGTTGCGGAGGCTATGGCCATGGTGCGGGCGCTGAACAAAATGACGAAAGAAGGCATGCCAGAAAGCGTAAGTATTACCTGAAAAAAACAAACAGATACGGGATGATTACCCGAAATCTGATTTATTCAACAAAGCCGTACATCGACAGTAAACGAATGTTTACTGTCGATGTCAATTACATTGAGCTCTCCGGTAACAATGCGCCACCGTCAACGATGATCGTTTGCCCAGTGATATAACTCGCCGCAGGGGATGCCAAAAACACCATCGCACTCGCAATATCCTGTGGTTCACCGAGCCGCCCCAGCGGAATACGATCAGCGATCATTTGATTAAGGGCGTCACTGCCAAGATTACTCATCGCAGGTGTGCGAATCATCCCTGGTTCAACGCCATTGACGGTAATACCTGTTCCTGCTAATTCCAACGCGGCCGCACGTATAAACCCATTTACACCTGATTTGGATGCTGCATAATGTGCCAATCCTGGGAAGGCGACACGTGGCCCCGTTACCGATGACGTGATTAAAATCCGGCCCATGCTTTGTTGTAACATGGCCGGTTTCGCGGCCTGAGTGAGAAAAAAGGGGGCCATCAGATTAACCGTCAAGGTTTTTTGCAATACGGCAGGCGTGATATCGTCAAACAACGTGAGTGGAAACCAGGCGGCGTTATGCACCATGATATCCAGACGCCCGAATTGTTCTACTACCTGATTAACCAAAGTAAAGCAGTTGGCGGCATCTGATAAATCCACTGCCAATGCTGTTGCTTCATGCTGCTCTTGCCGCAATGTTTTTGCGACAGTTTCCGCTCGCTCGGCCTGCAGATCTGCAATGATGACACGAGCGCCCAGCTGGGCAAATGACTGGCTAATAGACAATCCAATCCCCTGAGCGCCTCCGGTGACGATTACCACTTTTCCTTCAAATGATTGAGTGGCAAACGTAGCGTTAATTGGTGGCGTGACCACCGCATGTTCCATCGACATGGCTATCCTATTATTCCTGTCCTGTGGGGTAAACGGTGCGGTTGAGAATGTCCGCATGTGCACCCATGGGAAAATTACTTAATACGCTGAACGTCGCATCACGATAACCAAAAATTTTTCCATCAGTACGTTTTTGCTGGAGATCAATCATCACAACACCCAGTGTCGGAATGATTTTTTCACGCCAGATAAACAGATAAATCTGCTCGGTAATTTTTAAGTAATGGCAGCGATCGACATCGGCCAATCCTTTTTCGACCCCTTCCAGGCATTGCCATGCATAGAATGACTCGTTCAAATAAACGTGTTCATAACGCTCCGTCTTGCTGTAGCTGTATATATTGCGTAAACCCACCAGTTCATCTGTGACCGCATGGGTGATGTTCTCCGGAGAATAGGGATTATTGACGGTACCATGATATATGGACACGGTGACACCCGTTAATTCCAATCCCAGTGTTACCCGGCTAAAGGCATCCAGATGTGTTTGCTGCTCATTCGGTAACATGCCCTCTACCACTGTGACCTGGTTATGAGCGCTATCCAGTATCAGACTTATCGATGCTGCCGTTTTTGCGGGATGAATAAAATCGACAAAAAAGATTCCATCACGGATCATGGTGGCACGATAGGATACTAAGCCCATTTCGCCCCACATCAATTGTGTGTCACTGATAAACTGGCATGTTACTTCTGTATTGTTATCAAAGTAGAATTTATAGCTTATGTTTGTGAGTAGATTGACCGTGTCGAGTTTGTTACTGAGTGGCGTGAAACCATCCGCGAGTTCACCGACCTGAATAAAAATGGGTTCTGTCGTCATAGAATTACCTTTTCCTTATGCATCAAACGCTAATGTTGGGACATCAACAATGGTGGCGCCGCCATCTGCAACCCATGTAGCTCCGGTTACGATGGCAGCATCATCTGAAGTGAGAAACTGACAGATAGCGGCAATTTCATCTGCTGTTGCAGGTCGCTTAAGCGGAACATGTCGACAAACATAGGTATAAGCGTGTTGTAGACTGAGCTGCTTTTCTTGCATCAGGGGTTGCATTTCTTCGTCTGCCATTGGGGTTCGCACCCAGCCTGGACACACGGCATTGGCTCTAACCCCCATCGGGCCATAGTCACGCGCAATGGATCGCATCAGCCCCAAGAGTGCATGCTTGGCGGTGGTATAACCGCACACGGCTGGGCCTGCAGCCAACGAGGCAATCGACGCGACAAACACAATATTTCCGTGACTTGCGATAAGGTCGGGCAAACAGGCGCGTGCCGTGGCAAACGCACTGGTCAAATTGCTGTTCAGTGCTTGTTGCCAATCCTCATCAGAAATGTCTTTTACCTGTCCGAGGCCCATGCCTCCCGCACTACAGATCACACGATTAACTCTTTGCCCATTCGCACGCAATGTTTCTTTCCATGTTTGCCAATTCAGCATGTCACAAACGTCTCCGGCAAATACCGTGGCATCACATTGGTGTGCAACAGAAAGCAAAGGGTCTCGCCGTCGCCCGACCAAAACGATGTTTTGCCCGGCCTGATATAACCGCTGAGCGCAAGCCGCACCTATCCCAGTGCCGCCACCAGTGATCAGTGTCACGGGTGTTAAGTTTTGTTGAGACATAATTGATTTCCTTATTCTGAGGGCTGGTGTAAAAGGTGTTGACGAAACAGCAATATCGTCATCAACAGTGCCTTTCTCTGTGTCGCCAAAAGCGGCAGATAGCGTCTTAGGGGCGGTATGCGACAGACTACATCTGACGCAGAAAAATGCTCAACAACCAGATCCCACTGCTGATTGGCCACTGCAAGATGGCAATGCCGAAAATCCAGGCACATCAGTAGAGAGGTTAGCTGGGCATCACCGGTGAGGCGCGCAATCAGCGCCTGCGTTTCTTCATGGTGAGAGGTAGTCATAAAGCGAACGCCTGTGCGCTTTAACCACCCGGTATGCCGAACCTTAATATCAAAAACTTGAGTGCTGGGTGTCTTCCCCTGATAATGGAAGGGGCAAGTGACGATATGTGCCATAAATAAGCGCTTTATCCGCTCTTCAATGTGTACTGTACTGCCATCAGGCAGAGATAATTCCGCATGGCCTGATGCCAGGAGGATCAGCGGATGAGGTACCAGATTCGATTTAAGCCGCGATAATGTTTCACCGACGAGATATCCTGCCGGGGATCGTGTCACTCTGTGTCTATACCAGGTTTGCAACCACTGTTTAGGAGAGAGAGCGAAGTTCATTTAATTCCTCCTCACTCTCATCCGTACCATATTTATTAAATTCTTTGGCCAACACTGCTTCTAACGCGACGGGACGGAAAGGGTGAACCCGTTGCACAAATATTGTCCAGAACAGCGCGAAGGTCGCTGTAATACCTAATATACTGGCAAATGGAACATAGATATCGCGCGCATTCATTCCGGGAGGCGTGATATAGATAATGGCGAGAATAATGCCGGTGCTGGAAATAATCTGCGGTAAGGGGAACCAAGGAGAGCGATAGGCACGAGGAAAATCAGGGCGACGAAAGCGCAATATCACAATGGATATCGTAACTAATAAATAAGCAACGCCCCATGCACATACGGCTCCCAAAACCAAGGGAATGATCTTATCGAGATCGCCGTTTATCAAAAAGGCATGCACGCAAGGGATCAGAACGGCAACAGCAATACCCATGACCGGTGTTTTGAAACGCGGATGAAGATAACTAAATATACGCGGTAAAGCACCATCTAAAGCCATGCCATACAGAATTCGTGGCAGTGCCGCAATCAACGTATTGATTGTGGCCGCTCCTGCCAGCAAGAGGCCGATACCTATCCAATATTTACCAAAATTCCCCATGATCTGTCCTGCAAATGCAGGGATTGCCATCGGTGTATCCAGTAACCGGGTGTGAGCATCCAACGCGACATTTTCTACCTGATGGCTCAGCGAGGCACCATACAGAAACATGCAAACCGCGACGCCGCATAACCCTAATGACATTGCCCGAGGGATCGTTTTATCTGAGTTGCGAATATCGGGTGCCATGGGTGTCACCAATTCACAACCAACAAACATAAACATGGCCATGCCGACCAAGCTCAATACCTCAGAGGGATCATCCCAGGCAATCGGCGCGCCGAACCAACTGTCAAGAGCAACCGCGTGTGTCTGAAATAAGCCGACAAGCGCGAATGTTATTAGCGTTATCCACATACCAAAGGTGAGAACAATTTCAGCCTTGCCAAATGCTTCAATACCTACCGTATTCAGAATACCGAATATAATGACCAATCCAACACCCACTAACCAGGATGAGTGGCTTTGTTCCGCAAGCGTATTGAGATGCTCGAAATTGACCAATACCATAATGCCAGACAAGATTGTTTCGGCCGTGCCAGCAAAAATATGTACGATAAGATATGCCGACAGTGCGCCTGTGATTGCAAAGAAGCGTCCCATGCCACAGGAAATGTAGTCATAAACGGACCCAGAAGTCGGCAGCATTGCCGCCGCTTCTGAAAACGTTGTCAGTTGCGCTTGCATCATAATGAAACCAATCAGCATCGCCAGCGCAAACATATCGCCGCCAATACCAAAACCGCTGGTGGCTGTCAGAATGACTGGGCTTGCCATAATAACGCCAATAGAACTGGCTAATGTTGTCGGAAAACCTACCACACCGTTACTGAGATAAGCGGTGAGTTTACGCGTTGAAGACATTGAGATTTCTCCTACACAAACGTCATATAAAGGAATACATTATAAGACAAAAGGAGCCACGACATACCGCCGCAAGCTTTCTGTTTTGCAGTATAAAAATGTCTTTTATCTTCCTGCTATCGTTCTAAAGGATGAGTGTGATGAGAAGAGTTCTTCGCACAGGTAATATAAGAGCAATACTATTTTCATCTGATATATAAATAACAGCGGCATGTTTATTGCATAATTACTGGTATACTCAACATGGGCTAACACCCGCCAACATCGGTTGGCAAAAAGGTAAAACAATATGCCATCTAAACATTATGATAATGAAGATACTATTCACGTTTGTCTGGAAAGCATTGCTCGAGTTGTTCCTGTAACAGCCTGCGCCTTCTATCAAGTTAGTCCTAAATTATTGCCTCAGCATTACGTATTGCATCAAATGTCAGAGCAACTGCATAACCAATATTTGAATGTTTATCAATGTGTTGATCCCTTGCTGCCTCATTATTTCTCTCATGGAGAAAATGACATAATTGGTATAAATCAGCCCTGTGTAAATCTCAGTAGTGATTATTATCAAGGGTTTATGAAACCAAATGCTATTAGGGATATTACTGAGATTTTCATTCGTCGTCGTGGGAGTATTGTGGCCGGTGTTACTATGCTGCGTGATACCTTTTTCACACACAAAGAGCATGCTCATTTAAGAGCATTGCTGCCATTAATTGAATTAGCTATCGGTAATATTTTCCCTGATGAATCGTTCAATACAGTTCCTTCATTAACAGAAAAAGAAAGAGAAATCATAGCGATGTTGCGCAGCGGGGCCAGTAATAAACGCATAGCGATAGCCATGGGGATATCGCTTTCAACGGTTAAAACACATATGCGCAATATCTTTGAAAAAACAGAGGTGACTAACCGAACAGAATTGGTTTCACTGTTTTATTTCCATTGACCAACGTCTGTTTATGATCTTTTTCAGTGCATAGATCGCCCGTTTATAGTGCGTTTGTAATATAAACTGGCTTTGTTGAATAAATCAGATTTCGGGTAATCATCCCGTATCTGTTTGTTTTTTTTCAGGTAATACTTACGCTTTCTGGCATGCCTGCTTTCGTCATTTTGTTCAGCGCCCGCACCATGGCCATAGCCTCCGCTAACCGGATCTTCCTCCTGGAATTTCCAGACCGCTTCATGGTGCGCCAGGCGGTTACGCAAGTCACGGATACGGGTAAATTTCTTTTCCAGCACATGACGGGGGGTGCCGGCCGGGGCACCGGGGAACACCGACGGAAGCAGCTGGGGCCACAGGAGCGAGCGGTTCCGCGGTTCATCGTAGTTTTTCGTCAGAAAATTGGTCCAGAAACCGAAGTCCAGTCCGGAGATCACCCGCTCTGCCGTCGGGGCCTTGCCCGCAGCACGGATACGTTTTGACACCTTACGGATACAGTCTTCCTCCCAGGCCGTCCGGTCATAAACCGGTTTCCCGTGATGCATGAGCTTCCGGCCACGGGCAACGGTTTTGTAGCGCTTATTCTGGCGTATCCAGGTCTTGTCACCGATATAACGGGGTAAATCAAAGATCCAGTTGGTATCGGTTCGCCAGTGTCCGGCAGCTCCTGGCAGCCGGGCATGGCGAATACTGTAATCGATGGCGTTACGCAGCGTCACCTAAAGGCAGTGCATCAGCGGCTGCATGGCGGCAGAAACGGCTTTGTTCCAGTTATACCCGCCCAGTTCTTCACCAGGTTTCAGCTTCAGCACGTCAGTGTAAATGTTCAGCCGCCCGCCGAGATATAGTCTTCCAGCTGCATACAGCCCTCCCGGGCTAAACTGAGGGTCAGGTTGACGGGCGTACCAGTTACTGGTAGATTTACTCTATCAAGGCGCGGATTTCTTCGGACCCGTGCGTTAAAGTTAGTACCGGAAAAGCCATCCCTCGGGATGGCTTTTCTCGTTTATATCTGTCTCAGATAAGCGACCATTCAAAAGTGAATCGTACTGGGTTTTCGGGAGACTAAACTCTCAGTGAAAGGAGACCCGAAATGACATCCAAACGAGCAAACCGTTACCCACCAGAGTTACGTGAGCGGGCTGTCCGAATGCTATTGGAACAGCGCAGTGAATATCACTCAGAACACGCCGCCATCAACTCCATCGCGCCAAAAATTGGCTGTAGCCCTGACTCGCTCAGAGCCTGGCTGCGTCAGCATGAACGCAATAATGGTGCCGGCGATAGCGGGCTCACAAGCGATGAGCGTCAACGCCTCAAAGAGCTGGAGCAAGAGGTTCGTGAGTTGCGGCGCAGCAACGATATCCTGCGACGGGCCTCAGCTTATTTTGCGAAGGCGGAGTACGACCGTCTGTGGAAAAAATAATGCCGCTGCTGGATACCCTCAGCGGTAGTCACGGGGTCGGACCGGTATGTCATGAGCTGAATATCGCCCCGTCGACGTACTACCGGCACCGCGAATACCGCCAGCATCCGCAGAAACGCAGTCTGCGTGACCACCGTGACGACCTGTTGAAACCGGAAATACAGCGGGTGTATGACGAAAACTACAGTGTCTATGGCATCCGTAAAGTCTGGAGACAGTTGCAGCGTGAAGGCTTCAGCGTGGCCAGATGCACCATCGCGCGACTGATGAAGAGCATGGACCTCACTGGCGTGCTTCGGGGTAAAAAAGTGCGCACCACGGTCAGCCGGAAAGATGCTGCGGCAAGCGACAGGGTAAACCGTCAGTTCGTGGCAGAGCGCCCCAATCAGCTTTGGGTGGCAGATTTTACGTACGTCAGCACCTGGCAGGGCTTCGCGTATGTAGCGTTCATCATAGATGTGTTCGCCGGCGTTATCGTGGGCTGGCGGGTGTCATCGTCTATGGAGACAACCTTCGTACTGGATGCACTGGAGCAGGCACTGTGGGCACGTCGACCTTCCGGCACCATCCATCACTCAGATAAGGGCTCGCAATATGTTTCACTGGCCTACACGCAGCGGCTGCAGGAAGCAGAGCTTCTTGCTTCAACGGGAAGTACAGGTGACTCTTACGATAATGCCATGGCCGAAAGCATCAACGGTCTGTACAAAGCAGAGGTGATACACCGACAGAGCTGGAAAAACCGGCAGGAAGTGGAGCTGGCAACACTGTCGTGGGTGGACTGGTACAACAATCGTCGACTGCTTGAGCGGCTCGGCCACATCCCACCTGCTGAATCAGAAAAAGAGTATTACGCTTCCATCGGGAATAAGGATCTGGCAGCCTGAGTTCCCGGACTTAACTCTCTCCCACAAAACCGTTACGGTTCAAAGAGATGAGATTCAGCGGCACAGCACTTGCATGCAGATGGAACAGCACGGCGAAATCCGTCAGTAGAATAATGCCGACTTCCATCAGCATCAGTACGCCCAGTACTTTGCCGCCAACTTCGACGCTTTCAATCCTCAGCACCCGGACAACAATCAGCATACCGACGCTAAACACCCACCAGGGGATTTGCAAATTCAGGTGGTCGTGCACGTACATTTCGCAGAAAAAGCCAAACAGTGTCGCCACCCCAAGCTGGATAGCAAAATAAGCCAGCAGCGCCACCATTAATGCTGCCACACCGGTGTTGCGACCGAGACCTAAGGAAATGTAGCTGTAGAACGCCCCGGCATTGGTCACGTGCCGGCTCATCCCCACATAGCCAAACGAGAAGACAATTAAAATCAGTCCGGCAATCACATAAATTGCCGGGATCCCTGCGCCGTTGCCGGCAGAGATGGAGACCGGTAGGCCACCGACGACGCCGGTCAGCGGGGATGCCGCCGCCACGACAAAAAATATCAGCGACCAGATACCCAGACTGTTTTTCTTAAGCTGTGATTCACTATTCATTTGTTCCGTCTCCCATGAGCCAGACGCATTAATACAGTAATCATTGCCGCGCACGGAATTTGACGCGGCGCTGAGATTATAAACAAGCTAAATAGAGGGCACGAATATCGTCTGCACTGGCCAGACGGGGATTCTGCTGGATACTGACCTGCATGGTTTTACAACAGTTGTCGGTCATCCAGTCGACATCCTTGATGTTGACCCCTAAGTCGCTGAGGGTGAACTCCAGATTCAGCGTTTTGATAAGACGAGTGACCAGCGTGATGCTGTGCCTGGCACTGTCGATTTCCGACATCATCCGGCACTCCCCTGCGGTGTCCATGGCCTGTGCCACAGCGGAAAAACCTGCAAAATTGCTGCGCCAGGAGTAGTCCATCAGTGCAGGATAAAGCGCCGCCAGACCAAGGCCGTGGGTGATGTTGTGCAGGCCACTCAGTGGATGTTCCATCGCATGCGGTAAGCCACAGGCAGAAAGGCCAATCGCCATGCCGCCGAGGGTATTGGCCCAACACACCTGCTCCCAGGACGCCATATTCGTCACGTCCGCATAGACAACTGGCAAGTGGCGGGCGAGCAGGCCGATGGCCTCGCGGGCCATCAGTTCGGTCATGGGCTGGACAAAATTTCCCACCAGCGCCTCGATGCTGTGCGACAGGGCATCAAACCCGGTTGCTGCGACCATCGGGGCGGGTAATGTCACCATCAGTTCCGGATCGACAATTGCCGTGCGGGCAAAAAGCTGCGGCGTAAAAAAGACCTGCTTGTCATGGGTAAACGGGTTGGTGAATACCGCCACGCAGTTACCTTCGCTGCCGGTACCCGCGGTGGTGGTCATCAGCACCAGCGGTACGGACTCCCCCTCAACTTGCTCCAGATGCAGATAATCGGTAATTTTCCCCGCGTGCCGCCCCATAAAGGCGATCCCTTTTGCCGCATCCATGACGCTGCCGCCGCCAATACCCAGCACCACATTGCAGCCCGTTTCCCGCAGGCGTTCGGCCCCCAGATCGACGGTGGTGGTTAACGGGTTGGCCTCCACGCAGTCGAACAATTCCACTGCGACCCTGGCCTGCGCCAGCGCCTGTAAACAGCGGTCCAGTAGACCGGTTTTTTTGCAGCTGGTGCGGCCGGTGACCAGCAAAACTTTGCTGCCCAGCTGCGCCACCTCGCTCCCGACCGTCGCGGCTTTGCCGCGACCAAAGAGTACGTTCACGTGTATATTGTAACTAAATTCCATATTCAACCTCACACGCTTACGGTGGCGCTGGCCACGGCGTTAACCACCTGCTCGACCGACTCTGCAAAAGCTTTCAGGCCGTAGGCCAGCTCCTCATCGCTGATGGTCAGCGGCGGCAGGAAGCGGAAGACCGCCAGGTTGTTGATGGTGAAATTGACCTGTACGCGGTAGTTTTCCACCATGCTTCCGGCAATCATTGCCGAGTAATATTCGCCAAACTGCGCCTGCTGGTCGGCCGGGACTTTACCAAACTCCACGCCAATCATCAGCCCTTTGCCACGAACCTCTTTGATCACCTCCGGGTAACGCTGCTGCACCTCGCGCAGGCGCTGCATCATCCACTCTCCTTTACGCTGCGCTATGCCGCACAGGTCATGTTCGAGGATAAATTGCAGCGACCCCAGCGCGGCAGCGGCACTGAGCGTGTTTTCCTGATAGGTCGCAGTATGGTGATAACAGGTTTCGAGGCTACCGTAGGCGGCTTCGTATAGCGCTTCGCTACACAGATAGCCGCCGAACGGTACCAGTCCGCCGGAAAGCCCTTTGGCAAATACGATACAGTCCGGAACAATACCATCGTGCTCGCAACACCAGAATTTGCCGGTACGCGCCGCGCCGCACTGGATCTCATCGACCACCAGCAGCGTGTCATAGCGATCGCACAGGGCACGCGCCGCTTTCAGGTAACCTTCCGGTGGCACGATAATGCCACCTTCTCCCTGAATCGGCTCCACCACAAACGCCTTGTACTTGCCGGTCGACAGCGCGGTTTCCAGTGCCGTAACGGAGCCGTATTCGATGTGATCGATATTGGCTAGAGTCGGCTGCTGATAGGCCCGCCATTTGTCTTTACCGCCCAGTGAGACCGCCCCCGATGTTTTTCCATGGAAGGCATTAAGGGTCGACAGCAGATGGGTTTTCTCCGGTTTGGTACGGGTGGCCAGTTTGACCATTTTGATCATCCCTTCGATGGCTTCCGCCCCGCCCGTTGCGGTACCCACTTTGGTGAGCTTCCCCTGAGGCGAAAGCAGCGAGAGGTTGTGCGCCAGCGCGGCCGCCACATTGTGATAAGAGATTGCCCCCATCATAAACTGACGGCTCTCGAAGCATTTTTGCAGGCAGGACCAGACAAACTCGTTGTTGTTGCCGACGGTCACCACCCCGACTGCGCCAATCATATCGAGGTGCCTGTCGCCGTTCTCATCGATAAAGGTGCAGCCTTCCGCACGGGTGAAGTATTTGGCGTGACCGTCCAGGGTGCGCAGGCGGTTAAGGTGGGTGAGTTGTAACGCTTTGGTGGTTTCACCGTTCAGACTCAGCGCGTCATCAATGGTCAGGAAACCGGACATCAGTGATTTTACATTGGTCATAAATAAGCCCTTTCGAATTGGAATAAACAGCGGTACGTGTGGCTTATTTCTATGCGGTACCGGACAGGCAAAATAGAAAAAATCGGAACAACCATGGGTGCAAAAAACAAGGCAATACGGCTGATTACGCACTAAAATAGTGCACAATCAGAGCTGCTGAATACGCTGCTGGTAGTTAATGGCTAGGATATGCGCTAGGTATGCGCGCGGCGGCATTTTGGCGAATTGCTTAAATTCCCGCAGAAAATGAGACTGGTCGGCATAGCCCAGTTCATAGGCCAAAGTAGCAAGATTCACGGCTCGTCCCTGATTGAGCAGGAATAGCGCGTACTGGAAACGCGCCATGCAGCAGAACATTTTTGGCGACATGCCGCAATTATCACGAAATATCCGCTGGATATAACGCGCGCAATAGAGCGTCTGTTTCTCTAATTGTTCGACGCGTATAGCGCCATGATGGTGCAGGATAATATCCACGAGCTGCAACAGCAGTCTGGTGGAAGGCCGGCTTAGACGCGACACGAAGGTCTGTAAAAAGAGGTGGATTTGTTGGTTAAAATCCTCGCTAACGGCGATTTGCTCGAAGATATGCCGCATACCGGGCACCGCGTTATTAAATTCAATTTCGTGGCCAAATAACTCCCCTGCGGTCAAATCCAGAAAGTCTGGCATCACACCGGGCATAAAACGCACGCCAAAATATCGCTGCCCATGCTGCAGTTCTATCTCATAGGCCGCCAAAGTGCTGCCGCAGACTCTGGCCGTAGGGTTATCGCTGTCGCAGTTAAACAGAATATCGACGCTGCCGTCGGGAACCGCCAGCGCCATGCCCGATGCATCGGACACCCGGAAGCTATAAAAGTGGGCAATCGGCGATCCGATCATGCTTTTTTTCAGATAGCTGGCCGCCGAGTTGATCACGAAATAAGGTTGCAGGGGCTTAATTGATTCGGGCAGGTTCACCACCACGCGCGCGTTCATAGGACACCTTTGCAGACAGGCAGATGCCCTGAATGTAGCAATAACTATGCCACCCCATTCCCCACGTTCAGTGCGCAAAAAGAAAAAGCGGGGCATTGCTGCCTCGCTGGCTTTCCCCGATATGTGTATTGTGCAGGCCTCTCCGCCATCACGCGTCCTGTAACTATCCCGGCGCGTTGCTGGCAGTAAAGCCGTTATGACTTGTTAGTTCAACGGAGCGATGCAACGCTATCCTTAATGAACAGGGCAGCCTGGCGGCTGCAAATTGAAAACCCCGCCGTCTGCCTGACGCTGAGTTGCCATGCTCTGTGTAAAATATGTATGATCTGACTACATATTTTCTTCAGGACCTTTCTCCATGATGACCCGTAAAAGTGTTGATACCCTTCTGCTCTCTGCTGGCGCGGATAAGCTCTCTCAGCGTGAATGGGACTGGATGAAGATGCTCAAACCCATGGACCCGCAGCCTGTTATGGTTGCCCGCTCCATCCTGGAGCACTGCCGCGACGACGCCGCGCTTGCCCGTCTGCAGACGACTGAAGCCTAATTTGCCTCATGCTGTCCGGTTTTACCCCGCGACCACTTAAAAAACTTTTTACGGCCAACCAGTGCTGGACCTCCTTCCTCGATGCTGGCGGTCTGCGCGATATTGAAGTCGAAGCCGTCACAAAGATGCTCGCCTGCGGCACACGCATCTCCGGCGTGAAGGAATATGGCTGCGATAATCCCGCCTGTCCGCATGTAAAATACATCACCAACGCCTGCCACAGCCGCGCCTGCCCGTCTTGTGGTAAAAAGGCCACCGACCTGAGGATTGCCGCTCAGCTCAACCGCCTGCCGGACTGCGACTGGATACATCTGGTCTTCACCCTCCCCGATTCACTCTGGCCGCTGTTTGAGGTCAACCGCTGGCTGCTCATTGACCTCTGCCGTCTGGCGGTTGATAATCTTCTCTACGCCGCCGGCAAACGCGGGCTGCATATCGGCATTTTCTGCGCCATCCACACCTACGGTCGTCGTCTCAACTGGCATCCCCACGTGCACGTCTCTGTCACCTGTGGCGGCATCGATGCACACGGGAAGTGGAAAAAAATCAGCTACCGTAAGGATGCCATGCGCACCCGCTGGATGTGGAATATCCGCCAGTTACTGCTGAGCGTCTGGTCTGACGGTATCGCAATACCGCCCTCGCTGTCACATATCACCACCGGCTCACAGTGGCGCAGCCTGGTACTGACCGCCGGCGGCGATTACTGGCATGTGTACATGTCTAAAAAAACGTCGGGCGGCAAAAACACCGTGAAATACCTCGGCCGTTACCTGAAAAAGCCGCCGGTCGCAGGCTCCCGGCTGGCACACTATGCCGGCGGTGCCACGCTTAGCTTCCGCTACCACGACCACAATACCGGTGAGCAGGCGACGGAAACGCTGACACAGCGTGAAATTGTGGCGCGCCTGAAGCAGCATATCCCGGATAAATTCTTCAGGATGGTGCGCTATTTTGGCTTTCTGGCTAACCGGGTGTGCGGGAAAAAGCTGCCGCAAGTTTATGCCGCACTGGGGATGGAAAAACCGGAGCCGGTGTCGAAGGTATGCTATGCGCAGATGAGCAGGCGGTTCCTGCGGCGTGACCCGTTCGAATGCGTGCTGTGCGGCGGCCGAATGGTATACCGCCGTGCAGTGGCGGGCCTGAATGTGCAGGGGCTGAAAATCCATGCTCGGGAGATCAGTCTGATGAGGTATATCGCGGCCTGATGCAGGGAAGATCCCCCTGTCATCCGCTGACAGCCTGAAAAAAGACCAGAAAAAGCACAAATCATCACCAGCCTGCGGAGCACCGACTTACCCTGTGGCATACGAATAAAACAGTGATTAAATTTCAACCACCACATTCACGGGCCTGGAGGGTTTCAATTTCCTATACGTGAACCAGTGCTCATTCAGACATTCATCGCGAAATCGTCCGTTAAAACTCTCAATAAATCCGTTCTGTGTTGGTTTGCCCGGCTGGATTAAGCGCAACTCAACACCATGCTCAAAAGTCCATTGATCCAGGGCGCGGCAGGTGAACTCCGCCCCCTGGTCCGTTCTTATCGTCGCCGGACAGCCTCGAAACAGTGCAATGCTGTCCAGAATACGCGTGACCTGAACGCCTGAAATCCCGAATGCAATGGTAATTGTCAGGCTCTCTTTCGTGAAGTCGGCCACACAGGTCAGGCACTTGATCCTGCGACTGGTGGCGAGCGCGTCCATGACAAAATCCATCGACCAGGTCAGGTTGAGCGCCGCCGGGCGGAGCAGCGGCAGACGTTCTGCTGTCAGCCCTTTACGACGTCGTCTGCGTTTTACGCCCAGCCCGCTGAGATGATAAAGGCGGTACACGCGCTTGTGATTAACATAAAGGTCTTCACGGCGCAGTAACTGCCAGATGCGGCGGTAGCCAAAACGCCTGCGCTCCAGTGCCGGCTCAGTGATGCGCCCTGATAAATGCGTATCAGCCGCCGGACGCTGAGCCTCATAGCGGCAGGTCGACAGGGACAAACCAGTAAGCCGGCAGGCACGACGTTGCGACAGACCGGTCGCATCACACATAAACTCAACGGCTTCCCGCTTCTGGTCTGTCGTCAGTACTTTCGCCCCAGAGCCACCTGAAGTGCCTCCTTATCCAGCATGGCTTCGGCAGGCAGCTTCTTGAGTCCTGCGTTCTCTTCCTCAGGCGATTTCAGGCGCTAAACCTCGGGCACCTCCATACCGCCATACTTCTTGCGCCAAAAGGTGGAATCGGAAATGGCGTGCTTACGGCAGAGCTCACGGACAGAACCCCGGCTTCAGCTTCGCTGAAGGATACTGATGGTCTGTTCGTCGGAAAAACGCTGCTTCATGGGGATGTCCTCATGTGGCTTATGAAGACATTACTAACATCGTGGTGTATTAATCAACGGGGAGCAGGTCAGCATGCCAATACATATTCGTGACAGACGTTTATGGAGCCGCGGTCCCAGACTGATAAAGTGCCCGACGATACAGGCGAGACTGTGGTCCCAGACTGATAATCTGACCGACGTTGCAGGTGGGACCGTGTTCCCAGACTGATAATCTGACCGACGCTGCAGGTGGGACCGTGTTCCCAGACTGATAATCTGACCGACGTTGCAGGTGGGACCGTGGTCCCAGACTGATAATCTGACCGACGCTGCAGGTGGGACCGTGGTCCCAGGCTGATAATCTGACCGATGATGCAGGCGGGACCGTGGTCCCAGGCTGGTAACCTGAACAACAGTGCAGGTGGGACCATGGTCCCAGAAAGAGTATTCAGGCCAGTAATATTTTCTGGCCTGTGAGAAAAAAAGTAAAGAGATATCAGCAGGCTAAAGCGTGGCTGCATCAGGCACCCGGCTTTTCAAGCTCCTTAAGAATGGCTTCGATCTTCTCAATGCATTCAGTAGGAAGCCGGGACCTGTCAAGGTTCAGGACCACTTTATCGCCTTTATACAATGCTGTTGCCCCCGGAGCAAACTGATGACGTGAGCTCAGATTCACTCTTGATGCAGGAGACTTTTTCAGTACCGATGTTAAAAGACTTATGACCTCTTCTGCTTCAAAGATTACACCCGCTTTTTTCTGATCGTGGAGAGTTGCGGCCTGCTGCTTCAGTAATTCTTCTTTATCTGCAAAAGCTTTCTGAAGGGCTTCACCTGAGCGGGCGGACAGTTCACCAGGATGAGAGAAAAGGGCGACAACGGATTTCGGCAGTCTGGCCGTATTGATACAGCGAGTAATTATCTTACGAGAGATGTTTTCCGCATCGGCAAGCGCAGAAATATTTCCGGCAAACTCATTCTGGAGACGGTTTGCATAACGCTGACCACGCTCATAAGCACTCGTCGGGCGATAATCGTTGCCCAGTCTGGACAATGCCGACATCTGCTCATCGTCCAGTTCACCGACCAGAACACGATAATAACTTTCTGTCAGGATAGCGGCCTTGCGTCGACGGCTGCCATCTGCAATTTCAATGATATCGGAAACCCGACGGCCAAAAGCCGGAGTCTGCTGACCGGTCAGTAAAAATGAAGGAATGAGATCATCCAGGGCATCTTCGGTCAGTAGTTCCTGATCGCGCTCGTTACCTGACCATACCCGGGAAGCATTTTCAACAACATCTCCCCGGAGCACCTCTAGGGTAAACTTCACTTCACGACCACACACCGGTAACGTAATTGCATTGCCGCGAGCCATAGCCCCGACACGTGCAATTAACGAATCCACCATCGGTGCAGCTGGCGCTGACGTGTCTTCAGTTGCCTGAGTATTTGCTGTATGTCTTGGAATGACAGGTGCACGCTTCATTATCTAATCTCCCAGCGTGGTTTAATCAGACGATCAAATATTTCATTACAAACAGGTTCCCAGATTGAAAGTGCGTTTCGCCATGCGCCGGTCGAAGAACGTTGATCAATCGCCTGTTCGAAAACGGTTCTCATGCGGATCTGGCCTTTACCAACTTCATCGGTTTCACGTACCACATTTTTAAGAACCATGCTTCCCCATGCATCGCGAATTTGTTCTTCCATCCACGGTGACTGCGAACCATTGTTATTACTGTATTTGGTAAGCAGAATACGGACATCCGGCTCAAAGCCTTTAAGATCCACATTCCTGAGCAGATCACGAAGCATATCGAAAAACTGCAGTGCAGAAGTGTAATCGAACAGCTCTGCCGGGGTGGGAACAATCAGCACATCAGCAGCGCATACGACATTGATTGTGCCAATACCGAGGTTCGGTGCGCTGTCGATAACAATCACATCATAGTCATGAGCGACCGTTTCAATAGCAAGGCGGAGCATCAGATGCGGGTCGGTGGGCAGTTTTCCTTCATCAAATTTGCCCATCAGTTCAGTTTCAATGCGATGCAGTGCCAGGCAGGACGGAATGATATCAAGGCCAGGCCAGCAGGTTGGTTTTATCGCATAACTGGCATCATCCTTTTCACCAAGATAAAAGGGCAGGAGAGTATCTTCCGCGTGTATATGAAGATCGGGCACCCATCCGTGATACATCGAGGCTGTGCCCTGAGGATCATTACCCTCGACAAGCAGAACGCGTAATCCTTTCAGGGCCAGGTCCTGAGCCAGGTGAACAGAAACGGAGGTTTTGTAAACCCCCCCTTTATGAGCGGCAACGCCGATCACTGGTGGAAAAGCATCTTCTGCACGCCGCAGTCGGGTACCGAACACGTCCCGCATATGATTGATTTGTTCGATGGTATAACCAACACGCTGTTCAACTCTGCCACGGGTTTCCATATCCGGGTGGGGTAACCGGCCGGCTTTCTCTGCATCCCTGATTGCCTGAGAAGAAACGCCAACCAGACCCGCCGCTTCACCTATTCTCCAGCGGCGTGTGATCTTCCTTGCTTCCGGACTGTCGTCATTAAACTGCGCAATGGCAATAGCCTTCGTCATCTCATGTCCAGCAGTAATGCACTGGTTAAGTGTGTCCATCAGTCCCATTCTGAGCATCCTTTAATCATCGCTTTGCATTATTTTATTAAATCTTGGAATTTTTTGCAAAGCAACAATAAAATCGCAAAGTCATCTGAAAATTGCAAAACTGACGGTAACGAAGGCAGTAAACCAGAGAAAAGGGAGTAAATCACATACCGCAGTCAATATTTCTCACTGCCGCTCGCCGCAGTAAGCGATCTCACGTAGTGAGAACGCGGCGAGGAAGCGGAAAAGCACAGAGGCTGCACAAAGCACGAACGCGACAATGCCGGCGACTTCTCCGGATCAGTCTCTCTTCATGAAATTGACTGTAATATGTAAAAAATTGACTATGGTATGAAGCTAAAAAGCTGAAGGCTGGTTAACAGCAAAAGAAGATTCTACATATCGCAGTCAAGATTTAATGTTGAATCAGGGAGCGTTACTCATATGGCATTCTGGTTATCCTTGCAGGACCTTGAATGTAGTGTGGAAGATAGGCCCGAGATGAGCGTTATTCATTGCTTCGATCCAGTAATTGATCCCAAAGAGATCATATTGAGATCCCAAAGAGATCCCCGGATCGCTGCAGCAGGCGCAGTGGCTGGCCTGAACGTCATACTGGATCGACTGTGGAATGTAAAATGTTGACTGATGTATGCGAAATCTAATACTGTGATATGCAACGGTATTTACTGAGGTATGTATATCCGTTGACTGCGATACGTATAACGACATTCTTTTGTGGATAACCGTTGAGGATCAAGATGACGAGCGAAAATAACAGCTTACCTCTCAATCTTCAGGAAGTGGACAAGACAACCGGCGAAGTTGTTAAGCTGGATGTCAACAGTACCAGTACTGTGCAGCCGGTAGCGCTCATGAGGCTCGGTCTCTTCGTTCCAACCCTGAAATCAACCTCCAGGAGTAAGGCAAACCGGAAAAACGTCACAGATGCCACTGAGGAGCTTGTACAGCTGTCCATTGCTAAAAGCGAAGGGTACACCGACGTTAAGATCACCGGTTCGCGTCTTGATATGGACACGGATTTTAAAGTCTGGCTCGGGATCATTCGCTCCATGTCAGAGTATGGGGTAAAAAGTGACACCCTGGAACTGTCGTTCGTTGAATTCGTTAAGATGTGTGGATTTGACTCCCGGCGCTCAAACAAGAAAATGCGAGATCGCATTAGTAATTCCCTGTTTAAACTCGCCTCGGTTACCCTGAAATTCCAGAGCGAGACCAAAGGATGGACCACCCATCTGGTGCAGTCAGCCTATTATGACATCAACGAGGATATCGTGGAGATCAAGGCTGAACCCAAGCTCTTTGAGCTTTACCACATGGACAGGCGGGTACTGCTTCGGCTGAAAGCGATTGACGCCCTGCAGCGGAAGGAATCGGCCCAGGCACTGTATACCTACATCGAGAGCCTTCCCCAGAATCCCGCGCCTATCTCCATGAAACGTATGCGGGACAGGCTGAATCTCACCTCAAATGTTTATACGCAGAACCACACGGTCCGAAAGGCGATGGAGCAGCTGCGGGATATCGGCTATCTGGATTACACCGAGTTTAAACGTGGCCGGGCGACTTACTTCAGTGTGCATTATCGCAATCCCAAACTCATCAGTGGGACGGTGAAGGTACCGCGCAGGGAGGAAGAGGAGAAGGCGCCGGAGCAGAATTATGACGAAGTCATTAAGGCACTGAAGGCTGCAGGCATCGATCCTCAGAAACTTGCTGAAGCGCTCTCGGCGATGAAGCCGGAAAATTGACTGCGATACGCATTACCATGACTGCCGTATGCATAAGCGATTAGTTATTGACTGTGATATGCATCACGCATACCACAGTCAATATTCGATCTCTTTCCTGCATGTTAATAACGGACAATATTGACTGAAGTATGTTATTTCTGGCCAGAATATGCTGATATTGACTGCGGTATGTAAGTTTGACGGGGATGTTACCCGGCCAGCTGAGTACTCTCCATATGACTGCATCCCACAGTCAATATTTGAGTACATCCCCGGTCCGCACTGAATGAAACTGCTCAGTAAAGCATTGATCCCCGAATTGCCGCTAAAACCAGTCCTCCGAAGTTCGACTAATCCTGTCGTACCCGCGGTCCGCCTGCAATCGTAAAGAGAAAGCCCATGGCTGTCAGAACCGCCCCGGGACGCAGTCACTGACTATATGTTTGTACTGAATAACGACCAGGCTTGCCGGGTTTGAAAGGCCCCTCAGGTATTTACCCTGTAACCTGCTCGCTCAGGACTCCTGCTGATATCCGGATCACAGTAATTTTTATTGTCTGCGGTATGAAGATGATCAGCTGATCACCTGAAGACCGGGCCTGCTTAATGCGGATGATGTCATGGTGCGATATGAAGGTGAGGGGGGACTGGATGCGGTATTAGCCCAGACCCGAACAGAAATGATGTCCGGGTCATACCGGATAAGCGCCACGCTTCTGCGGCCGGCACGTTGAGGGACTTTGAAGGGATTGCCTCTGCCTCACCCGGGGGCGGAGCCAGTCCTTTCACGTAGCGGCAAAAGCTCCGGCCGCCTGCCCGACAATCTCAGCCGGCGGGTGGCAGGGAACGAAGGATCTCCGCGGCATCGCGACCGTCACCGGTAAAGGGAACGGCCAGGGTGGCAGCCATGTCCAGCGCAAATACCCGGGTATAGACTTCCATCGAGCGCGGATCCTTATGCCCGGCCAGCGCCTGGATGACCTTCCTGGGCTGCCGGTGATAAAGCATGTGCATGATATAGCTGTGCCGGAAAGTATGTGGAGTCACGGGGATCGAAAAATGCACGCCGTCAGCTTCAGCCCGCTTCACCGCCTGCTTCAGCCAGTTGCGCATTGTCTCATCCGTGACTGGCCATAACGGCTCCCGCCGGCGGGGACGGGTGGTCACCATCCAGCTCTCCATCTGACGCACAAAACTGGCATCCGTCAGCGGTACCAGACGCACTTCATCTTTTGGCGGCCGGCCACGACGTGCCCGCACTTTTTCCGACAGCACCCGAACAAAAGGGCGCAGACCATCCAGGTCGAAGGATTCCGGGGTGAGCGTCCGGGCTTCACCGATACGGATCCCGGTATTCCACATGGTGGCGAACAACATGTGGTGACGCTGGTCCGGCATATACCAGAGGAGGGCGCTCACTTCCGGCACCAGGAGGTAAGCCGGCGTGGCACCTGTTGAGGTGGCCATCCGCCGAAGTGCCACCGCGGTCGCAAAATCAACGCCCGGGGCGATCGGCAGCAGGGAGACGCGTTCTGGTGAATTCTGCAGGGGAATGATGCTGTTCATGAGTTATTTTTCACGTAGCGCACGACGGGTTTGGATACTGCTATTCTGGCCTGAAGCGGCAGATCCTGCCATGACAATAAATCGCAGCGCGCGGATCCTTTTATTGTCTTATCCCACATTATTGCGGGTAAAACCAAACACGTAAAGGATCCTTTTTCAGCATCGATCCACGCTGAAGCCAGTCACGACGGTGCCTGAAGGGCGTTTCACGGTTTTTGGGAGAATTGGGGTAATGCCAGGACAAACAGGATCGAACTAAAGGGGAGGGAGCAGAGAAGGGGAGGATGCGCTACGTGAATTCTGGCCTGGTACACCCCTGTAACCCTGTCAGTTTTCACGCAGCGCAATGTGGGGAACCGGTATGATGAAAACTGTCTGGTTGTTATACTGAACCCAGCAAACTGATTATCATTGCGTATGAAAAAGGTTCAATGCTATGTAAATTGTAGGGTATTAAACATACCCTACACACTCTGGTTTGTTGCGATTATACTCATTCAAAAGCCGAAATAGAATACAGTGTAAATGATATTTACTGGTCATAACCTCTTTGGTGTCGAACGTAAAACTGGATATTCAAAAGCTCCTTAACTCATTTTTCGTGATTTTAGCTAGGACCTCTGGTCAGTAGCGTTCTGATCCTTGTGAGAAAAAAATGCATCCAGCTTACTGTTTTTCCTGAGTCCAGTCGTTCTTTCGTAAAGCTATCAGAATTATACGGTATAAGTAAGAATATGCAAAAAAAACATGAGCTTATCTACTTCGGGTTCAGATAATAATCATTAAATGACATAATAAGTGGTTGCGATTTATGTGATAAAATTATCTGCATTTAGTCATTTCATAACACCTGTAAATAATTTTGAAGTTTTCAGTTTTTTATATTTGCAGCATCGTCTGACAGAATCCACACTTTGTGGAAGACGATTTCTGCTTCTGAAAAAAATTTTACCATAATGATAAAGGCAGCATACGACATTCAAAAACTGGCCGTGCAAAGTGTTGCCATTTTGTTATTGAAATGTTGAGTTATTGGATGGTGTTTCTTTTATTATACTTTTTAATGAGGCGTAATCATTAATTTATGCCATGGCATGCGTGCTTTTATGTGCTCGACCAGTTTTATATCTTTGTGATTTATCTGTTTTTTTCTTTTTTGTTTGACTTGTATATGCGACTGATAAGATTATTTTTTTTATTTTACCAGCCAGGTAATATACATTTTAGTATAATATCAAACGTTACTAACGTAGTATTGTTCATTATTGGTTTTGACTCATATATAGTTAGAGTTTATCTTTGTTTAAAATATGCACGAGGTAAGCCTGCATGTTTTCATAAGCATAAATTTCACTTTTTATTTACATGAAAACCATCATGGTTTTCATATCGAGGTTTTTATCACTAGTTCAAAATTTGTTATGTCATTAGTTTGTTTTTTATTTGTTTTTATGTTGATTCCATTAGCGCATTCAAAAATGCACGGAGTAATCCACTTTAATGGTTCAATAGTTGAAAGTACATGTAGAAGTACGAATGCAGACCAAAGTTTTGATATATACTGTATACATAATAATAAAGAGCTTCACAATAACGTAAAACTTCAGAGAGAGATTAAAAAAACAGCATCCATTTCTTTGAGCAATGATTTGATACAATCAGGCTCTGTAAGATTTCTTGATTCTGACAAAAAAGTCGCTCTTCTGGAGGTTTTATACCAATAACATTTTTAAATCGATGAGCGCTAATAGAATGAGTTGAACGCTTATTATATTTTAATTCCCTTTCTATGTGGCAAGGGAATTAAAAAACTTTATTATTCTAAATAAAACGTTTCACGCATGCATAGTTCATGTTTCACACTTCATACATTCCCCTCATTTTTATTCTTCATATTTTAAACGTGCGAATATCCCTGTCAGATAAACACATCAACCCATTTTTGAAAATGATTATCATTTCAATGCTGTGATCGCCTGACGATGTGTGAAACGGGTGCACGGTTTAATCTCTTCGCAGAAATACATGTCCGGCGCTGGTGCCAGTTTCGGCCTGTTTCAGCGCCAACGCAATCTGTTCTTCGGTATCGCGGATCTTTTTCATGGCGATGTGCCTCTCTGTGAGATGGAAGAAAGACCGGAGACTTCAGTTTAGCCTGGCACTGTTTTCAGGGAGGAGATCAAATTCATCAAAGCCATTTCATACTAGAAATATTCTGACAACTGAATAATAATCCCTGACCAACTGACCAGCAGCGAAGACTGATGGCACAGGATAATTGTGTATTTCAGTACTTTTCTTTACCTCCTGGGACTCGATCTTATGGCCGATAAAGGCAAGGATCTCGCAGCGTTATATCTTTCCGAACGTAAACGTCTGGAGCGCCAGATAGACCGCAAAGTGGGCTGTCACAGCACGGCCAGTGATCTGGTGCAGGATATTTTTCTGCGGTTGTGGGAAAAAGCTATCGAGTGGAAAGGAGATTCAGCTGCTTATTTAAGCCGCTGCGCGCGAAACGCCGCAATCGATCATCTGCGTGCCGAGAAAACCCGCGAAGAGTATTTGAAGAGCGAGCTGCCAGACCCTTTTTACGCGACTCCCCTGTCACCACAGGAGATCCTCACAGCTGAGCAGAATTTCCGCCATATCGAAGAGGTACTGGCCTGTTTGCCGGAAAAAACACGCCATATATTTCTTCTAAACAGGGTGTATGGGCGCAGTTTTTCTGAAATTGCAGGTGTGATGGGGATATCTCCGCGTGCGGTCGCAAAGCATATGGCACGTGCGGTTTCCTTATGTGAAGACGCATCCGCGAATGGAGTGAAAAATGCCGATTAAATCGGTTTCCGGTGACACTGGCGTCCGGGCAGAAGCACGTCGCTGGTTTCTGGCTATGCAAAACTGTCCGTCCCGTCGTCAGAAGGCCGCCTGCGATAAATGGCGTAATGCGCATCCGGCGCACGAAGAAGCCTGGCAGACGATTGAATCTGTCTGGCAAGATATCGCAACACCGGTCCAGCAACTAGCGGAAAAAGAGACCAATGTGTTGTCCGACTATCTGGTGGCTATGGACAAAAACCATGCGCGAAAGGCGGCATGTCGTCGCTTTGGCTCGGCTGCTGCACTGTGCATGATGCTGGTGATGCTGGCCGATCTATGGCTGCAAAATCCATCGTGGATACAGAATTTATCTGCAGATCAGGTGGCGGCCAAAGGCGAGAGGCGCGAGGTGCTGCTCGCTGACGGCTCAAAAGTGCTGTTGGATGCAGACAGTGCCTTCTGCATCGAGTTTACCCCAGAAGCTCGCCGTATTCATCTGCTGCGTGGTGGGGCTTTTTTTGATGTGGTTCCGTCAAAAACGCCGTTTATTGTTGATACCCACGCGGGCAGTGTTCGCGTACTGGGTACGCAATTTGACGTGCGCTTACAGGAGAGTCACGGTGTGGTGACGCTGGCGCGTGGTAGCGTAGCAGTTAGCAGCAAAAGCCAGCTGCAGCCAACAATGATTAAACCCGGGCAAGAGGTTGCGTTCAGCTCTCAGGGGGTTACTGCCCCGGTCAACGTTAACGTTCAGGATGCGATGGCGTGGCACGGCGGTCGCTATGTTTTCTATCGAGCGCGACTGGGAGATGTGATTCGCGAGTTGGAACGCTATCGACCGGGTCGAGTTATGATTCCATATTCTGCTCTGGCGGAGCAGCGGGTCACCGGCAGTTTCTCTCTTGCAAATACCGACAAGGCTCTGGATTCGTTACAGGCCAGTATCGGCTTCCGCATGCGAAAAGTGACCAACTATCTAGTGATAATCACACAATAAAAGTGATTTATTTACAGTTAGTTATGTTTTTTTTTAAAAAAAAATGATTTTTCAGGTTCAGTGATGCACCGTCTGACTCGTAATTGTATTGAAAATGATAATTATTTTTATTTTCTTTTTATTGCGAGTTTCTTATCAGATATGGGGCATTTTAATGAACAACAAGATAGTTCGTTGCGCAGGCTATACATTGGCCTCGGTACTGCTGAGCTGCGTAACGGGTATAGCGGTGTCCGCTGTACAGCAACCTCAGGCGCAACAGTTCAGTTTTATTATTCCAGCAAAGTCGGTCACACAAGCCGTCAATGACATTGGCAGGATTGCCGCTCTTTCTGTGGTGTTTCGTGAAGACTCGGCTATTGAGATGACTGGCAACCCGGTTCAGGGTCTAATGAGCGTCGAGCAGGCGCTGACTACGCTGCTCAGAGACACCGGGCTGAGCTACCACTTCAGTAACGACAGCACCGTACAGATTTATCGACTGCCGCCGGACTCGGCTGCGAATGCCAGCACTATGGTGGTCATGGCCCCGGATAATGGCAGGTTGGGGCCGGTGAATGGCTATGTTGCCAGCAACAGCACCGTCGGGACCAAAACCAACACTCCGCTGATGAAAAATCCGCAGTCGGTTAGCGTAATCACCCGAGATCAGGTGGATGTGCAGGGAGCAATGAGCCTGACCCAGACGCTGCGCTATTCGGCTGGGGTCTCAGCGGAAGTCCGCGGTTCAGCATCACGCTACGATCTGCCTTATATTCGCGGTTTTGGATCGCCAACTGACAGTAACCAGTATCTTGATGGCCTACGCTTACTGCGTGGGGGTGGCTACGTGATTCCGCAGATTGAAACCTTCGGCATTGAGCGCATTGAGTTTCTCAAGGGGCCTTCGTCGACGCTGTACGGTGGGGTTAATCCTGGTGGGTTGATTAATGCGGTATCTAAAGTACCCTCGAGCGAAGCACAGAACTCGGTGGAGATCCTTTACGGCAGCCACAACCGTAGGCAACTGGGGTTGGATTCTACCGGGCCGCTAACCGACGATAATTCTTTAATGTACCGGGTCATTGCCCTTGGACGGAAATCGAATACCCAAGTGGTGAACACTAAAGAAGAACGACTGTTTGTTACGCCGTCGCTAACCTGGATACCCGATGTCGATACGTCTTTCACCCTCAGTATGAGCTATCAGCGCGATCCAGAAGGAGGCTACTATGGCGTTCTGCCGACGGTTGGTAGCCTGTGGTCGAGTCCGGCCGGGAAGATCGCACGTAGTTTTAATGATGGCGATCCGAAATATAATGAGTTTAGCCGCTCACAAACGGCAGTGGGGTATCAGTTTGAACACCGTTTTAACGACATCTGGACGGTGCGCCACAATCTGCGTTACCTCGATCTGACCACCGTGACCAAAAGCGTTGGCACTGCCGCGCTGGCTGCAGACGGGCACACCATTTCCCGCTACGCACTGGGCACCGATGAATCACTTCGCGGATTAACCTCCGATCTGCAATTGCAGGCGGAGTTTGACACCTGGCTCTTCTCCCATACCGCTGTTGCAGGATTTGACTACCAGGAATCCTCGTGGCGGCAGATCCGTGACTATGGCTCGGCACCGTCGATTGACTATCTCAACCCGGTTTACGGCGTAGCGACCAACCTGCAGTTAGCGCGGATCACCAATCAGAAGCAGCACATCACCCAGACTGGGTATTATCTGCAAGATCAAATCGATCTGGATAACTGGACGTTGGTGGCGGGCGGTCGCTACGACAACGTGCGGACCCGTATCAATAATTATCTCCGCGCCTCGCACAGCGTTCAGAATGATGACGCGATAAGCGGCAAGATTGGCCTGATTTACAACTTTGATAACGGGATTGCGCCGTACGCCAGCTACTCCACTTCGTTCCTGCCAGTCACAGGAACAGGCAGCAACGGTAACGCCTTTAAGCCGAATACCGCACAGCAGCGTGAGGTTGGCGTGAAGTATCAGCCGACGGACCTGGATGCGCTGTTTACCCTCGCTTGGTTCGATATTACCCAGAAAAATGTGGTGACCTACGCTAACGCGCTCACCTCATATCAAACTGGGGAACAGCGCTCGCGCGGGCTGGAGTTTGAAACCAAAATGGCGGTAACCGACAGCATCAATATGACCGGCGCCTTCACGTATACCAACGCGAAAGTCACCAAGAGCCTGGCGGCTGATGCCGGTCAGCGGCCCATCGGCATCCCGGATTACACGGCTTCGCTGTGGGCCGATTATACCTTCCGCAGCGGACTGATGCAGGGGCTGACCGTCGGCGGTGGCGGACGATACGTGGGGGAAACAGTGGGGGGCTATTCACCGAACGTTTATAGCGCCAGTGCCGTCCGCCTGGATGTGCCAGGCTATACCGTGTTTGATTCGACGATCGGCTACGACTTCGGCAAGCGGTTTGGCAACCTCAGTGGCTTAAGTACCCGCCTGAGCGTCAACAACCTGTTTGATAAAAGCTATGTCACCTGCCTTTCCAACAACTTTTGTAACTACGGTAACGAACGCGTGGTGAGCGTGTCCGTGAAATATCGCTGGTGAAGCCAATGAGCAAAATGCAGCAAAATACACATAGTGTATCCGCTAACAGCGGCCAGTTGGGGGTACTGCTGGCAATCAGCGCAATGTATATCGGCTTCGGTATGACGATGGGACTGTTCCAAGGCGGATTCCCGGCCATTATGCGCGCGCAGGGAATGAGCCTGGGGGAGGTAGGTTGGCTGTATGCGCTTTACCTGCCGCTGGGTGTGGCGTTTCTGTGGTCACCGTTGGTCGATCGCTGGCGACCACCGTTTCTGGCGGTGGAGCTGGCGTGGATTGTGCCGATGCAGCTGGCCTCTGCGCTGGTGGTAGCCGCGGCGGCGTTGATGCAGGGGGGAGATATGCGCCTGTTGTTTGCTATGGGGCTGTGTGTCGCCTTCGCGATGGCGACTATGGACATTGCGCTGGACGCTCTGGCGGTGGAGCGGATCGAAAGTGCCTGGCGACCTCGTGCTGCAGCCTGCAAGCTGGCGGCGCTTTCCATTGGTGCGATGATCGGCGGTGGTGCGTTTGTGGCACTGTTCCAGCGCTTCGGCTGGGCAACTATCTTCCTGTGTTATGCCACCAGTCTGCTAGTACTGCTCGTGCCGATGTTACTGGTCAGCAAAACGAAGTCGGGTGTGGCTCAACTGTCCCCCTTGTCGCAGAAGCAAGCCAGCCTCCGCCGGCTGTTACGCAATCCGCTGCAGCGCAGGCGGCTGGTGCTGCTTACCTTGACCTGCTGCGTGATCTTCCCGCTGTCGGCGCTTAACCGCCTAATGTTGATAGATATGCAGGTGCCGATGGAGGTGATCGGCTGGGTTGTGGGTACACTGGGGCCGGTCACCATGCTGATTACTGCCGGAATCGCCGCGCCGATGATGCACCGTTGCGGTTTACCGCGGTCGATCTGGCTGTTTACCACTCTGGGGATCATCGCCCTGGCGGCGATGGCGACAGGCTATCTGCTGGCACTGCCGTGGCTGGCGATAACCGGGGCGGTCACCATAGGCGCGGCGGTCTGCGGAATTTATGTTGTGCTCAGTGCCCGCATTCTCGGCTGGTCGCGTGGAGAACAGCCCGCGACCGACTATGCCACTTTTTATGGCGTCGGGCGCTTTGTCAGCACACTAGCCACCATCGGCTTTGCGCAGATGGTGTCGCTGATAAATTGGCCACTATTTTACCTGTGCGGTGCGCTAGCGCTGCTAGCCGTGGTGACATTATTGCGCAGTTCCGTGTAGAAAAAGGAAACAGAACATGAGTGACAAGATGGTTTACGCCGGTGTAGAGCCGGATGATGAAATTTTTGATATCAGCCACTGGCCGATCGTCTTTATCCGCTTTCCGCAGTTGGGCATGCCGGACAGAACCAATCGGCTGCTAAACGGCCTGACCGATTTCCTGTTGCAGCAGCAGCGGGTTGTGTTTGTTTGGATACCCGCGCGACACGGACACGAGCGCGAGCCCCACGAAGATGAGAAACTGTCCAGTAGCTGGGTAAAGCAGTATAAAACCGAGCTGCGTAACTGGTGTGCGGGCTATGTTTATCTAACCAACGATGCGGAAGTTCGTGCCAGCCTCAGTGTGCTGTTCCCGAAATTGAAGAAGATGATGCCGTTCCCTAAAACCCTAGCGGTTGACCGGGAAGATGCCTGCGCGAAGGCGCGCGAGTTTCTGGCTTTGCCGGCGAACTAGCCTGAAGAATGTAGCTAATCGATTAAGTTTACTCCAAAAGTCCTCCTGCTTATGCAGGTGGGAAGACTCAATTAGATTAATTTATTACATCGTTATTTCTTTCGCGACAATTGAATTATATGGAGTCAGTTTGGATATCGAAACTGACTCCATATATGGCGCCAAACTGCGTCTTCTCCTGACAGCCATGGTCTGACTCCTCTCACATATACCGTCACGCCTGTTCGCCTTGTACATACGGAGTCGAACTCCGGCTTTGTTGAATAAATCAGATTTGGGGCAAGCATCTTCGTAGTCGGTTGCAATGGCCAGATAATACGCATGCTTTCTGGTATGCCTGCCTTTGTCATTTTATTCAGCGCACGCACCATGGCCAAAGCCTCTGCAACAGCAGGATATCCAGGCTTTACACCGGGCAAGGCAGCGTATTGTCAATCACCGCACTGCTACAGTCTGTCAAATAAGAGGGCTGTTACTTGACCGGGGGATCCCCATTGGCAGTGCTGTCTCCAGAGCTCGCCGGGCTATTCCTCTTATCCTTGAAGATGCAGAAAACGGTCTAAGTTCCCGTATGCGCAGAACAATTGCCGAGCTCTATGATCTTGACCTGCTCCCCGTTGATTAATACACCGCGATGTTAGTAATGTCTTCATAAGCCACATGAGGACATCCCCATGAAGAAGCGTTTTTCCGACGAACAGATCATCAGTATCCTCCGCGAAGCTGAAGCCGGGGTTTCTGCCCGTGAGCTCTGCCGCAAGCACGCCATTTCCGATGCCACCTTTTATACATGGCGTAAGAAGTATGGCGGTATGGAGGTGCCCGAGGTTAAGCGCCTGAAGTCGCTTGAGGAAGAGAACGCAGGACTCAAGAAGCTGCTTGCCGAAGCCATGCTGGACAAGGAGGCACTTCAGGTGGCTCTGGGGCGAAAGTACTGACGACAGACCAGAAGCGGGAAGCCGTTGAGTTTATGTGTGATGCGACCGGTCTGTCGCAACGTCGTGCCTGCCGGCTTACTGGTTTGTCCCTGTCGACCTGCCGCTATGAGGCTCAGCGTCCGGCGGCTGATGCGCATTTATCAGGGCGCATCACTGAGCTGGCACTGGAGCGAAGGCGTTTTGGCTACCGCCGCATCTGGCAGTTACTGCGCCGTGAAGGCCTTCATGTTAATCACAAGCGCGTATACGCAAGGAGCTGTATGGAAGTGGGTCAGGGGGATAAAGAAGGTGTCCCCTGTCCATGCGGTTGCGGTCTCCAATGCAGTAAATGGAGTGGTGAAACCACATGAGCTACGCCCTGATCTACCTACGTTATTCCCGCATCCATCGGAGACGTGACATGTCACAACAGTCAACCGCAATGCCTGATTCGCGCTACTTCCTGAAGCTGCTGCCACGCAGCATCAGGTACGACCCGATAAGCAGGGTGTATTACCTGATCGCTAAACGAGTGAATGAAGTCCATCAACAGGAGGAAGCATGAGCGAGAAAGCAATGCTGACCGTATACAAAAACAGCCCGCATATCTGGGCTGGCGGGCTGGAAGGCGAGGATTTAGCCAAGTGGTTAATCGGTAAAGCTAACGCCATTCGTTATATGGCCAACTGCCAGCAGGAGAGGCTGCAGCATCTCAAAGATCTGAATAGCCTGCTGGCAGCAGAAGGGCTTACGCAGGCCTACGCAGACCTAGGGCTGTCTCGCAAAGCGACGGATCCCATTCTCCCTTTGAGTGAGGAGGCCATTCGATTTGATATGGAAGTAGCTTTAATTGCTGCAACTCAGCAGCAACGTACTGAGGGACCTGTATTTCCCCCTCTGGGATTTTCACACCTGCCAGATCTTGCTGCAGAACGAGCAGAATGTCATCGAAAGAAAGATGAGATATCAGCTCAGGAGTCCACCCTGTGCGCAGGAACATCAGATGAGTAACGGCATTTGCGCCCAGCAGCGGCTCCCAGTCTGTCGCGTACTCTTTCCTGTGCTTCATAAGCAGAACATCGAGCCGAACCAGTTGTTCAGCACGGATCCACGCTTTCAATGTCGGCAATGCGTCGCCTTTGGAATACCACTTATTCACCTTCGCAACGTTTCTGGCGTGCGATTCAAACAGACTCTGCAAAACAGACATGTCGAACCTCATCGGTCCGCAGGTGTAGGAACCGTCAGGATATACCGGGGGAAGGTTCGGCACCAACGGGAGGATCACTGTGAACCCGACTGATTTTATCCGTAAGCACATCACGGCCGCTCTGACAGCTGAAGGCTTCTCACCGTCGGTGGTTCAGGGGGGGTAGCCAAAGGACTGGAGCATTACCGCTGCATGTCGGAGTCAACCAAAAAGGGGAGTTGCTTTGCTGATTGTTCATATCGCGCCCGTCAGTGGGCTCTTGGGCAGGCAACCACCGCAGAACGGAAAGCGGCAAAGAAAAAGCCGGGACGAGCTGATGGCGTTCATCCCGGCCTGTTCTGACTGCTGCTATGCAAAACGAATCAAATCTACCTTGCGGGGTAAATTCATGAAAAACCATATCAGACATCCCGATTGCAAATCAAGAGCAGGTGAGCCGCATGTTTCCAGAAACAGACGGTATTAAGGCGCTGGACAGGCTGTATCACGATCCGCGGGGTGTTGTCGTGCACGTCACCGGGTGGGATCGCGAAAAGCAGCAGGTTTATTTCACCAGACCCGATTATCCGCATGAATGCATGCAGCCGGTCTGGAAGTTTCAACAGTACTTCACGAGGGCTCAGGAGCAGGAAGATGCGTGATTACGGGAAAGTGTCTCCTCAATTTTGGATTGGGCGAACAGGGAAGTCATTACGTTCAGCTGGCGCAGAGGCTCAGCTGGTTTCTCTTTACCTGTTAACTAATCCTCACGCCAACATGATTGGTCTGTATTACATGCCCCTTATGTTCATTGCGCATGAAACTGGTTTGGGCATGGAAGGGGCTTCGAAGGGGCTTGCAAGTGCCATCAAAGCCGGTTTTTGTCACTACGACGAGCAATCCGAGATGGTTTGGGTGCCGGAAATGGCCGCTCATCAAATCGGTAGCAACCTAAGCCCAAAGGATAAGCGTTGCCCCGGCGTTCAAAATGAGTACAACGCACAGCCTGATAATCCTTTTATGTCAATGTGTTACGATAAATACCAGATTCATTATCACATGACAGTTCGCCGGGGAGACGTTGATAAAAATGAGTCCGAACCGGAAGGGGCTTGCAAGCCAAGAGCAGGAACAAGAGCAAGAGAAAGGACAAGATCAAAAGAAAGGACAAGATCAAAACACTATGTCCGATTCGGATCGGACTGGTGGCGTTTGTTCTGATGGTCAGAAGGACCAGCCTGCACAGGAGGTTCCCGAAGGCGAAACTGGCGGAACTGGTGAACCAGATCCGGTCGACGTCGCCTTCGAGAATATTTTTTGGGGGGCAGGGCTCAGGAAGGACGCAAAGGTCAAAGCCCGCACGGCATTCCGAACAAAATACCGCTATGAGACGACAATAACTCAGTCCGGTTGGCGCTGATTATTCTGGCCGATTTTGTAATCTGAGCACCATGTTCATGATCCCACAGGAAATGGCATGTCGCTCAATACTCATCAGGTCAGTTATTACATGACTCAGCGTAAAAAAGGTGTAACCCAGCATATCTCGGCCATGAAGGCCGGTATCTCTGTTCGTTCCGGTCGCAGGATCGAAAAAGATCAGTGGTCTAAAACCGGTAGTCGTCACTGGCGGACGCGTAAAGATCCGCTTATCAGGCAGGAGTGGGTAATACGGCAGTGTGTTGCATGCGGCGGAAAAGGTGCCATTAACGCCCGCTGCCGCTGTGGTGGTTCCGGTCAGGTGCTGGATCGGAAAGCGACCAAAGAGCGTGGAGCACCGGTATATAAAACCTGCGAGCGCTGTTCGGGGAATGGCTTCTCAACAGCACCATCTACGGACGCATACAAAGCGATTCTGACGCTCATTCCAGACCTGCACGTCAGAACATGGACCCGTAACTGGAAGCCCTTCTGCGATGCGCTGGTGGACATCTGCTGGAAGGAAGAGCGGCATGCCGACAAAGAATTTCAGCAAGCGACGAGTTTTTAAAACGATGGCGACAATTTTTTGCTTTTTCGATACGTAAGACTTGCTTTTGTCCGAAGTTGTCGTGTACGCTTATAATCATGGATACTTACATCCAAATGAAACTGACTACTAACCCCGCTTCGGCGGGGTTTTTGCTTTTCCAGTACACCTTCAATAGTTGCAAAACCTTTACATTTTTATTACTTAGGTTCTTAATCCACCCTGAGGAACACAGAATAAGAAGGTGGCGCAGTGGATCTCATCGAGCTGGAAGGGGGCGTAATCTGGCTATTGCTTGTAGTTTTTGCAACGTTTTTAATTGACCTTTGGTTCAGGCATAAATGATTTCGCTCTTAATAAGTTGAAGTAAGCATAATTCTCAAAAGGCCCGCAGATGCGGGCCTTTTTCGTATCTGCAATCCGGTCAGGGCTCTTGGGTAGAGGCGTGCTGCACGACACGCTAAAGCCCTTCCTCGCAGAGCCCTGAACCAGATTGGAAGATGCCTCTCAGTGGTGGCAGTACCGCCGGGGCATTTGCCTGCACTGACTAACCCTTGTCATTGCGGCTATCGGAATCTCCATCAGGAGGTGCTCGGTCTGTCTCATAGTCATTTGCGGAGTAACAGCGGACGGGAGCGGAATTGGATGACCTGTCTTCGTCGTCGATAGTGGCTATTTTGCATACCTCGCCATCAGATGTATTAAATAACAGAACCTCAGTCACATCTCCTTTGGCATTTTTCTTTTTTTCAATAAGTTGCCATGTTCCTGCTTGATTTTCGGCTTTACCATGCTGCTCGTCAGGAATTGGTGGGGGAGAAGATCTCGCATCATCACACCCGGAGATGCAAATTATGACAAGAACCGGAAGAAACTTTCTCATGTGATTAAACCTGCTTTGGTTGAGTTCATCTGTGAGACGTTAGGTGCTCATGAAAGTTCACTATTGACTTATTCAATTCGGTAACCTGTATGGCTCGCATTCGCGGGCCTTTTTCATATCTGCGTCACGCCCGGCGCATAAAACCTGCAGAGCTTTTCGGGGTGAGTCTTTGGAATGGTCGTTGTGACTGTTCTGCAGGGCGACCACTCCGGGCGAAGGCTCACCTCAAAAGGAAAGTCACATGAAAAAACTTATCATGGCCGCTATTGCGGTCGCTTCGCTGTGCCTGAGTAATGTTGCGGCAGCTGCGGATGTCGTCATCACCACGGGTCAACAGGGTTTGACCTACAACGCGGTGTACGGCGTGAACCTCGCCAGCGCAATGAGTGAATACGGCTATAGTTCGACGGTGATCCCCAGCAAAGGCTCTCTGGACAATCTCGACAAGGTGGCCAGCGGTGCCGCCCAAATCGGTTTCACCCAGGCTGATGCTTTCCAGTTCTGGCGCAGTCGGCATAGCAACGAAGCGCAGAAGGTGGACATCATCGGCGAACTGGCTGATGAATGCGTTTTTGTCGCGGCGAAGAAGGGCGGCAAGGTCAGCGATGAAGGGGATTTAAAGGCGGGTGTGAAAATCGCGGTCGGCGAGCCCACCAGCGGATCGTATGCATCCTGGCAATATCTGCAGGGGCTGGAAAAGGATTACGCCAAAGTCGAGACCTATGCCAAAGGCGGTGTTCGCTCTCTGGCGAAAGTCACCACTGGCGAGTATGACGCCTTCCTCTGGGTATCCGCGCCGGACCGGTCGAATAAGTTTCTGGAGGCGGTTAATCAGGAAGGCAGCGGCCTGACCATGATCGACATGAACGGCTGGCACGTAGACGATAAGCTGCCGAACGGGAAGCCGGTGTACGAGCTGAAAAAGGCGGTGACCGAATCCGGCTGGCTGAGCGATTCAAAGGTCAAGGTTCCCTGTACCAAAACGCTGGTGGTCGCCAATACCGATGCCGGTGATGACATGCTGGAAACGGCCTCCACCGTCCTGCTGAAAAACCTGAGCCGGGTACTCGGCACCAACGGTAAGTAATCATGCTGCGCAGGCTGTGTTTCTGGGCGTTGTTTGCTTTTCTATTGTTCGTAGCCTGGCGGCTGGCTGGCATGCTGATGGATATGGTGCTGCTGGTGGTTATCGTCGGGGGACTGGTGGCAGACTGGTCAATAAGAACAAAAAGAGGCTGACAGTTTCAGCCTCTTAAAGATAAAGATTAGCGCATGATCAATACCGCCGCTTAAAGGTATTTTTAAGCTTTTTCCTTTCCTTCACGTAAGAAACGAAAGAAAGTACCGCGACTACAAAAAGAACTACCGCCAGAGCTAAAATCAGTAAATTTGCCATGCAGGTATAATCCCTTGAAATGGATATGGACATTTTTTGTTTTTTGTGGGGGGGATTTTATGGCGCGCATGAGAAAAATCCTAATCAATAGTAATGGTAAATTTATATTTTTAGATGATTTTTTATTGTTGTTATTGAAATTATATTTCATGTATTGATTGTGCATGATCCGACTGATTATTGAATCTTAAGGAAGAAGTTAGCGCACTGGTATCGCAGCATGTTGACTAAGTGAATGTTGAATAGCTAATGTATGCGCGTGGTGAATCCCCCTATGCGGAGGGGCGTAACCTCAGCTACCGGAGATAAGCTTCCACCCTTTTCTGATTAGCATGGTTAATGCGAGTTAAGGTGTTTAACTAAAGACTCACCGGGAGGCACCCGGCACCACAGCCAATATAAAAATGATGATAGCCGGAAGGCCCACTCGGTGGGCCTTTTCTTTGGGCGAAAAAAAGCCCGCTTAGAGATGGTTAAATCAGCGGGCGCATTAAGGTGACATGCAAAAGTTGGACACCTGATGGTTCAGCTCAGGCAGCGCGATAATATCACCGCTTTTAAAGAAGTAAATCCGAATCACAGGGCTGCGCATTGCGTGGCCTTTTATTTGTGCCGCCAGAACGTCATTCACTCTGTGCTTTGTCATTAATCCATCTGGTGGCCATTCATCAGGCTCACTGTCTGACTGGCTCATAACCCAACTCGGGCAGGTTAAAGATCGTGGGATTCCTAACCCCCCGTTCGCTAACAGGGCCGCCTATTCATTTCAAACAGCGCCATCCGTCATCAACGGAGGTGAGGCTTATGAAAAGGCACTGTTGCAAAGTTATTGATGAGTTAGCCTTTAGTGTTATTGAAAGGTGTT
>OGTN01000114.1_pt1 | contig 46830 bp, 31 predicted proteins | sample 1574591 | NCBI WGS metagenome assembly OGTN01 (sample SAMN03295830, study PRJEB24534) | human gut metagenome | isolation source: fecal sample 5 from infant 4 | host: Homo sapiens | place: USA: Pittsburgh, PA | collected 2014-07
CCTAATCCGTATCAAATCTAAAGAACCTGGCAAGCTAGAAGCTTACTCAGTTGGTGAAAAAGACGGCGCTTATACACCACTTGTACCAGACCCTAATGATACTAAGAACCCGGTAGCCGACAAGAACCGTTACCTAATCCTTGACCTGAAAGGACCAGAAGCAGAAGGTAAAGCAACAGACGAACGTTTTAGACGTTATATCGATATCGATGCAACTCTTAAGGAAGCACCAGGCAAAGATGTTACTATAGAAGTAGGCTTCGCAGGTGAACAAGGTGACCCTGGTAACTCAAAATTTACTGGAGATAAGTCAGATGTTATTAAGTTCTACAACCAAGTTGTTCACACAGAGGATACAATCCATGGTGTATGGATTACAGCTACAGACCAGTTTGGAAATACTAATACAACTAAGTTGACTTACGACCAAACTTATCAATTAGTAGTAACAACTACGGGAATCAGACCGAGACGAAACTATTTAAGATTGAAGTCTGAAAGAGCAAATACAAGTGTAAAATTAACCTTCTACAAAAAAGGAAAAGTAGTTCATGAGGAAACAGTCAAGATTAATGACGCTAACAAGTTCCAAAAATTCACTCTTGATAATTATAGGATGGAAAAAGGAACCTATGTCCAATTAGATGGATCTTGCACTGAAGACGACAAACTTTACACTACTAACCCATGGAAAGAGTTTATAAACTAATTAAGCTTAAACAAAATGTAAGAAAATAACTATTACTTGGGGAGGTAACTCCCCGGGTAATAATACAAAAGGAGAAAAAATGAATAGTAAGAGAATAATTTCGCTAATTCTATCTATTCTAATGACCCTTCAAGTTTTTGCATTCCAAACTCCAGTCAATGCCATGGAAGGAGTTAACCCAACAATACAAAAATCTGAAGGACAAAAAATAGGTAAGAGATCAGAAGTATTCGAATTCAAAAATAATGAAAAACCAAACTGGTTTTATACAAGGAGAAGATCTCTCTTTGGAGCCAGAGACGTTGGTTTAACAAAATCAGAAAAAGTAAAAATTGAAACAACTGCAACAGGCCTCGATGAAGGCGAATTCAACTGGGAAGCCTTTGGACAAAATAAAAAGTTCAATGCTTGGATTGAAGTTGCCTATGCAGGCGACGTTAATGAAGAAGGTGAACCGATAAGACACAAGGTTTCCGAGGATTTTGAAATCAACAAAGCAGGCACCATTGATACCAATATTACAGTGGATGCGTCAAAAACAGTTGAAAATTACTTCATTGTAACAGAATACGATGAAGAGCCAGATTCCTTTAATATTAATGCGTTTTTCGACAGAACGACGATAAAATCGGATAAGGGAGAAAAATCTATTGCCTTTAAACTTGATGTCCATCAAATTGTAAGCACTAAGATAACTTACAATTTAATAGACGAGTACGGCAAGGCAATTGATTTAACTGATACCAATGAAGCAAAACCGGCAGATACTGACCTTGCAAATCTAGGTAAAATTGGTGATGTCACTACCTTTAACCTAAAGAATGAAGGCACTGAAAATCTTTGGCAAGAAGAAATGCAAAAAGATGAACCAAGCTTTGATGAGTCGGATTTAACAAGTTCATCTCTAGCATTGGCTTTAACAAAAAATCAAATCACATCCAACAACATCGACTATAAACTTACATCAACTTATGATGTAATCAAGGGTGGTAAAGTTACTATCCAAAGACAAAAAGATGTAGTAACACCAAAAGACCCCAAAAATCCTGGAGGCATCCCAGAAGGCTATGCAAGAATTAAACTTGTAGCTGATGAAACAGGAAATGGAAGTAAAGGTACTTTTAATAAGGACAACCCACAAGATACTCAAAGAGTTGTCGATGTAAGAGCTGGTAAGCCTTATACGACGGCTCAAACTGAAATTGATAAACAAGCCAAGCCATTCCCACTAACAAGTGAAAATAAAGTCGACACCGGTAAGACCTTTAAGGCATGGGATCCGGAACTAAATACGCTTGGTAATGCAGTAGCAGATGAGACCAAAACCCTCCACGCTACCTACCAAACAAGTAAGGAAGAAATAATTCCTTACCTACCTGGCGAAGAAGTTCCAACAAAGGACAAAGACGGACTTCCAATCCCAACTGATTATGTAAATATAACTTTCAATTCAGAAAGCGAAAGTAAAGGTAAGGTAAAGATCGGCGACAAAGAAGGCGCAACAGTACTTGCAAAAGTAAAACCTGGCATCGACCTTTCTCAAAAAGCTGAGATAACAACTGTACCGGCAGAAAACTACGGCTTTACTGAATGGAAACCAGCACTTACAAAGGCAGCAGCAAATCAAACTTATACTGCATACTTTGTAAAATCCGGCGACAAGATTAACGAAGGCAACCCAATACCAAAGGATTGGTTTAAGGTAACAGTTAGCCAAGACAAAGACTCAATCAAGCCTGGCACAGTAACAAAAGCTGTATATGCAGTTAAACCTAACGACAAATTAGGACAAGATAAATTTGCTGATGTGTCAAATGCTGCAAACGATGGCTACAAAGACCCAGCATGGTATGTCGGTTCAGATAAAGTTGAAAGACCATACGAAGTAGCAATCAATTCTTCTATGGACTTTGTTGCAAGAGCAACTGAACTTGAATCACATAAGATTACAAAAGACAATGGTTTAAAACCAGTCGATTTTACAGCCTATAAGGGCGACGAAATGGGCGAAGACTTCTGGAAGAAGGGTGTTAAACTTGAAAAAGCTAACGAAAACCTTCAAAAACTATTAGATGCAGCCAAAGTTACTGACGCTACAACACCTGCAAGAACAACAGTAGAAGCTGGCGAAAAAACAGGTACTCTAAAAGTTACTTTCTCAGATGGCTCATTCATAGAAGTACAAAACCAAAAACTTACAGTTATCGATACCAAGGTCGAAATCGACTACGGTAAAGAAAATGATAAAGACGCCAACGCACCTCGCCACAATGACGAAGTGGTAAAGGGCGAAATAAAAACGTCTGAAACTGTAGAAGGTGCAAAAGTTGAAATCTTAGATAGTGAAAACAATGTTATAGGTATCACACTTGCCAAAGCCGACGGATCATTCATCGCAGGTACAAGAAAACTACAAGCTGGCGAAAAAATCAAGGTAAGAGTAACACTACCAAAGGCAGTAAAAGCATCAGAACCAGTTGAAAAAGTTGTTAAGTTAAACGCTGACAGATTAAACGAACTTCTAAAAATTGCTAATGCACAAAAAGATAACTTTAGTAAAAAGCAAAATGCTATTATTAAAGAAAAATTAGAAGCGCTTGGCACTGCCATTACAGAAGCTGAAAAGCTTGTCGATAAAAATGGTAAGGCAATTGGCGAAGACACTGCAAAGAATCAAACAGCAATTGACAGTAAAGTTAAAGCTTTAGAAGAAGCTCTTAAGGCACTAACAGCTAATATCCCACCTACTATTTCAGGTCCAAAGACTCACGAAATATTTGTAGGCGAAGACTTAGATCTTGAAAAGCTAGTTGACGTAACAGACGGCGATGGAGCAGACGACCTAGTAGAAGTTGATGGTTCAAAGGTTAAGGTAGAAGTTAAAAAAGTAGATAAACAAACTGAAACTCCAGTTGCAGATCTTTCTACTATTAAAGACACTGTAGGAACTTACAAGGTAACATACACTGCAAAAGATAAATCAAATGCAGAAGTTACTCACGAAATGACACTTACAGTTAAGCCAAGAACTACTTCAGCAATCGAAGTAACTAAAGACCCAACTAATATGTCTTACCTAATTACTGAAAAGAATGGCAAGGCTAAACTTAACCTTGATGGTATGACACTTAACTTAGTTGATAATCTTGGTAAAAAGACTAAGGTCGAACTAACAGATCCAAAAGTCAAATTCAAAGTTAATGATAAAGAAATCAAAAACGGTGGAGACCTTACACTTGAAGATGACGTTAAGTTTATCGAAGTTGAGTACACACCAGAAGGAAGTCAAACTCCACTTAAGGCTCAAACAAAAGGCGTTCTTCGTGTAGGCCCAGACTATGATAAGGATGGAACAGACGACAGAACTCAAAACTTTGATCCAGAAAAGATTGAAAAACTTGTAGTCGTTAAACAACCACAACTTGACTATATTGCTAAAGATAAGTCAGAAGCAGACAAAGTATTCAAGCTAAACCTTGAAGGCATGATTGTAAGAATGACAGACAAGGCAGGCAAGGAAAAACTTGCTATAGTTAAGGAAGGCAAGTTCTACGATTACGACGAACAAACTAAAGAAATCACACAGTTAACTGCAACACCAGCTCATGGTGCAACATTAACACCACAAACTAGTGATACTGATAAGGGTCATAATGGAAGTAAGGTTACTATAACTGGACCAAATAATTCTAAAGCAGAAACAGAACCATTAAAAGTATTCTACGATGCTAATAAGGATGGTAACCCTGACTACGGTCAAGAACAAAAAACTCCAGCACCATCAGCAATGGCTAGAAACGTTGGAGAAAATCCTAAAGTTACAACAGTAGAAGGTATGGCAACACCAGGTGCAGTAATTAAGATTACTGACAAGGACGGAACAGCATTAACAACTGAACCTAAAGAAGTTGTAGCTGGACCAGACGGAAAATACACTGCAACAATTAAGCCAATGCTTGCAGATGGTACAGAAATCAAAGTAACAGCAAAACTTGGCGAAATGGGCGAATCAGACCCAACAGAAGCAAAAGTATTTGACGACAAGAACGACAACAAGCAACCAGATAGGGACGAAGGTTTCAACATTGCAAAAGCAACAGATATTAAATTTGTTGACCAACCAGACCTAACTTACCTTGTTAAAACTAAAGAAACAGAAGTAACATTTGATGGTAAGGATGGAAAAGGCAAGCCAATTTACCTTGAACTATCTTATAAGAACGGTAAAAAGACAGAATCCAAAATCATGACTCTAGAAGAATTGATGAAGGATAATGCCAACATCTCTGTGACACCAGCAAATGGTACAAAAGATAAGATTGGGAATGACCCAGCAACTCTAGTTGGAAAAAACATTGAAGTTAAACTAAAGAATGTTGTTGAAAAACAAGGAGCAACTGAAGACCAAAAAACAGTTGCAACAGCAACATCAACAAACAAGTTTGCTATCGAAATCGATGCAGATGGAAATGGAAAAGCTGACGAAGACGAAACAACAGCAACACCAACAGTAACTGCAAGAAACATTGGAACTGATAACAAAACAACAGTAGAAGGAACAGCACCAAAGGGATCAACAGTTACAATCAAGTACACTACTCAAGGTGGACAAGTAACTACTAAGACTGTTACAGCAGGCGATGACGGAAAATATACAGCAGATATAACACCTAAGTTAGAAGCTGGTATAGAAGTAAAAGTAACAGCAAAAGACGGAGAAAAGAAAGTTTCTCCAGAAGTAAAAACTCAAGTATTTGACGACAAAGATAACGACGGTAAAGACGACAAATCACAAAACTTCGATATCACAAAAGCAGATAAGATTGAGATGGTTTACGACCCAGCTAAGATGAACTACCTAGTAACATCTAAAGATGGTAAAGTAGCTCTTGAAACAAAGGGTATGGTAGTAAAAGTAACAGACAAGGCTGGCGTAGAAAAGAAATTCACTGCAGAAGAAATTGCAAAGGATACTAAAAACTTCACAGTAGTACCAGCAAATGGAACTGAAATTGGATTAGCAAACAATGATAAACAAATTAAGGTAACTCTAAATGTTAAAGATGCAACTACAAAAGAAGCAACAACATCTAACTTATCAGTTAAACTTGACGCAAATGGTAACGGTATTGATGATGAAAAAGAAAAGCTTGACCTTGCAAAGGTAACAGGTATCAAGATCATCAAACAACCACAACTTAACTATCCAATCACAACAGAAGGTGGAAAGACAAATATCAACCTAAGTGATATGGTTGTTGAGTTGACAGATGGAGTAAACAAAGCCAACTATACAGCTCAAGAATTACTTGATGCTAAAATTGGTGAAGGACAAGCAGCAAAAGCAGCCTTTAAACTTGAATTAGTTCAAGGAAGTGCAACAGCTGCTCCTACAACAACAGCAATTGAAGCTGTAAACAAATTAGAATTAACGACTGCAAATGACGGCAATAAAGTTCAAATTGCTCTAGCTGCAAAAGCAGATGTTAAGACTGAAACAGAAGCTTTACAAGTATTTGAAGACCTTGATGGCGACGGCAAGAGAGATAGCAAACAAACTCCTGCACCAAAAGTCCTAAAGGCTTTGAATAAGGGCAATGATACCTTTACAACAATAACAGGTAAGGCAACGAAGGGTGATACCCTTAAAGTCTATGGCGAAGATAAGAAGGAAATTCCGGTAGACCAATCCAATATTACGATTGATGAAAACGGAAATTTCACTATAAAAGTATCTAAAGACAACAAGGCCTTAGATCCAAACACAACTGTATTTGTCACAGCACAAGCTAAAGACAAAGAAGAATCTGCAAGGATACCTGTAGTCGTTCAAGTTGACAAGGACGGAAACGGCACAGCTGACAAGGATGAAACAACAACTATCACATCAGTAATCGCTAGAAATATTGGTACTGGAACTACAAGTCCTAAGACAAAAGCAACCTTCACAACAATTGAAGGTGTGGCAGAACCAGGTTCAACAGTAACAATAACATTTACTGAAAAGGGCAAATCAGAAGCAACAACTAAGACAGTTGAAGCAAATAAAACAACTGGAGCTTATAAACTTGAACTAAAAGGTGCAACAGAAGCAGAAAACATTCTACTTCCAGCAGACACAGTAGTAAAAGCAAGCGCTAAGTTCGGCGACAAGAAACCATCAGGTGAAATCACAACAAAAGTATTTGAAGACCTTGATGCAGATGGTAAAGCAGATAATCCAAATGCAAACAAGACAGAAAGACCATCAGCCCTTGCATACAACTTTAAAGACGAAGCTAAAACTACAATCAAGGGTGAAGCTGAACCAGGAGCAAAAGTTATAGCAAAAGTTGGTAAAACAATAGTTGGCGAAGCAACAGCTAATTCTGATGGAAAATACGAAATCAGTGCTACAAAAGACGGTGCTAAACTTCTAAAGGGAACAAAGGTAAGCGTAACAGCTACACTAGCTCCTAAGGGAGAATCACCAGCCCAAGAAACAGTTGTATACGAAGACCTTGATGGTGATGGTCAACCTGATACTTCACAAGCCTTTGACAAAGATAAGATTAGAGGATTGGAAGTAGTAGCATCACCAAATAAAATGGTATACAATAACAAAGAACAATTAAATCTTACAGGAATGAAAGTTCTACTAACAGATCAAATGGGCAATATGAAGATTGTCGAGTTCTCAGAATTTGGAACATATGGAATTACAGTAAATCCATTAAACAAAACTGAACTTTCATACAAGAATGTAGCAGATCGTGGTAACAACGGTCAAAAGATTAAGGCTGAAGTTAAAGTAGTAATTGGAAACAACCAAGAAACTTATTCGGGCGAAACACCAACAGCTCTTGAAGTTAACAAGGACCAATCAGCACAACCTACAGACGTAGAAGCAGCCAACCAAGGCACAAAAACTACAACTACTGTAAGGGGTAAAGCAACACCAGGAGCAAAAGTTGAAGTTAAGAATCCTAATGGACAAGTAATTGGTACAGTAGACCAAGTTCCTGCCAATGGAGAATTCCAAGTTGAAGTTACAAAACAAGCTGATAAGGCAAAAGTTAAAGTAACAGCAACAGAACCAGGTAAAGCTGAATCAGCACCACAAGAAGCTAAAGTATTTAGAGATAAAAACGGTGACTGGAAAGATGACAAGGGTGGAAAAGTTGAGATTGAAAAACCTGTTGTTGATCCAATTAAAGTTGGCGATGAATCTGTTAAGGTTAAAATACCTGGCGAAGGAATTACTAAGATAACCGTTAAAGACGAAAAGGGTAAAACTATAGACGTTGTTAAAGACGGAAATGATTGGAAAGTTGACGGAAAAATAGTTGGAAAAGATGGAGATAAGCTTGTTATACCTACAAAAGATAAGGGCCTTGACTTTGGTGCATATGAAAAAGTAGAAATTACAAATCATGACGACGAAGGAAACGAAGGCAAAATCGTAGTAGCTACAAAACCAGCAAACTTAAAACCAATGGAAAAACCAACAATTGATCCTATTTCAACTCAATCAACTAAGATTACAGGTAAGTCATTACCAGGATCAAAAGTTTTAGTTTATCTACCAGGAGATACTGATGATACAGCCAAAGAAGCTTTAGTTAAATCCGACGGAAGCTATGAGCTTACTTTATCTACTCCACTTGCAGATAAATCTCTAGTAAAAGTAAAAGCTACTAACACTCAAAGAGATGGAGTTGGTGAAGCAGAAACAAAAGTTGGACTTAACACAAAACAACTCGAAGATACTAAGACAGAAGCAGATGGCTTGATTAATGATTCAAAGACTAACAATAACTTTGACCCTGACAACAACAAGTATGATAAGAATTTGGAAGATAAGACAAAGGCAGCTCAAGACATTTTAGAACGAGCAAAAGACAACAAGGATGACAACGATCCAACACAAACTCAAGTTAACACAGCAGAAAAAGAACTTAGAGATGCAATCAACCAAAAAGGTGCAGATGACAAGGTAAAAGTAGTTGAAAAACTTGTAAAAGACGGTCAAAAGCCATCCGAAGAAGATATTAATAAGGCTCAAGAGGCTATTGACAAGGTAACAGACCCAACAGCTAAGAAAGAGCTGCAAGATAGATTGGATAAAGCAAAAGCCTTAGATGAATTAAAAGATGCTAAAGATGACTTAGATAAAGTTATAGCAAAGGCTGTAGAAGAAAATAAGCCAAAAGATGAAACTAATAAGGCTAAAAAAGAAAGTGAAAAGGCAGATGAAATCATCAAGAATGGTGGAGATGGAAAAACTGCTGAAGATCTAGTAAAAGAAGTTGAAAGTATTAAAGAAATAACTAAGAAACTTGGGCAACCAGCAATACAAATAACTATAGATAGTGCTATTTATAATGGCAATAACTTGATTTTTACTACAAACCCTGGAAGATGTAAAATATTTATAAATATCTATCATGATGATGGAACTGAAAAAACAATTGAAACTACTACAGGGCCAGCAGGTTCAGGGTCAGTACTTCTAGATAAACCACTTCAAGTTGGTGACTATATAGAAGTTAAGGCAACAAGAAAACTTAAACCTACAGATAAGCCTGATTATCTAGATAATTCTACTTCAACTTATGTTTACTAAAATTCAATAAAAATAAAATTTATAAGCATAGGCGAGGCTTGCCTCGCCTGCAAATGCGAAAGGAGAACACATGGCAAAAAGATTACTAAGCTTTCTTCTAGTATTTACAATGTGCTTGGGACTGGTTCCTACTACAACAGTAAATGCAAAGGAAAAAGTAAATAAGCTAAATGTTATACCTATTGAAGATGGAAGCTATATGATAGAGCTTCCGGCATCAAATAGTGTAAGACGATCAAGAACAAAGAGATCTATACCAACAACACCAAATACTATAACTCCAGAAAATAGTCCGGATAAATTTGAAGATGACTGGGTAAATGTTGATATCGCTGAATTACTAACAGAAACTCTTGGTATTAAAGAAGTTAAATTAATTGTTTATAGTCGACCAATTAATTATTCTCGAGAATACACAGTAAAAGTAGATGGAAATATTGGAAATGGAGAACATAAGCTCGGCCAACGTTTTAGAGTTCCAATCCCTAACGGACAAAAAGCAATTTTTATAAAATTTCCAGATGGGAGAGATTCACGTGCTGCAGTAGAAGCATTGTCTAAACCAACAGGTTTAACTGTTAATATTGATTTTCTTGCACATACTGGGGTAAGGACAGAATGGTACGGAGCTGCAGATAAGCCAACTGTAAAAGCAAAATATATATATATAAATAATGGTTTTGAAAATTTTGATTTGCCTATAGTTAATCAAAATTCTATTTTAAGGATTGGGGAAAGATGGTTATGGAAAGACCATACTCCAATAGGTAAATATTTTAGTTCGATTGCTGATGGTAACCTTAAGTGCAATGATATAGATACTGCAACACAAACATTCAAAGTAAAGATTAATGACAAAGAAGAAGGTCAATTAGGAAATTCTAATTATTACTTTAAAGTTACAGGATCAGGCTTAGTAGGTTTTAATGTAACTAGCCGTGAAAAAGTTTCTGTAGACTTCGAATCTGGTAAAGGTACTTGGAAGGCACCAGCAACGAAACCAACTACTCAATATACTGGACACAGTTTAACTGTTAAGGATGAATTTACACAAAACCCTAAGCTTGGACCTATTACTGTACCTAATACAGCAACAGAGCTTACACCACCAGCAGCAAAAGCAGGCCAACCTGAAAATGAATTTAAGGGTTGGTCCGTAACTGGACAGGATGGTCCAACTGTAGATTTAGCCACATACAAAATAACTGGAAACACTGTATTTACGGCAATATATGGACCAAAGGCACAAGGTAAAGTTGCTATTCAGTATGTAGATAAATCTGGTACCGCTATTGATAACAAATATAAGGTTCAAGGTGTAGATTATCCAAAATTTGCTGAAGGAAACAAGGGTGAAGATGTTGATGCGAAATCAATTCCTCAGCCAGCATTTATCGGATATGAAAGAAACGGAGATATCGTTGTAACTGGTAAAAAGTATGACGAAAATGGTAGATATACAGTAGAAGTTCCTTACAAAAAACTTGAATCAATAATTCCAGAAAAGAAGAATGGTCAAGACAATACAGATGCAACTACAGATGTTAAAAATCATTATGCAAAAGTAACTTATCAAGTTGCTACTAAAGATGCTGAAAAAGCTAAACTAAAACTTAATGGAACTGACGCTACTTCACCACTTGTTTACTATGTAAACCCAGTTGAAGGAATAGCTATAAAAAATGTAGCTAATGTAGCTGCTGTTTCAAAGGATGCAAATCTTTACAATGTTGTCGCTAATGATATGTGGACATATGATCCAAATACTATAACTGGAACAGATTATAAAATTGTTCAAGCAAAAGACACTCAAGATAATGTAGTTAAAACAGAAATTACTTTAACAGCAAAGGTTGCTGACAAAACAGCAGTTAAGTTTAAAGACAAACTTGATCCTCAAGACATCAAAGTTTGGAAGGGCGATACAATCGACTGGAAGAATGGCGTTAAGCTAAAAGAAGTTAACGAAGAACTTCAAAAGATTTTAGATAAAACTGAAACTAAAGTTACAGATCAAAGCAACAGAAAATCTGATGCTGAAAATCTTCCAAATGGACAAAAAGGTGACCTATTAGTTACATTTGAAGATGGTTCTACTATAGAAGTTAAAGACCAAACACTTTATGTAGCACCTCACAAGAATGATGACAACACTAATCTACCTAAGGATGCTGTAAAGGTTGACTTTAAGATTGGTGAAGGTGTAACAGGTACAGAAAAGACTGAATATGTTAAACCGGGTATTGATGTTAAAGCAGATGCACCTAAAGTAACTTTAAAAGAAGGATTTAAAGACGCTAAGTGGTACAAAGGCGATGCAGAAGCAGCAGATGCTGACTACAAAGTAACAGCAGATTCAGTCTTCACAGCAAAGGCTACTGGAAAAGACAAAGTTGTTAAACTTGACGACCCAGTAAACCCAACAAACTTCCCTAAGGATCCTACAGATAACAGTAAGAATGATGCAGACTATGTAACTGTAAAATTCGTAGCTGACACTAACGGTAAGATCAAAGAAGGCGAAGATGAAAAAGCTAAGGGTATTGCTTATGCAGTATTAAAGAACACTGAATGGGCAGACGCTGTTACAGGTGGAGTTGTAGTTCCAAAAGTAGATGCACAAGGTAAGGCTCCGAAGCTTGAAGGTAAGGATAAATTCTATTCATTCAAAGAATGGCAAAAAGATGGAGCTAAAGTTACAGATTTTGCTAAAGTAGACGCTGACGTAACTTATACAGCTGTATTTGGAAAGGCTGATGAATTCTCTGTAACTTACAATCTAAATGCACCACAAGGTTTAACAGTAGGAGGAGAAGCTCCAAAAGATGAAACTAAGTATCTAAAGAATGAAAAAGTTACAGTAAAAGCACTAGCTGATGACAACAAGATAGCTGGATATGAATTCACTGGCTGGAATACTCAAGCTGACGGCAAAGGTACTGCTTATGCAGCAAATGCACAATTTGTTATAAAAGCCAACACAGAACTATTCGCACAATGGAAAAAGACAGCAAATGATGTAATTCCTGTTGAAAATGCAGATGACAAAAAAGGCAAAAATGGGGAAGAAATTCCTGATAACTATGTATTTGTAGACTTTAAAGTTAAAGATGATGATGCTGATAAAGCCGATATCAAAGACGGACAACAAGCTAAGTTCAAAGTTGATCCTAAGGCTACAGTAACACTTACAGCTCCAGCATTAGAGCTTAAGGATGCTTACAAAGATTCTCACAATGCCAGCTTCACCGTAGCAGAGTACACTAACAGGGTATTTACACAAGCAACTACTATATTTGCATCAGTTACTGAAAAAGGCAAGGTTACAGTTAAATATGTATTTGAAACAAATCCAAATACTAAAACTCTTCCAGATGCTTTAAAGAAATTAAAACCAGAAGACCGAGTTGGAAATAAGGCTGTTTATAAAGGTGATGAACCAGCAGATCCTACAGCACCAGACACTTCTTCAGAAGCAGCAAAAGCAGCTCTTGTTGAAAAAGATACTGAAGGCAAGAAGGTTGGAGAATGGAAGGCTGGCGATTGGGCTAAGACAACAGATAATGATGGAAACATCACTTATACTTTAACTTGGACTTTCAAAGAAGTTGAAAAACCAACACCACCAACACCTCCAACTCCATCAAGACCATCAGGACCATCAAGACCATCAAAACCAGAAGGCGACAGAGTTCATGGTAAGGACAGAGTTGAAACTGCAATCGAAATTTCTAAGAAATACTTTGGAAAAGCGAACACAGTAATTGTAGTAGATAGAAAAGATTTCCCTGACGCAATGACAGCATCAGTATTATCTAAGCTTTTAAAGGCACCTATCCTACTAACAGATACTAACAAACTTGACTCTAGAGTAGCAGCAGAAATTCAAAGACTTGGAGCAAAAGATGTAATAGTCGTAGGTGGAAACAAATCAGTATCAGAAGCAGTTAAGAAAGAATTAGCTAAATTTGATAAAGATACAGTAGAAAGAATCTACGGTAGAGACAGATACGAAACTTCAGCACAAGTTGCAAGAAGAGTAGTTGGAATCACTGGAAAACTTGGACACGGTGTAGTAGCATCAGGTCAAGTATTTGCAGACGCACTAACAGTAGCACCTTACGCATCAAGAGAAGGTTACCCAATACTACTAGTAAGAGCAAACAACTTACCAAAATCAGTTAAAGATGCTATAACAGAACTAGCTATAAACAAAGTAACAATAGCAGGTGGATACACAACAGTAAATAAATCACTAGAAGCTTCACTACCAACAGTAGCAGAAAGATTAAGTGGTAGAACAAGATACGAAACAGCTATTGACATAGCAACTAAGAAGTTTAATACTAACAAAATATTCTTAGCAAATGGAGAACATTGGATGGACGCACTTGTAATAGGACCAGTAGGTGGTATCTTAGATATGCCAATCCTATTAACACAAGCAAACAGCGCACCACAATCACTAAAAGACTATATCGCTAAAGAAAGAATCCAAAAGATTACAGCAATTGGTGGTACAAGTATGGTAAGTGATAGAGTTCTTAATGAACTAAGTAAATAAGTTAAAAGAAAAGAACTTGGGAGAAATCCTGAGTTCTTTTTTTCGAGTCTATGAAAAAGTCTGTAAAATTATAAGTCCTACTATGGTAAATTTATTATCATTGGATTAGCCATAGAAGGCTAATTTACAGAAAAAATTACATACACTCTCAAATCGTGAATAAATATACTTTGATACCGAGTCATTATATGTCAAAGTATTAAAAAACACTTATCTATTGTTTACAAAATACTAGCTACCAACAATGAAAGTACAAAAATTCTAACAATGTGCTATAAATGTGATATAAATGTGTTATAATAGATAAAAAGGATAGATTATTAAATTGGGCATCTATCTAAAAGAAAAGGAGGCTGATTAAATCTTTATTATTTAAAAAATTGAGACTCATAATTAATGAGAATAGCCCAATTGGACTTTTCAATATTATCAAAGGATTTATTGAAAAGTAAAAATTTTAAAAATTAAGGAGGGAACAATGGATAAGAAAACGAACTACTTGAAAAAAGTTACCAGTTTGGTACTTGCAACTACGATGTTGATTTCCATAGTACCGCCAAGAGTATTTGCACAAGGTCAAAATACTGGAAATCAAACAGATACTTTATCAAGTGCAACCTACTACAACAAAGCAAACTGGGAGAACAAAATCAAAGACAAGTCTCGCTGGCCTGTAGGCGACAATCAAAGACTTGTAAGGGTTACAACATCCGAACCAGTTCAAATGAACGACATCGACTACGATGGTAACTTTGTTGATGCTAACGGCAGAACTGTCCTTAGAATGATTTACAAGGAAAAAGGTGGAGCAGCAACTGGTGTTTGGTACAGAGCTCGCTTTAATTTCGGCGAACTCGATCAATACATCGACTATGACAAGTCCTACATGGTTGGTTTAAGTGTAGCAGGTAATGAAAATGGAACATATCCGCTGACACCTGTGAATGACCGAAATGAAAGAGAGGTTGATTTAGGTAAAGCCAGAGGGGACTTAACAAATCAAAGAAAGAACCTTCCTATCAACCTAGTTTTAAAAGAAGGCGTAACAATTGACACATTAGGTAAGCAAAACTACATCGTTCAAATGAGACTTACTGACACTAAGGGTAAAAAAATCTATGCTTATGCTCCAAAGGGAACATCCATGGACTATTCCACTTATACCAAGACAACATCAGTTTCTCTTGAAGATAAGGTGAACAGACTATTTATTAAGGGTGGCTACCAAAAAGATGGCAATAATGCAACTGCTCAAGAATTTGTTATGTCCGAATTTATTGCCAATCCAGAGCAATACAAAGACGAAAAAAATCTTGGTATAATCAGGACTCAATATACAGGTCAAACCAATACCATAGTAAGAGAAACAGTTGGTGGACAACCAATTGCTTTTACCCAAGTCTTTGATGCAAATCTTCTTAACTATTTGAAGGCAGATGACGCCGGCAACGTTGCTTATGTCAATGTTCTTGAAAACTCAAGACTTAAATCAAAATTTTCACACAATTTTGGCATTAAGAAAAAAGACTTCAACAAATCAGCCGATGGTAAGCTTGCCTACCTGGTTATTGGTACTCATGACTTCCAAAAAGACGGAGTTAACAAGGTTGAGATACCACAACACGACCAATACTCAATGATATCCGGCTTCTACATCACAGCTATCGACTATGTTGTAGATAAATCAAAGTTTGAAGATACTTTTGCAGGCAAAACTGCTGGTATAGATGCAACAAGAAAGCTTAATTACTCAATGATATCTGGCTGGACTAATCCAAATAAAGACGGCTGGGCTATCTATGAAAGAACATACGATGATGGCTATGTAGCTAATGAAGGCGAATCTTTTATAATAGACACAACTACTGACCCTGCAGATGGCCAAATAATGCTTAAAATCGGTAACGAAGATGCCGTCATTAGAAAGCAACAAGGCTACTACTCTTACTATATAACTGGTAATAAGGGTATTGAAACCATCGAAAGATATGCAGATGGTATCTATAAGTTTGACCTTAGAGAAGGTGCTACTGTAAAATCTGGAGACAAGATAAAAGTTTACATGCCATATGCAAAAGACCATGACAAGCCTGTAAACTTCCTTGAAATCCACAACGGAACAAAGCTAAATGAAGGTGGAGCAACACTGACATTGCAAAAAGATAGAAATATCAATATGCATTTGTATACAGATTTAGCAAGAGGATCCTCATTTAAGCTAAAATATACTCTAAAAGGAGAAGCTAACCAAAAGGAATTAGTTTTCTCTACACCTAAAATAGGAACTTTTTGGCAATACAAGGATACTGATGGAGTTTTAACAGGCATACCAAATAGATCTATTTTAGCAAGTGCTGGTAATTTCTATATTAATACAAAAAAATTAGAACCAGGAAAAGATATTATTGTAGAAGCATATGATGAAAATGGAAAAGAAATTGTTGAGAGAAAATCTTGGTTCAAGTATAGACCTCTAACAAAAGCTCAAGACACTGTTAAGGAACTTACATGGACTGACCACTCAGACAAATCATCAATCCTTTCTATAAACAAATCACTTTACACACCATATCAATTGTTATTCACAAATGACTATGCAGATGGAACAGATGACTTCTACAAGGATCCAAGAGCATTTACAGGCGACAATGCTAAGTTTAACACTGATACAACAAGCTTTGTTGGTTATACAAAGTATGACGGTGGTAAGGTAAGAACACTTTACGAAGAAGGTAAAACTGGTAAGCTTTATGCAAAAGTTGAAGCTGCAGAAGATGAATACGACGATAAGGGCAATCTTAAAACAGACAATAGTAAGAAGATCACTATTCCTAAGGACAATATCTTTGACCCACACTTTGATGGTGAAAGCAAAGAGTACAGGGCTTATGAATACAAGGTAGACCTTACAAAGATGCTTCCTTATCATTCAGATGATAAAACTGAAACAAAACTTGAACTTAAAAAGGACATGAAGTTTGTTTCAACAGCATCAGACGGATCATCACTTCCATCTGACCTATTAGAAACAAGAGTTAGAGCAAGAGTTTTATTTGACACTACAGACGGTGAATTTGCAGATAAAACAAAGAAAGCTGTTAAGATAGCTCCGGACAACACTAAGTTCTACGGAGAAGATGGTTACGCAGCTAACGGTTTTGAAGGTGCCAATGTTAAAGAAGGTACTGGCGACAAGTTCCCAGAAGCACCAACACTAGAAGGAAAGAACTTCTTAGGTTGGGTTACTGAGGATGGTAAAAAAGCTTTAGGCGACAAGGCAGTTGTTACTGCAGATGAATTTAATAAGCTATCAAAAGATCAAATCTTTACTAATGAAACACCAATAACAAGACACTTAGTTGTTTACGCTGTTTATTCAGAAGATGTAGCAGTTACTTTTGATGCAAATCAAGGTAGGTTTGGTGACGGTAAGGACACAACTAATGTTAAGGTTGAAGATGGAAAGGTAACAGCGCCTACACCAACAAGAGATGGATTTACATTCAAGGGCTGGTCAGATAAGAAAGATGCAACAGAAGCAGATGCTGATATTCTAAAGAATGTAAAAGCACCAAAGACTGTATATGCAGTTTGGGAAAAGAAAGCTACTGAAGCATTACAATTAAATGATCCAACACCTGTTGAAGTAAAAAACACTAAATCCTTAACATCAGATGAAATTGACAAGGTAAAGAAAGCAGTTGCTGAAGCAAATAAAGACAAAGGAATAACAGAAGCTGATGTAACAGTAGCTGAAGACGGTACAGTAACAGTTACAAAAGATGGCAAGACTGGAACGTTAGAACCAGCTAAAACTGTAAAACAAAAAGAAGTTCAAAACAACTTCAACCCACCAAAGGAACCAGTTAAGGTTGAAAATAAGAATTCCTTAACAACAGAAGAAAAACAAGCTGTTAAAGATGCCATCAAAGCAGCAAATCCGGACAGAAACTTTACAAATGAAGACATTACAGTAAATGATGACGGATCTGTAAAAATCAACCAAGGTGGTAAGGTAGGTACTATACCTGCTGATAAGACAGTAGTACAAAAAGATACAATCCTTGATTTAACTCCGCCAGACAAAACTGAAGTAAAAGATACAACTGATTTAACAAAAGCAGAAAGAGATAAAGTTGCTGCAGCTGTTAAAGATAAGAACTCATTACCGGATACAGCAAAAATTGAAGTTGATAGCAAGGGTAATGTAACAGTTACAAATGGTGCTAAGACTGGTACTTTGGAAGGAAAAGACACAGTAAAACCATTCACAAGAGATGGTAAGAAGTTAAATCCTCCAGCTACTAAAGTAAAAGTTGGTGACACTAATAAACTTACAGAAGCTGAAAAACAAGCAGTAAGAGATGAAATCAAGAAGGCCAACCCAGAACTAGGATTCACAGATGATGAAATCCAAGTTGATCCTAATGGTACAGTAACAGTGCCAATGGGAAAAAATGAGGCATCTATACCTGCCGAAGAAACAGTTGAACAAGCAAAAGATACTGATAAGACTATTAAACTAGTAGCGCCAGCAAAAACAGAAGTTGCAGATAAGACAAAATTAACACAAGAAGAAAAGAAAGCTGTTGAAGAAGCAGTTAAGAAAGCAAATACAGATTTACCACAAGATGCAACTGTAACTGTAGCAGAAGACGGCTCAGTAACTGTAACCCAAGGTAAAGGCGAGAACCAAAAAGTTGGACAACTTTCACAAGCAGATACAGTTCTTGAAAAACTTAAAGCACCAACAGTAGAAGCAGTAGATGATGGTAGTGTAAAAGTATTACCAAATAATAAAGAATCTGATACACTAGAAATATCATTCGGAGATCCAGCAACAATTGTTACAGCAACAAAAGGTGCAGACGGTAATTGGGCACTAGCAGATGGAACAGACCCATCTATAAAGATAGACAAAGAAACTGGTACAGTAACAATTCCTGCTAGCAAGCTGTCTAAGAAAGAAGAAGTAAAAGCAAAAGAAAAAGCTGGAGAACAAGTATCACCAGAAGCTACAGTAAACTCAAATGATACAACGGCTCCTGAAAAACCAGCTGTAAAAGTTGAAGACAATGGTAGCGTAACAGTAACACCACCAACAGATGCAGATACAAAGAGTGTTACTATAGCATACAAAGACAAAGATGGACATGATCAAACACTTGTAGCTACAAAAGGTGATGATGGAAAATGGACACTACCAGCAGGAACAGATACTTCTATAAAGATAGATGAAGCAACAGGTGCTGTAACACTTCCAAAAGACAAGATCAAAGCTGGCGAAAAAGTTACAGCAAAAGCAAAGGATGCTAATGATAACGAATCAGCTGAGGGAGAAGCAACACCAGTTGATAAGACAAAACTTCAAGAAGAAGTAGACAAAAATAACGATGATGCAATAAAAAATTCTGACAAATACAAGAATGCAGATCAAACTAAGAAGGATGCCTATGATTCCGCTTTAGATAAAGCAAACAAGGTTCTAGGAGATCCAAATGCAGAGCAAAAAGATGTTAATGATGCACTTCAACAATTAAAAGAAGCTGAAAAAGCATTAGACGGAAAAACTGATACAACAGCACCACAAGCACCAAAAGTAGAAGCAAAAGACAATGGAGACGTAGTAGTAACTCCACCAACAGATGCTGATACAAAAGAAGTTTCTGTAACATATACACCAGAAGGAAAGACAGAACCAGTAACAGTTACAGCAACAAAAGATCCTAAGACAGGAAAGTGGTCAGTACCAGAAGGATCAGACGTAACAGTAGATCCAGAAACAGGAGTAATTACAGTACCAGCAGACAAAGTTAAAGACGGTACAGAAGTAAGTGCAGTAGCAAAAGATGAAGCAGGCAATGCCTCAACACCAACAGAAACATCTAAAGCTAACGCTAAGAAACCAGCTGATACAACAGCACCACAAGCACCAAAAGTAGAAGCAAAAGACAATGGAGACGTAGTAGTAACTCCACCAACAGATGCTAACCTTAAGTCTGTAACTATAGAATACACAGACCCACAAGGAAATAAAAAGACAGTTATAGCAACAAAAGATGGCAATGCTTGGACATTTAATCCTTCTGAAGCTGGCTTTACAATCGATGCAAGTGGTGACATTGTAATTCCAAAAGACCAAGTAAAACCAGGAACAGTAGTAAGCGCAACAGCTAAAAATACTGGTGATAAAGAATCTACAACAGGTAGTGCAAAAGTTCCTTCACTTGCTGATAAGTACACTCCAGAGTATACAGAAGCAGATGGAGGAGTTGGAACAAAGTCTACAATCACAGGACCAAACTTCAAGGATGCAAAAGGTCAAGACACTACTAAACCTGCAAATACAACATTTGAATTAGGACAAGATGCTCCAACAGGTGCAGCAGTAGATGCCAATGGTACAGTGACTTACACACCAACAGAAGCAGATAAGGGTAAAACAATAACAATTCCAGTTGTTGTTAACTATAGCGACGGTTCAAGTGAAACTGTTAATGCTACAATTGCTGTTGCAGGTGAAAACATTAATAAACCAACTGCTCCAACAGTAGTTGCAAACGAGGACGGTTCTGTAACAGTAACTCCATCAAACACTGATGCAAATACTAAACAACTTGAAGTAACATATACACCAGAAGGAGCAACAGACCCAGTAACAGTTAAAGCAACAAAGGATGCTAATGGTTGGACACTACCAAGCGGTGTAACAGATGTAAGTATTGATCCACAGACAGGTGTAATCACAATACAAGCAGACAAGGTAGCTGATAATACAGAAGTAAAGGCAGTTGCTAAGGATAGCACTGGAGTTAATACAAGTGATGAGGCAAAAGCTAATGCAAAAGCAAGAGTAGACAAAAAACCACTTGAAGCTGAAATAAATGACGAGCATAAAACAAAAGCTGACGTTAAGTATAAAAATGCATCAGCTGTTAAGAAAAAAGCTTATGATGATGCACTAGCTGAAGCAAAAAGAATTTTTGCTGATCCAAATGCAACACAAGAAGAAGTTAACAAAGCCAAAGATGCATTAACAGCAGCAAAAAAAGCATTAGACGGAACTACTTCAGGTGGAACAACACCAACTCCAACTCCAAAACCAGGTGGAACAACTCCAACTCCAAGACCAGGTGAAACTACAGAAGAATCTCCAAAGAGAACAACTGATAGAACTAAGGGTAAAGACAGAGTTGAAACAGCAATCGAAATTTCTAAGAAATACTTTAGACATGCGAACACAGTAATTGTAGTAGATAGGAAAGATTTCCCTGACGCAATGACAGCATCAGTATTATCTAAGCTTTTAAAGGCACCTATCCTACTAACAGATACTAACAAACTTGACTCTAGAGTAGCAGCAGAAATTCAAAGACTTGGAGCAAAAGATGTAATAGTCGTAGGTGGAAACAAATCAGTATCAGAAGCAGTTAAGAAAGAATTAGCTAAATTTGATAAAGATACAGTAGAAAGAATCTACGGTAGAGACAGATACGAAACTTCAGCACAAGTTGCAAGAAGAGTAGTTGGAATCACTGGAAAACTTGGACACGGTGTAGTAGCATCAGGTCAAGTATTTGCAGACGCACTAACAGTAGCACCTTACGCATCAAGAGAAGGTTACCCAATACTACTAGTAAGAGCAAACAACTTACCAAAATCAGTTAAAGATGCTATAACAGAACTAGCTATAAACAGAGTAACAATAGCAGGTGGATATATAACAGTAAATAAATCACTAGAAGCTTCACTACCAACAGTAGTAGAAAGATTAAGTGGTAGAACAAGATACGAAACAGCTATTGCTATAGCAGACAAGAAGTTCAGCGGTTCAAAAGAAACATTCTTAGCAAATGGAGAACATTGGATGGACGCACTTGTAATAGGACCAGTAGGCGCTATCTCAGATAGGCCAATCCTATTGACACCTGCAAACAATGCACCAAAATCACTAAAAGACTATATCGCTAAATCAAAAATCGAAAAGATTACAGCAATTGGTGGTACAAGTATGGTAAGTGATAGAGTTCTAAACGAGCTAAGCAAATAAGTTAAAAGAAAAGAACTTGGGAGAAATCCCGAGTTCTTTTTTCATGTTGTATATATTGTTCTAAATAGAATTCTCTAAAATAGGAGATATATAAAAAATAAGGAGGCGTATTTAAATAGCTCTTATAAATATGATATAATAATATAGAGATTCAGAAAAGGGGAATGCTTATGGATAAGATTGATTTAAAAAACTTTATATATTTAACTATAGCCGGTATTGTAAATGCCTTTGGGGTGACTATATTTTTGGCACCAGTAAAATTATACGACAGTGGTATATCAGGAACATCTATGCTCTTGTCACAGATGACACCACCCTATATGAGTCTGTCATTTTTCCTGATTCTGCTAAATATACCCCTATTCATGTTCGGTCTTAAAAAACAGGGTAGGGAATTTACAGTTTATGCAGTATATGCTGTCATGGTCTACTCTATAGCAGCCTGGTATATAACGGAGGTGTCACCTATTGATGTGAGTGTAGTATCTCCTCTAGCCGGTTCAGACCTATTATTATGCGCCTTGTTTGGAGGTATGATATCTGGTACCGGTAGCGGTATTGCCCTCAGGTATGGTGGAGCTATGGATGGCATCGAAGTAATGGCTGTTATATTTTCCAAGAAGTTAGGAGTTACGGTAGGTATTTTTGTTATGGTATACAATGTGATACTCTATGTAGTATGTGGTCTTATACTGAGTAGTTGGGTACTTCCATTATACTCAATAGTTACCTATATGGCAGCCCTAAAGACCATAGACTTTATAGTTGACGGTATAGATAGGTCAAAGTCACTTATGATAGTAACTCAAAAGGCCGACGTAATCTGTGAACAATTGTCTTTGGAATTTGAAGAGGGGATTACTATTATGGATGGTAAGGGCTACTACTCAGATGCAAGAAAATCCATAATATACATTGTACTAAACAGGTTCCAGATTATAAAAGCAAAAAACATTGTACACAATCTTGATCCCAATGCATTTATAATAATCAGTGAGATAGCGGATGTTTTTACAAATAACCATGCTAGCTTGGATAATTAAATACCAGCAATATATAATACAATTAAATTTGGACTAGTCAATAGGCTAGTTCATTTTTTTGTATAGTTGTTTATTTATTTTGCCCTTATTTTAAGATGGGTAGTCGAAAAATAAAAACTTTTTTCAAAAAAGGTATTTACAAATTGACTCAAACATGATATAACATAGTTAAGAAGTTTTTAGCACTCTTCGATAGTGAGTGATAATAACAAGAAAAAACATCATGTAAGTTAAGATAGGGACGGGCTAAATTTTTGAACCGTCGTTAATATAGTAAATGGGGTGGTAGTATGGATCTAAGCGACAGACAATTAAATATTTTAAAAGCCATAGTGAAAGACTACATCGAGACAGCAGAAGCTGTTGGTTCGAGGACTATATCTAAAAAATATAGTTTGGGTGTATCGGCAGCGACTATCAGAAATGAGATGTCAGACCTAGAAGATATGGGATATCTAGTTCAGCCTCATACTTCTTCTGGTAGGATACCTACTCAGAAGGGATATATGTTGTATGTTGATTCTTTGATGGGGTCAACTGAGCTGGAGGACCATGAAAAAGAAATTCTAAGAGGATGTATTCAAGGCAACTTTAAGAATATGGACAGCCTGCTTGGTGAATTGTCCAAGATCCTTTCTAGGTTGACAAATTACACAACTATAGCAGTGTATGATGATGAGAGACTAAAACATACTATAAAGTACATACAGTTAGTTAATTTGTCTCCTGAGAAGATACTTCTTATAGTAGTAGCAGATGATGGTGAGATAAAATCCCAAGAGTTTAATACCTTGGTTGATCTACCTCAATCAAAATTGAATGTAATATCCAATAGCCTTTCTAATAAATTGGAAGGTAAGAGAATTACAGAACTAGATGACGATATGATATCCTATATAAAATATGAGATAGGTGAGTACTCAGAGATAGTAGATGATTTAATCAATCTTCTTAATTCTAGTATGGATAAGAGGGGATACAAGATTAAGTTAAATGGTACAACAAACATATTTAACTATCCTGAGTTCAATGATATGGTCAGGGCCAAGTCATTCCTTAATATGTTGGAAGAAAAAGATGAGGTCGCTAGAATAATTGATACTAAGGGTATCCAAAAGGATAATCTTAATATAGTAATAGGCAATTCACAAGATGATATGAGTAAGGATTTGAGTATTATTACAGCAACTTATAATGTACAGGACAACCTGCAGGGCAAGATATCCTTTATCGGTCCTACTAGGATGGACTATTCGAAAATATACTCTATATTAAATTATATGAGTTTGTTGCTGGATGGTAATTGATAAAACTTAGAGGGGTGTAGATGTGGAAAACAAGAACAAGGAAGAATTGAAGAACAAAGAAGAATTGAAAAATAAAGAAGAAATGAGTCAAGAAGAAAGTATTGAAACTGAAGAAACAGTGACAGTAGATAGTGATCAAATAAGTGTGGAAGAAGGTGCTCAAGACCAAAAAGAGGAAAATCTTGAAGAAGAACAAGATGACATGGAACCTGCTTTTAAGATTAAATCACTAGAGAACAAATTGGCTGAAAAGGAGGATGCCCTAAAGAGATTAAATGCAGAATATGCAAATTTTAGGAGAAGGACATCTGAAGAAAAGGACACAATTGCCTTATATGCCAATGAAAAAGTAATGAATGAACTATTGCCAGTTCTAGACAACTTTGAAAGAGCTCTTAATGCTGTTGAAGATAAGGAAGACAGCTTATACAAGGGAGTAGATATGATAAGGCTTCAGATAGTTGAAGCTCTAAAAAAATCTGGTCTTGAAAAGATAGATGCTCAGGTTGGTGTAGATTTTGACCCGAATTTACATATGGCAGTTATGCAGGAAGAAAGTACTGACCATGAGGCGGGCAAGATTTTGATGGAATTACAGCCGGGTTACAAGCTAGGCAAAAAAGTCATCAGGGCTAGCATGGTAAAGGTTTCATGCTAGGATAAAGTAGACAAAAATAATAAAAATACAAAACAATATTTAAAAGGTAAAATATGATAATATTTGGAGGTAATAAAATGAGTAAAGTAATAGGAATAGATTTAGGTACAACAAATTCATGTGTTGCAGTATTAGAGGGTGGAGAACCTACAATAATACCAAACAACGAAGGTATGAGAACAACTCCATCAGTTGTAGCTTTCACTAAGGATGGAGAAAGAATAGTTGGTGAACCAGCAAAGAGACAGGCTGTAACAAATGCAGACAGAACTATATCATCAATAAAGACTCACATGGGTACTGACTACAAGGTTAATATAGATTCAAAGAGCTACACTCCACAGGAAATATCAGCTGTAATCCTACAGAAGTTAAAGGCAGATGCAGAGAGCTACCTAGGTGAAAAGGTAACTGAAGCTGTAATTACAGTTCCAGCCTACTTTACAGATGCCCAGAGACAGGCTACAAAGGATGCTGGTAAGATAGCTGGTCTTGATGTTAAGAGAATTATAAATGAGCCAACAGCAGCATCACTAGCTTACGGTCTTGACAAGATTGAAGAGGAAAAGAAGATACTTGTATTCGACTTAGGTGGTGGTACATTCGACGTATCTATCCTTGAAATAGGCGATGGTACATTTGAAGTACTTGCAACTGCTGGTAACAACAGACTAGGTGGAGACGACTTTGACCAGATTATAGTTGACTACCTAGCAGAAGAATTCAAGAAGGCTGAAGGAGTAGACCTAAGAAATGACAATATGGCCCTTCAGAGATTAAAAGAAGCTGCAGAAAAGGCTAAGAAGGAACTATCTTCTACAATGTCTTCTAACATCAACCTACCATTCATAACTGCTACAGCAGAGGGTCCAAAGCATATGAACCTTGACCTTACAAGAGCAAAGTTCAACGAACTTACAGCTAAGTTAGTTGCTGATACTATGGGACCAACTGAACAGGCTATCAAGGATGCTGGTATATCAGTTTCTGAAATAGACGATGTCCTACTAGTTGGTGGTTCAACAAGAATACCAGCAGTACAGGAAGCAGTACAGAAGTTCATAGGCAAGGAACCACACAAGGGTATCAACCCAGACGAGTGTGTTGCTGCAGGTGCAGCAGTGCAGGCAGGTGTCCTAACAGGTGAAGTTAACGACATACTTCTACTAGACGTAACTCCACTTTCACTAGGTATTGAAACTCTAGGTAATGTATTTACAAAGATTATAGAAAGAAATACTACAATACCAACTAAGAAGTCACAGGTATTCTCTACAGCAGCTGACAACCAGACAGCAGTTGACATCCATGTACTACAGGGTGAAAGAGCTATGTCATATGACAACACTACTCTTGGTAGATTCCAGCTTACAAATATACCACCAGCAAAGAGAGGAGTACCTCAGATAGAAGTAACTTTCGATATAGATGCCAACGGTATAGTAAACGTAACAGCTAAGGACCTAGGAACTGGTAAGGAACAGAAGATAACAATAACTTCTAACACTAATATGTCAGAAGAAGAAATAGAAAAGAAGGTAAGAGAAGCAGAAGCAAACGCAGAAGCAGATAAGAAAAAGAAAGAAAAGATAGAAGCTGTAAACCACGCTGAATCTTTAGCATACCAGACAGAGCAGACTCTTGCTGAACTTGGTGAAAATATCAAGGCTGATGAAAAATCAGAAATAGAATCTCTAGTAGCTAAGGTAAGAGAGGTTAAGGATAAGGAAGAATCTACAGTTGAAGAAATAAATGCAGCAGTTGAAGAGTTGTTGGCTAAGTTCCAGAAGATATCTCAGGACCTATATGCACAGGCTCAGGCAGCACAGCAGGCAGGAGCAGACCAGCAGGCAGGTGATCAGCCAAAGGACGATAATGTTGTAGATGCTGACTTTACAGAAGTTGATGACAAATAATTAGTAGGATAGTGTAAGTGTCTAATAACTAGTAGACTTTATAAAAAATATATCCTATAATTGTATAGGTAGAAATAAGACAATGGCTTGTGGATAACCGCAAGCTATTGTTGTTAAATAAGGGGAGGCAGGTGTAAGTTTTGGCAAATAAAGATTATTATGAGATGCTTGGAGTGTCTAAAACTGCTGATGAGAAAGAAATCAAAAAAGCATATAGAAAACTTGCGATGAAGTACCATCCTGATAAGAATCCAGGTGATAAAGAGGCCGAAGAGAAATTTAAAGAAATAAATGAAGCCTACGAAGTACTTTCAGATGCAGACAAGAGAAAGATATACGACCAATACGGAGCAGATGCAGTAAATGGCCAAGGTGGCTTTGGAGGCGCTGGTGGCTTTGGCGGATTCGGTGGAGGTGCCGGTGGCTTTGAAGATATTTTCGATATGTTCGGAGATGTTTTTGGAGGATCAGGTGGCTTTGGTGGATTCGGTGGCGGATATACTAGACGTGGTCCGCTAAGAGGAGCCGACATCAGACAGAATGTTACAATTGATTTTATGGAAGCTGCATTTGGAAAGAAAATATCTGTAAAAATAAATAGAAATGAAGAGTGTGACGAGTGTCATGGTAGTGGATGTAAACCAGGAACTTCTAAGAAGACTTGTCCGACTTGTGGTGGATCAGGTACTATAAGAGATATCAAACAGACTATGTTTGGTAATATAGCTACTCAAAGAGAGTGTCCAGACTGCCATGGTACAGGAGAGAAAATAGAAACTCCATGTTCTAAGTGTAAGGGCAAGGGCTACACAAGAAAGACTAAGACAATAGAAGTTGATATACCTGCAGGTATAGATGATGGTCAGATTATAAGAGTATCTGGTCAAGGTGAATATGGTGAAAAGGGCGCTCCAAGGGGTGACCTACTTGTAGTAATAAATGTCAGACCACATGATGTATTTATAAGAGATGGTTATGATGTTTATATTACTATACCAGTATCAATTGTACAGGCTACACTTGGTGATGATATACAGGTACCAACAGTTGATGGAGATGTCAAGTATACAGTTCCAGCAGGTACTCAGCCAGGTACAGTCTTTAGGCTAAAATCTAAGGGTATACAGCACGTAAATTCATCAAGAAGGGGTGACCAGTACGTCAAGGTCGATGTACAGATACCAAAGAAGGTAACAGACAAGCAAGCAGATTTATTGAGACAGTTTGCTGGTGATTCTAAGGATGGGGTTGCAATCAATAATCCAAAGGGAAATAAGAAGACATTTGGACAAAAGGTTGAAGACTTCTTCACTAAATAAAAGCATAAATATAATCCTAACAAATATCCTCTTATAGCTAGAAAGTTTAACTCTAGCCTATATCTTTGAGGATAGGTGTTAGGATTTTTCTTGTAATATTAAAAACCGACTAGTTTTTTTAGTAGGGGTATCTTGCTGAGGATAAAGGTAATAATCCAACTTACTATCATCAATACATAAACATAAACCAATACGGCTATAAGTTTATCTAGTCCAAGAGATATCATATAGTTTAAAAAGTCCGTGAATATTTCCTGGTCCTTTACTATCATATGAAGTAGGTAGATTCCAAAAGTGCATGAACCCAAAGACCTTATATACTTAGACAAGAGTCTAGGTATTTTTCTATTTTCTAATAAAAGTTTGCCAGTGATATATACACATATCATATTTATAACCAAGAAAGAATAGTGGTAGGCCTCTATATCAAATGTTTTTGTATCCATTGCCCTCAAGTATGTTACATATGAGGCTATTGAAATACAGCCTATATTGACAATCCAAAGTATAATAGGAGTCAATAGCCTATGTTTAATTTCAAGTTTCTTGTGTATATAATAGCCTAGGCAAGGGTAGATCACTACGTTTGTACAAATCCAACCTATACTGAAGTCACTGCTTAGTCTAAAGGCCTCATTATTTACAAAAAACTGTGTAATAGGTACAAGAGCATTCATAAGCAAGCAAATAGCGACCATATAGTAGTAGTGTTTGTCTTCTAGGTGTTTGACAAGCGACTGCAGAAATGGCAGACCTATCAGGTAGGCTATAAATGCATACATATACCACAAGTGTGTACGGACATCACCCGAATAAAGTTTCAAAATGAAGTCATTTATCCAACACTTTTCCAGGATTAGCTTGTTGCCATTTGCCTTGTAGATAAGTTCTAGGTAGTATATCAATGATATAATTATAAGTATAAGTGAAAATTTGAGGATTTTTTTTCTCCATAATCTTCCAAGGGGCTCCGGATCTTTTCCAAGTGCCAGGGCACCTGAGATAGCAAAGAATACAGGAACTGAAAACTTACAGAAAATGGCAACACCAAGGCTTATCCAGAACTGTAAGGATGCTGGTTGGTATGTTGAAAATAAGTTAAATCCATTTGTGCCTGTGTGGTTGAAGATAACGAAGAAAATAGCAAACCCTCTCAAAAACTCCAAATACAAAATCTTATTTTTGCTGTATTTTTTATCTTGTTTCCTAAGGATACTCTGAGTTGACTTTTGTGAGTCTGTTGAAATATTATGCATTTCTAAATCCTTTCTAATTAATTTGTTGAATTAAATATATTCTACTTTATATTATAGCATTTTAATTAGTAAATAAAAGAGTAATTGTCAAAAAAATTGAAAATTCTAATAGAAAGCATCTATTTAAAAGGAATTTATAAGAGACTTAGATATATTAAAGTTGAAAATCTTGGGTATAAAATATATAATTGACTTAGGATATACTGTTGAATAATAAAACGTAAATGGAGGTTGTAATAAACAAATGAGATTAATTTCTTGGAACATAGATTCATTAAATGCTGCACTTACAAGTGATTCAGCTAGGGCACTCTTATCTAGAGAGGTGCTAAAGACTATAATAGACCTAGATCCGGACATAATAGGTCTTCAGGAGACTAAGTTATCTGTTAAGGGGCTTACAAAAAAGCATATAGAGATTATTGAGGAGATGCTACCAGACTATGAGTACGTCTACAGGTCTTCAGTAGAACCGGCTAGAAAGGGATATGCTGGTACTATGTTCCTGTATAAGAAGGGGATGAATGTCAAGGTGAGTTATCCTGAAATAGGGGCACCTACAACTATGGACTTTGAAGGAAGGATAATAACGCTTGAACTTGATGATTGTTATGTGACTCAGGTATATACACCTAATGCTGGAGATGGACTTAAGAGACTTGAGGAAAGACAGGTTTGGGACTGTAAATATATGGAATACCTAAAGACACTGGATGAAGATAAGCCAGTTCTTGCTTGTGGTGACTACAATGTTGCCCACAATGAGATAGACCTTGCCAACCCAGCCAGCAACCATATGTCACCTGGATTTACAGATGAAGAAAGGGCTGGATTTACCAACCTGCTTGGGGCCGGATTTGTAGATACATTCCGTCATAAGAATGGAATGGTAGAAGGGGCCTATTCTTGGTGGGCTCAGAGGGTCAAGACTAGCAAGATAAACAATACAGGCTGGAGAATTGACTACTGGCTAGTGAGTGAAAGAGTGGCAGACAGGGTTGAATCATCAATAATGGTGGACTCTGGACCTAGACAGGACCATACTCCAATTCTTATGGATATCAATTTATAGGAGGTAAGATATGAGCGATATTTGGATAGAGGTAACAATTAGTACTACTACTGAGGCTGTTGAGGCTATTACAAACATACTGTTTGAAAATGGTGCCCAGGGTGCTATGATAGATGACCCTAAGGACTTTTACCAGCAAAAGGCCCATGACTATGATTGGGACTATGCTGAAAGGGAGCTTTTCAGGGAGGATGAAGATGTAGTGTGCATCAAGACATATATATCAGATGAAAAAAATGTCCTTAAATTTATAGAAGACACAAGACTGAGAATTCAGGAGCTAGGCGACTGTGGCTTAGATGTTGGTGAGGGAACTGTAACTACTGGTCAAGTCAAGGAAGAGGACTGGGCTAATAATTGGAAGAAATATTACAAGCCTACCCTTATTGGAGACAGGATAGTTATAAAGCCTGAATGGGAAGACTATGAAGTCAAAAATCAGGAAATAGTCGTTGAACTAAACCCAGGTATGGCATTTGGTACAGGCAACCATGAAACAACAAGTATGTGTATAGAAAATCTTGAAAAATATGTCAAGGAAGACTCAGTCGTATTCGATATAGGTTGTGGAAGTGGTATTCTTGGTATATGCGCGGCCAAACTAGGAGCAAAGGAAGTAATCGGCATAGACATAGATGAGGTTGCTGTAAAGGTAGCTAAAGAGAATATCGACAAAAACCATGTAGGATCAAATATGACAGCTATCAAGGGCAACCTAGCTGATGATATAGACCCATCAAAAAAGGCTGATGTCGTTGTTGCTAATATAATGGCTGATATAGTGATGTTCCTTGCAAAGGATGTCAGGTCATTCCTTAAGGATAGTGGTAAGTTTATATCTTCTGGAATCATACTTGACAAGGTTGACGAGGTTGTTGCTTGTCTAGAAGAAAATGGATTTAAGGATATTCAGGTAAATAAAAAGGGCGAATGGTCTTGTATAGTAGCTAGCTAATTTGAGATGGTAGATAATAAACTTTTCAGTTAGGAGATAGTATGGATAGGTTTTTTGTAGATAGGGAAAATATTGACACACAAGCTAGGAACCTAGTCATATTGGGTGATGATGTAAAGCATATATCCAAGGTGCTAAGGTATAGTGTTGGCGATGAACTAGAAGTGTGTGATGGTCAAAACAAGGAGTATATCTGTAGGATTGATTCTATGGATAAGACTGAGATAGGATTGTCGATAATTGAAGAAAAAGATGTAGATAGGGAGAGCCCTATAAGGATCAAGTTATACCAAGGCCTTCCAAAGTCTACAAAAATGGAGATAATACTACAGAAATTGACTGAGTGTGGTGTAGCTGAAATTATACTTGTAAATACTGCTAGGTCTGTTGTGAATATAGATGATAAAAAATCAGAAAAGAAGTTGGACAGGTGGCAGAGGATAGTATACGAAGCAGCCAAACAGTCAAAGAGGGGTATAATACCAGACTTAAAGGGTATATATTCATTTAAAGAGGCCCTTAGGGATATGGAGATCAACGACATAAATATAATGCCCTATGAAGAGGAAGGTTCTTTGGGTATCAAAGAGCTGTTAAGGTCTGAGGGCATACAGCAAATAATAAAAGAAAACAAGTCAGCAACTATAGGTATTTTTATAGGGCCAGAGGGTGGATTCACTGAAGACGAAAATGCCAAGGTAAAAGAAGCAGGAGGACACTCAGTAAAGATGGGTCCTAGGATATTTAGGACAGAGACAGCCTCAATAGTTGCGACTAGTATATGCCTATATGAATTAGGCGATATAGGAGGAATGTAAGTTTGAAAAAAGTAGCATTTTATACATTGGGATGCAAGGTCAACCAGTATGAAACTGAGGCCATGCTTGAGATGTTTGAAAAAAAGGGCTATACCAATGTAGGAAGTGAAGAGTATGCAGATGTATACGTAATAAATACTTGTACAGTAACGCATATGTCTGATAGAAAGTCTAGACAGTATATAAGAAGGGTCAAAAAGAAGAACCCAAAATCAATAATAGCGGTTGTTGGATGCTACTCACAGGTATCTCCAGAAGAGATACTTGAGATTGAAGATGTAAATCTTGTCATGGGTACAAACGACAGGCGTACTATAGTCGATAGGATAGAAGAGCTGGATTCAAACTCTAAGCTTAGTACAGTTGATGATATCATGAAGGTTAGAGAGTTCGAGTCTATTGAAATAAGCCAGAACAACGGCAAGACAAGGGCCTTTATCAAGATTCAGGACGGGTGCGATAGGTACTGTACCTACTGTATCATACCATATGCAAGGGGTAGGATAAGGTCAAGAAATATAGATGAGATCAGAGAAGAGATCATTACACTTGCCAATAATGGATATAAGGAAGTTGTATTGACAGGTATACACGTTGCATCCTATGGTAAGGACCTAAAGGAAGATATAGGTATACTAGACGTGATAAAGGCTGTAAATGATATCGACGGAATTGAGAGGATTAGACTAAGTTCAGTTGAGCCAGTATTATTTACTGATGAATTTATAGATGAGATATGCAAGATAGACAAGTTGGTACCTCATTTTCACCTTTCCCTTCAGAGTGGGACAGATTCAACCTTAAAGAGGATGAACAGGAGGTATACAGCAGCAGAATACAAGCGCACAGTAGACACTCTAAGAGACAGAATTAAAGATGTGATGCTGACTACTGATGTTATTGTAGGATTCCCTGGAGAGACCAATGAGGACTTCTCAGAGACCCTAAGGTTCCTTAAGGAGATCAAGCTGATGCATATGCACGTATTTAAGTACTCACCTAGAAAGGGAACACCAGCAGCTAGCATGAAAGACCAGGTTGACCCACAGGCCAAGCAGTTTAGAAGTGATGCCTTACTCAACCTATCTAAGAAGAACTTCAAGGAAAATACTGAGAAATATATAGGCAGACCTCTTAACGTATTATTTGAGGAAGTAGACAAGGAAGGTTACTATGAGGGCCTATCAGACAACTATATCAGGATCAAGGTTAAATCTGATAAGGATATAAGGGGTCAAATACTAGAGGCCAAGATAGTCGATATAAGGGATGATTATTGTATAGGTGAATATTATAATAGGAGGTATGTAACTGTTAAGAATAAATTATAAAAAATTATAAAGTATATATCGACTTTTATAGCTTTTAATGATAGAAGAAAGCATAAACACTATAAGGAGGTTTAATTATGAGTAATGATAAAGTCAATAAAAGTAAGATTGAATCTAAATAATAAACAACGCACTAAGTTGTTCCAGTATGCTGGATGTGCAAGATTTGCTTACAATTGGGCTATTGCAAGAGAACAAGATAACTATAATCAAGGAAATAAATTCTTGTCGGATAGTGAATTACGAAAAGAATTTACACAGTTAAAGAAACTACAAGAATATAAATGGCTAAATGAAGTAAGCAATAATGTAACAAAACAAGCAATTAAAGATGCCTGTAATACCTACAAGAGATTTTTCAAAGGACAATGCAAATATCCTAAGTTTAAGAGTAAGAAACACTCTAGCCCATCTTTTTATCAAGATAATATTAAGATTCAGTTTACGGATACTCATGTAAAGGTTGAAAAGTTTTCAATGAGTAAAAAACAGAATAAGCAAAAATTGAATTGGATTAAACTTTGTGAAAAGGGAAGAATACCAACTGATTGTAAATATGTGAATCCACGTTTTACCTATGACGGGCTATATTGGTATGTGTCAGTTGGAATTGAAGTGGAAGATGCTACTACTATTCCATTAAATGATGGTATCGGAATTGATTTAGGTATCAAAGATTTAGCAGTTTGTTCTGATAAAAATACTTATAAAAATATAAATAAAACACAAAGAGTAAAGAAGTTAGAAAAAAGAAAACGCAGGTTACAGCGTTGTGTATCTAGAAGATATGAGAAAAATAAGAAAGGAGTAAGTTACTGCAAAACAAGTAACATTATAAAAAGAGAAAAAGAACTTTTAAAGGTAGCAAAACGATTAACAAATATTCGTCAAAACCACATACATCAAGCAACATCTGAAATCGTAAAGCGAAAACCAAGTTTTATCTGTATGGAAGATTTGAATGTAAGTGGAATGATGAAGAACAAATATTTATCCAAAGCAGTTTGGCAACAAGGGCTTTATGAATTTAGAAGACAGATTAAATATAAGTCTGAACTTAATAACATACCAGTAATTATTGCTGATAGGCTTTTTCCAAGTTCTAAATTATGTAGTTGTTGTGGAAATATTAAAAAAGATTTAAAACTGTCAGATAGAATCTATAAATGCCAATGTGGAAACATCATAGATAGAGATTTTCAAGCAAGTTTAAATCTAAAAATATATGGAGAAAATGTTTTAAAGCAACAATCTGTATCATAACACCTTCAAGTTATTACAGATATGTACCGAGCGTTAATCGGGAATTTACGTCTATGGAGAGTACAAGAACTTGTGAGTAGTATCTGGATTTGTTCAGTATGAAAGCATGCTCGATGAAGTAGGAATGAAACATAAAAGTTTATAACTTTTTATAAGTTTTCAGTAACGGTAATGATATGATAGTTACTACGACAGGAAATATAGAAGGCAGAGAAATTGACCAGTATAAGGGCATTGTATTTGGAGAAGTGATATCAGGTGTTAACTTTTTACTAGATATAGGAGCAGGCCTTAGAAATATCTTTGGAGGACGCAGTCAAGGCTATGAGGGCAAGCTAAAAGAAGCTAGGGAAGAAGCCATAGCAGAGATGGAGCAAAGGGCGGCAAGTATAGGAGCTCATGCTGTAATCGGTATGAAGATGGACTATGAAATACTAGGTGCAGACAATGGTATGTTGATGGTGACATGTTCAGGAACTGCAGTTACACTTAGATAGTAATTAATAATAAAAATAGGGAGATGATAAATATGGATTGTATTTTTTGTAAACTAGCTAATGGAGAGATACCTACAAACATGGTATATGAAGATGATAGGGTGGCGGCTTTTAGGGATATGGCACCAGTTACACCACAGCATATCTTAGTGGTACCAAAGGCCCACTATGCCAGTCTTGAAGACATTCCAATGGATGAGATGGATATAATTGCAGATATTCATAGGGCGATAAGAAAGATTGCAGACCAAGAAGGATTTGCCAAGGACGGTTATAGGATAATAAATAACTGTGGCAAGGATGGCGGCCAGGAAGTGCCTCATATCCACTACCACCTACTAGCAGGCAAGCCACTTACAAGACTAGTGACAGATTAATTAAGAGATTTAATTAATAAATATACTCAAAAAGTCTTGAAAAAATAAAGGCTTTAGATTATAATATTATGGTGCAAGTCTATATGACATGCAAATCGCTAAATTGCAGGGAGGTGAAACAGATGTCAGAAGTAAGAGTAAGAGAAAATGAATCATTAGATAGTGCACTTAGAAGATTTAAGAGACAGTGTGCTATGTCTGGCATAATGTCAGAAGTAAGAAAAAGAGAACACTATGACAAGCCAAGTGTTAAGCGTAAGAAAAAAGCAGAAGCTGCTAGAAGAAAAAACGCTAAAAGATAGTTTTTAAGAAGAGGTGAAGGGGGATGTCCCTTAAAGAAAAGTTACAAGAAGACCTAAAGTCTTCAATGAAAAACAAGGACACAATCAGAAAGTCAGTTATAACATTAGTTAGAGCTGCGATCAAGCAAATCGAAGTCGACCAGAGAGTAGAATTGGATGACGTTGCTGTTATGGATATTATATCCAAGCAATTGAAGCAGAGAAATGATTCTCTAGCAGAATTTGAAAAGGCTGGAAGAGAAGATTTGATTGAAGAAACAAAATCTGAAATACAAGTTTTGAAAGAATACCTACCTCAACAATTAAGCGAAGAAGAACTTGAAAAAATTGTAATCGAGACTATAGCTGAAGTTGGTGCTACATCAATGAAGGATATGGGCAAGATTATGGCTATCATAAAGCCTAAAACTGCCGGACGTGCAGATGGAAGAAAAATAAACGAACTTGTTAAGAAGAATTTGTAAAATAGGATACCCTAAGAGTGTTGAATACCAATGCTCTTAGGGTATTTTTGTGTCAATCCAATGATTTCTCCAAACTTTTAATCATAGTAAATTACCTACCTTAAAATATATAAAATTTAATTATAGGATAACTTTTTTAGATACTATATCTCTCAATATAACTCTTAAACCACCTTTACTTATGCTTCCTTCTGCAATAGATACAACAACGTCTTCCATAGCCACTATGAAGTCATCAACTACTGAATCGTAACCATTAATATTAAGGAATAAGACTCCACAGGCTATAGAGCTTCTTTTGTTGGCGTCATTGAAGGCATGATTCATAACCAGACTAAAAACTATATGTGTCAACTTGTCTATCATAGTAGGGTAGTAGTCGTCATTCTTAACATGTTCAACAATGCTACTTATTAACCCAGCATTGTTTATACCTGAAAACCCACCTGTTTTTTGTAAGATGATGTCATGCGTAGTCATAATATCATCAAATGTAAGATATTTTATTTCATTCATTTTACTTATCCTTTAGTCTCTTAAATACTTCTATATGCTTGTCAATTTGGTTCTCTAGTTTTTTGTAATTTTCTTGCTTGTCATATGTGGTTTGTTTCGCATTGTTTTCTGATGCGTTTATTTTGATATTTCTATTTGTGTATTCCATAATTTACCTCCTAAACATTACCATTTATGTTGTCATATTCTGTCTTTACTAGGACTATATCACCATCTTTATACATTGACTACATACTGTCACCAGTAACTAGGGTAGCCATGTCATGCGGGTGTAGGTCAATCCTATCTGTATAATATATGCAACTGGGAAAAAAATCAATATATATTTATGAAAAACAAAAATAAATGGGGAAAAAATTCAATATGGGGGCTTTTAATGGAATTTAATTCCATTAAAAGAACAAACAACCCAGCGAGTTAAGAGAAAGAGAGGTTTATATAAAATCAGATATGGAGTTAACACAACTTTTCAAATAAAGCAGTAAAGTTCCCGGAAAGCTTGAGGACTTTCAGAATATAAAGTATAATGAACCTAGAAGTAAGAGGGTATTCTCTAGATGATTTCAAGTAGGTGATACAATGGATAATCTAAAAATAGTGTATAAGATACTGGCTGGCATTGAAGCATCTATGGATAGTCATGTATTTGATGCAGGGCATAAAACAAACATAAAGATTATAGCGGCTAATAGAAATAAACCGAGAAAGGATTGGAACGAAATATGATCAATCAACTCATAAATTTTATAGAAAAGTATTTAAATAATGAACCTGTAGATACTCCAGAAGGTTATGAAGATATTCACGTAGATAAAGAACAGGCTGAGGGGAACTATTACTTTTATTATTTCTTAGAGGATTTTATAGGTTCTGAAAAAGGCGAATTAACCACAGAAGTTGATGACATTGTAGAACATATATTTGATATAGCCATAGAAATGGAACCAATGTTGGATACTACAGATATGGATATTAGGCTTAGCATGTACTATGAAAAATTAAAAGAGGTGGTATAATGGATAACCCCTTAAAATAGTGTACAAGATACTGGTTGGAATTGAAGCATCTATGGACAGTCCTGTATTTGGAAGAAATAGGATACTTCAATCAATGATTTTGATATTGATGCAGTTTATGTTGACTCAGATATAGAATTGACACAGTTTTTTTAAAAAAGCACTTTAACAGAGGTTGGGGTGCTTTTTTAGTGCAGAAATTGACCTAGACAAGTCGTTAAAAGGTCTATTTTTAATGCTAAATTCGACCTATTGACAAAAATGACACTATGTCATATACTATAGTGACACGATGTCACTTTTGAAAGGGGGATATTTATGCCAAAGGAGACTTTTTATAATCTCAACGAAGACAAGAAGACTTTAATAGAGAAAGCTCTGATTAAGGAGTTTGAATCTAATCCTCTTTGTGAGGCTACTGTAAAAAATATAGTTGAAGACTTAAATATATCCAGAGGTAGTTTCTACCAGTATTTCTACAGTCTAGAGGAGAGTTATTTTTATATATTGGACAAGTTTACTGGAGAGGTTCATTCCTTATTTTTAAACTTGTTAGAAAAAAACAAGGGCAACATAAATAAGACTCTTGAAGACTATGGAAGAGAGCTTGCTGATGAGATATTTAAGGGTGAATACTATTATATATACAGGAATAAGTTTTTGTATTGGAATATGAGTCTCGACAGGAATTGGAAGCAGTATGTAGCTAGCAACTCTAAGGCTTGTGAGGGAAACTATGGCGAGAGTGAACAAGTCCACTACCTGGGGGCCCTGGTACATTCGCTGATGCAGAGATTGTTTTTGGAAGAGTGGTCAAAAGAAGAGTTTGTGGACCACTATAGCTTGTATGTTAAATGGATAATAGGAGGTATTGGACGATGATGAGTTTAATGGAATCAATTTTTGATATAGGTTACTTGAGTCTTGTAATAGGCTTGGGTGTTAGGATACTTTTAGAGAGAAAGGAAGGAGCTAAGAATTTTGGAATAATGGCTATTTTATTGGGGCTTGGTGATGCCTTTCATCTGATTCCTAGGCTTGTCAGTCACCTGAGTTTAGGTGGATTTGAAAAAAATATAGCTGCCCTTTCTTGGGGCGAATTTGTTACTAGTATAACTATGACTATTTTTTATATAATGTTTTATAGGTATTATGTAGGCATAGCAGGTGATAAAAGCAAAAGAAAGTCCATGCTTATATATGGCCTTGCAATTGTGAGGATAGGTCTTGTCTTGATGCCACAGAATCTATGGGGCAGCCAAGGTGACTATACGTTTGCTATTATAAGAAATATACCATTTTTAATAATGGGTATCTTGATAATAGGGTGGACTTACAAGTACAGACATATTGATGGTCTAAAAAATGCAAGTATTTTTATCTTCTTGAGCTTTTTGTTTTATATTCCTGTAGTTGTAGGAGCTAGATTTATACCGATTTTAGGCGCACTTATGATACCCAAAACTATAATGTATGTTCTAATTGTAATGGTAGGCTATAGGTATTTTGTGGACGAGTTTGAACAGGAGAATATATTTAAGTTAGCTATTAGTTTTTTGATTATGGGTCTTATAAGTGGTGTATTTTACAGGGAGTTTGTCAAGTACTACAAGTGGCAGGGGCTTACAAGTCTTAGTTTTATTCATGTACACCTATTGACTCTCGGATTTATGATGCTAGTCTTGGTATATATGCTTGTAAAAATTCTTAGAATGGACATCATAAAGCTAAAAAGACCTATCAAGCTATATCTATCTGGTCTGGTTCTTACAATTGTCTGTATGCTTGTAAAGGGAATCTATGAGATAACTTCAGCAGGTGTTGACCTATTCCCAAGAGCTGCCCTTTCTGGAATATCTGGTCTAGGACATATGATCATAGGTATTGGTATGGTCTGGGTTCTTATAAGTCTGATACCTGAAAAAAATTTACAAAAAACACCAGAAAATAAAATATAGTAAATAAAATGTAGTAATTAAAAGGTTGTTGATAGATTAGTTTATATCAACAACCTTTTTTAGTATTGACCTTATAGTGTACTAGTGCTATAATACACCTAAGATGTACTACTAGTATAGTACACTTACCCAAATAGACTAGGATACAATATTTTTATTAAACATTGGTAAATATAAGGAAAGGAGCGTGGTTTAATTGCCTATTAAAGGATTTGTCTTTAATAACAATACGCCAATATACCTACAAATAAGTAAGTATTACCAGGCCAAGGTTTTTATTGGAGAGATAGAGCCGGGTGATGTGATACCTTCTAGAAGAGAATTGGCAGGTAGCTTTGGTGTTAATCTAAATACCGTACAAAAGGCATATGCCTATATGGAAGAGATAGGTCTCATATGCACTGAGAAAAACAAGCAGTCTACAATTACACTTGATTTGGACTTGATCAATAGACTTAAGACCGAATACCTAAAAGAGCCCTTGATGGACTTTATATACAGCATGAAGTCTGTAAATATAGACAAAAAGACGGTTTTGAAGCTTGTAGGTGAGTACTATGACCTAGTTGAAGAAGATGTCAAGGCTGACGAGGAAGATGATGAATATGAGGATGGGGATAGATAACCCAGTTTATAAAATGAGTATTTAGGAGGAAGGACTAATGATAAAGGTTCAAAATTTGACTAAAAAATATAAGACTAATGTTAAGGTGGGCAAGTCGTCTACAAGCTATGCTCTTGACAATGTCAGTCTAACTATAAAAGAAGGTAAGATCACTGCCATACTAGGTACTAATGGTTCAGGCAAGACTACCTTGTTGAAGTCTCTGATGGGATTTGTAAGACCTACATCTGGCAAGGTTTTTATTGACGATGAAAAGATAAGCCACAAAAGCTATGAGAAGATGATATTTATACCTGATTGTCCAACCCATTTTCCGGGATTTTCAATTAAGGAGATGATAGACTTTTACAAGGATTTTTATCCTACTTGGAACTCAGAAAAAGAAAGGGAAATGCTAGATTTCTTTGGGCTAGACATAAACCAGAATATAGACTCTCTATCCAAGGGTAATATTGCCAAGGTAAAGCTTGTCTTGGGATTTTGTCTAGATATGAAGTATATCATAATGGACGAGCCCTTTAATGGAATTGACATATTTAAGAGGGAAGAATTTGTATCTGTTATGGCTAGGTTTATGGAAGAAGACCAGGCTATAATCCTTTCAACACATGAGATTGATGAGATAGAAAAAATAGTTGATTATGTGTTTATACTCAGTGATGGCAAGCTAGTATCAGAGTTTGATGCTGAAGAGATGAGGTCATTGGAGGGTAAATCTATAATTGAAAAAATAAGAGAGGTGTCTTTAAATGACTAAATTGCTAAAGTTATTGAAGTTGGAATTCAAGAATAACATGATGTTATTTATTGGATTTAATATAACATCAGTTATAGTCCTAGTCCTATCCTGTATAATTAGCAATCTTTTATACTTGAGGGATATCAGACGGTCATACTTAGTGGGAGATGTCCACACTGTTTATGTGTATGACTCACTACAGACCAGCCTTACAGCGCTTATTTTGGTATTTAGCCTAGTATTTGTCATAATATATACGGCAACTAGTCTTACAAGAAAGCTGTCTAAGTCTGATGGTAGTGTCTACAGTATTATGCAGTTGCCTGTCAAAATTTACAACCATATACAGGCGACATATATATCTTCATTGGTATTTGCCTTATTTAATAGTCTATTATCAATGATTATATTGGTCGTGTATTCAAGGTATTTGAGAGGCGAAATGATAGATATAGTTAGAACAGTGCCCCTATTCCAAAGTAGGATACCATCTGTGAAGGAGATACTTAACAAATTTATAGATGGAAATCCGTTTTTTACAATTAATCCAAGCATGGTGGCCCTTGTAGTCCTAAAATGGATTCTCTTGATAAGTGTTGTGATTGCTATTGTACTACTTGTCAAATCATCTAAGAATATACCTATTTACATTACTGCCTTGATTATATTTTTATCATTTTACAGTGCTAATGTAATAGAGTTTGTAGGATGGGGTAGTGGAAAAATAGATACTACATATATTGTCAAGCTAATTGTTTCAACCATTGGATTTATTGTAGCCAATCATATTTTGATTAGAAGAATAGAGTACTAAGGGGGGACATCTATGAACGATATACTAAAACTTTACTACTACGGTTTAAAGATTAATAAAAAGAAGTTTATGCTTATAGGTGGTCTGATATGTGTATGGATAATCCTATCTATAAGTGTATCCATGTTTTCAGTAAGTTCTATAGGCAAGGTTAGCTTTGTAGGATCATTTTTCAAGGATTTTTACCAGGCTAAACCACTGCCTATGGCTAGTATGGATAGATTTAACAAGATTATATCTTCATCCATACTACTGAGGGACACTGCCAGTTTTGCTATGTATAGCTTTATAGGATTCGTAACTCTGCTATCTGTGCTGATGTCATTTTTACTAGTTACGGATGATTACAAGAGGAAAAATTCGAGCTACTTAATAATGGCCAACCTACCTACAAAAATATATAGGGTCAAGATTTCTAAGATACTAGTGGGATGGTCAATATACATTTTTTGCATCGTGGGATTCTCACTTGCAGCCTTGTTGATGGATGCAATTTGGAAGCTATACTTGGGAGATATGTATATGATGAGTGCCTGGTCTTTGTTGGGTAATGATTCATTTTTGCTGACTAGTTCATATTCAGCGATAATAATATCCCTAGTCGTTGTATTGCCATCAGTAATGGGCATACAGGCCCTTACAAGTATATTCTTTGTGTCCAATGATAGGGGCAAGGTACTAAAGAAGATTATATGTGTAGTTTTACTGATGATAAATGGCATAGGTGTATTTGTATTTGTGGTTTCTTATATGTTTAATTACAACATATTTAACAGCTATAGTGAGCTAAGTGTAGTTACATGGTTTGCCATGGCAATTTACATAGTGAGCTTGACCCTTACTTATGTAGATTGCAGATTAAGTCAAAAAAGAACTAGGGGAGGTGTGATAAATGGATAAATCTAGTATAAAGGGTGGCCTAATCCTTGGTCTACTAATCCTACTAAGCCTAGGTCTTGCAGCAGGTTTTCATACTATGAAGCTTAGTTCTAGTAGGGTAGAGACTATTCAAGGTGACAAGGGTGAACTTGAGAAAATGAACCTAATAAGTACAGAAACGGACCTGGAAAATTTGAAGATTAGGCCCGACATGAACAAGAGCTATATAGAAGGCATGAAATCCAATATAAAAAATATCCCTGCTTATATCTTAAAAGATGGTAGGCCTGAAAAAATCACCTTGAAATTTGACAAGAATGACAATATAAAGGCAATAGATAAGAAGTCCAATAGATACTCTATATTAAACGAGCTAACCTATGACCATACTGCCTATGTTGTAGACCCTAAAAATTCACATGGTATTTATCTAAATTACAGTATCGAAGGTGTTGGCAAGAAGATAAGATTAAATGAGAAAGATTTGATTGGATACACTGGAAATGATCGTATAGAGGTAAAGAGGCTAGAAAAATACAAGGGTAAGACCTATCTTGTCCTATCTTATTCAGTTAAAAATACTGATAAGGCTACTATGAAAAAGAATGATCTAATAGAAAAGCTTGTATTTGCTGAGATTGTAGGTGATGGCATACAAGTACTAAATAGGCTGGATATATTATCTGATTCTGAAAATGCTAATAGTATGAGGGTTATAGCTGCATTTGACAAGATATTGATATTCTCCTATAGGGACTATCCTTCCAAAGACTTGAAAAATGAGATGATATCCCTAGACTTGGCAAGTAAGAAGCTTGCTAGGGAGGATATTAGCAGTAAAAAAGACTCTAAGGGCATATATATCAATCCAGATATTTATGATTCATATATCAAATACGACAAAAATAATGGTATCCTCTACCTAATATCAAGGGAAAACAATCAAAAGCCTTTCCATATAAGGTCATACAAGATGAAAGAAGATAAACTCATAGATGTAGATGATAGGACAATAAATCTAGATGACTATTTAACTCAGGTACAGTTACCTACTAAGGATGATAAAATGAGTCAAATGGGTAGTATAAACAGGGTTAATATTATGATGAAAGGTAAAAAAGTTATAATAATAAAGTATAATAACTTTAATATATATCAATGGAAGGGAAAAGGGGTAGAAAAAACAATTAAAAATGAAGATGGAACAGAGATACCCGAGGATAGGGATAATTTAGAATTTAATAATTCTAGTATATATAGTTCTACTCAAATATACATATACGATGTGGATAAAGATAAGATTACTTACTCAGGTGCCATAAAAGGACAGTTGGAGATTGATGCAAGGACGATATATATGTCAGAAAAAGAAAAATAATAAATTTCAAAAACTGTTTTATTAACTGCAAGATGTATCTGTAAATAGGTGTTTGTAAGGTCTGATAGGGAAGTTCTTTAGCTATAAAATGCTATTAATATGTCTAATTTTATGCTATAATTAAGTTTAGACGAAATATTAAGAGGTGATATAATGAAGGATTTCCTATCCAGACTTCCTCTACCGATTACCGTACTAGCCCTTGCTTGGGTTGTGCTTGGTAACTCGCTTCAAGGAGTTATACCATTTTTAAGTGATTTATGTATGGTTATTACAATTTTACTATTATTGCTTACATTGATGAAATTGATATTTATGCCTAAGACGAGTTTTAAATCCTTGTCAACACCGGTTGGTCTTTCAATGTTTTCGACATTTGCCCTATCCCTTATAATGATAGCGGTTTGGATGAAGGGCGTGTTTGACAAGGCCAATATATATTTTTGGGTGACAGGAGTAATATTAGAAGCAATTATACTAGTGATATTTATTGTAAAATATGTATTAAACTTCAAACTTAAATCAGTTTTTTCGACTTGGTACCTAGTTTTTGTGGGTATTGGTATGGCTTCCATCACAGGTAGCGATTTTGGTATGGAAGTATTTGGTAGAGCAATACTTAAATACATATTTGTGGCAGCAATTGTACTGACACCGTTTATAGTGTACAGATATATGAGGGTGAGTTTGACTAGTGCAGCCAAACCACTAATAGGTATTTTTGCATTCCCATTGGGGGTTATCATACCCTCATACATAGCCATGGGTCAAAATATATCTACTAGAAATCTATGGATTATGTGGATTTGTCTCCAAGTTATATTTATTGCAATTATGGTATATCTGGCATTTCATTTGTTTGATGGATATTATCCTAGTAATTCCGCCTATGGATTGGCAGCTGCTATTACATTATATGCAACTAGAGAGTTTGAATTGTACCTTATAGCAAGGAAGCTGTCTACAGGCTTTATTCAGTATTTGATGTATTTTGAGTTTGTTCTTGCCTTTGTAATCTGTGCTGTGATATCAGTTTCATATCTTATGAATACACTTGAAGATCCTGAAAAACATAGGCAGAAAGTGAAAGAGAATAAGGAAAAAGAACGTAAGAGGCTAAGAGAAAAAAGAAGAGCACATCAAAAAAGACTTAGAGAAATTGAGATATCTAAGGATAAAAAAGAGACAAGAAAAAATAAAGTATCTACAAGAAAAACTGATCAAGTGTCAAATACAGAAAAAGAGCCTAAAAAAAGTCTCCTAGTTGATATAGAAGACGCTGAGAGCTTGATTGATTAACTCACTTATACATCTATTCTAACACAAAAAGTAATTTAATTAAAGACTTTTAAATAAGTTTAAACTAGGGTATATTGTAATTAACAACAAAAAGTACTTAGGTACTTGGAAGGAGTGTTAATTATGAAAATACTAGTAACAGGAAAGAAAATTAGATTAACTGAAGGCATTAATGGTTATATTGATAAAAAATTTTCCAAGCTTGAAAAATTGCTTTCTGAAGACACTGAGTTGAGGGTAACGGTAAGTGCAAATAAAAAAGAAAAGCAAAAGGTAGAAGTAACACTAGATAACATCAACGGTCATATAGTAAGAGCTGAGGATGTCCAAGAAGACCTTTATTCAGCTATAGACGTTGTTTGTGACAAGTTAAATAGACAGATAGTAAAGTATAAGCATAAGTTTAAATCTAGAGCATCAGGTAATGAGACTATTAGATTTGAGAACTTCAATGAACTGCTTGAAGAAGAGATAGAAGCAGTTCCAGAGGATTCTGAACTTGTATTTGAAAGAAGAAAGAAGTTTGACATTAGACCTATGAGCCCTGAGGAAGCTGTTCTTCAGATGAACCTTCTAGGCCATGATTTCTTCTTATTTAAAGATCAAGATACTTTTGAAGTTTGCCTAGTATACAGAAGGGGTGACGGTGGTTACGGTCTGATAGAACAGGCATAGGAAGAGTATATTTTGAAACCTTAGAGGGTTTATATAGACTAGGGGTAGCCAAGTAATTAGTGGCTGCCTCTTTTTCTTATCTATAGATTAAAAAGTGTATACATATATGTTATAATTAAGATATTAATACTATGATTTGGAGTGAAGATATGATTATACAAAGGCAATTTTCGATTTTCGAACCCAATTTTGAAAAAGAGCTATTCGGGAATTTTGATGAAAATGTAAAATTAATAGAGAAAAACCTAAGTGTGGATATACTTCTTAGGGAAGGTAATATAGTTCTACTAGGTGAAGAAAAAAATGTGGAGACTGCTGAAAGACTCTTAAATTCTTTACATAAGATAGTGGAGTCTGGTAAAAGACTTGATAGGCAGACTGTACTCTATACTATGGACCTTTTGTTTGCAGATAGTGAGGAC